>LAZR01001785.1_pt1 | contig 13170 bp, 12 predicted proteins | sample 329461 | NCBI WGS metagenome assembly LAZR01 (sample SAMN03002196, study PRJNA259156) | marine sediment metagenome | biome: sea floor; feature: Hydrothermal impacted sediments; material: marine sediment; isolation source: Loki non-amplified sample from Loki's castle hydrothermal vent sediment ...
TCGTTGTTCAGCTGAATACGAAGCCTATAAATTATGGCGCTTTGTACAAATACAGGATGCAGAAACAGGTGAAAATCGATTGATATTTGTGACACCTAATCAAAAGCAGCAAATTGATAATGCGTTTATAACTCGGAAAACAGCATTAAATAAGATTTTCCAACAGTTTTCATGTCGGCCACTGTGGGCGGTTGATGTTTTTAATATTAATGATCTAAGAGCCTTTTTCCATGGTGTTTAGTCTAGCTTATCAACGCTTATCAGTATTATTGATGGCTGCTTTATTGGCTGCTTTATTGATCGTGTCAGCGTCTGTTTCTGCAGATATTAGAATCATTCAACAATCATTGGGAAGAGATTTTGGTGTACTTGTTGGGGATCAGATTGAGCATAGCTACATCATAGCCGTACCGGCTGAATTTGAGCTATCCCCCGATTCATTACCAAGTAAAGGCGATCTGAATTATTGGCTTAAGTTATTGAGTGTCAACGCTAATGAAATAGGCACTCAGAATGGCATTAAAAAATATAAGCTTGATATCGTATTTCAAACTTTTTATGCCCCTTTAGATGTTAGGGTATTATCAACACCTGAAATGGATATCACGTTTCACGCTGGTGACAAACAACAAAAAATAAGCCTGCCAGCATGGCGATTTAGCATGTCGCCTTTAAAAGAAACGGCGCCTGTTTCATCAAAATCTGGTGAGTCAGCTCGCCCATTCATGAAACCTGATCTACCTATTATCGCGATTAATACACAAAGACAGACTTTAACGGTTTATTTGTTAACTTTAGCTGTCGTGATTATGGCTTTTATATGGTTAGTGTTGAGCGGCAAGGTGTTTAGTTTTGCTTGCTCGCCATTTCAGTTAGCGATAAAACAGATTAAAAAATCAAAGTCTAAGCAAGACAAGGCCAATGTGAGTCAAGCTATATATGAAGTGCATCAAGCATTTAATAGTGTTGCCAAACAGGCTATATTTTCACATCAGATCGATGCATTTATCGCTACATTTCCGGAATTTAGTCGCTATAAACAACAAATTATTGAGTTTTATGACTTATCAATGAATGTGTTATACGGCGAAACCCAAGCAAAACCAGAACATTTTCAGCAACTTTTAAGCTTATGTCGAACAATGGCTAAGGCTGAAAAATTAGCGTTGAAAAAATAATGTCATTTTCATTTAGCCAGCCATGGGTGCTCTATTTACTACCATTAGCGTTATTGCCTTTTTTTGTCAGTTTGTTTATGCAAAAACTAGCAAGTTGGAATGTGCTGGTTCCTCAAGCGAATAGTAGCCATTATTTAGATTGGTTCATCAAAATTATCGGCGTTATAGCTATCAGCAGTAGTATTTTGGGCCTGGCAGGTTTATATCAAATGGATAAATCAATTGAGCGTGTAGGAACGGGTGCACATGTCGTGTTTGTATTAGATCGTAGTGCGAGTATGAATGAAACCTTTGGTGGCAAAGTACCTGATGAACAAACACCAGCCAAAAGCCAAGTTGCGAGAGAGTTATTAGCAAAGTTTGTTGATGAACGTCCACACGATTTATTCGGTGTGGTGGGTTTTAGCACCCAGCCTTTTTTTATGAGCCCACTTACCGAACATAAGTCGGCAACACAAGCAGCGATTAATAGTTTGGAAAGTCCAGGCCTTGCTTTTACCAATGTATACAAAGGTCTAGCAATGGGCTTGAATTATTTTAAAGATAAAGCACAAACAGGCTCGCGAGTCATTGTACTGGTTTCAGATGGTGCAGCTACTTTAGATCATCGTTCTCAAAAGGCATTACGTGAATGGTTTCAACGCTATCAAACCAATTTGTATTGGTTCTTTTTACGTACTAAAAATGGGACTGCTATTAGCAGTATTCCCGAAACGAGTAGTGATGATAATCCTAGAATAATGCCTGAGCGTTATTTAGATAAGTTTTTTAAATCTTTAGCGATTCCATATCGTTCATTTGAAGTCGATACGCCCGAATCATTGCAAGCGGCTATTTCGGAATTAGATGCATTAGAAAGTACACCGCTGACCTATAAAGAACTGATTCCAAGAAAGAGCTATGCCAGTTTATGTTATTTAATTGCACTGTTATCGGTGCTCATTTTAAGCGGTGTGAAAGCATTGGAGGCCAGATAATGTCTATAAGCCGAAATAATTGGCGCTTATTTGTAGCCACTATAACGATACTTTTGTTCATCGCTTTAGCATGGGCAATGAATAGCTTATGGCATGAAAACAAGATTAATCAACAACTTGATTTACTAGCGAAAGGCGAGTTTATTGATAAAGCTGAATTAGACTTAACGAGTATTGAAGTATTACTTAGCTATGCAGCATTACAATATAAATTGCAGTTATATGATCAAGCAGTAGAAGCCTACAGCCAAGCAGAACCGCTAGCTAATCATCAACAATTGACTCAGATTTATTACAACTTAGGTAATATTCATTTATCTCAAGCGATTGAATTTGGGCAACATGTTAAAGTCGATCGTGCCGTGACGATGGCAGATGTGGCAAAGGATTATTATCGATCAACCTTAGTTAATCAGCCTGATTTCTGGGATGCAAAATATAATTATGAAGCTGCACAGCGTTTGTCTCGTGACTTACCGTTAGGTGATTTGGTCGAGAATGACGATACGCAAGAGAGCAGCACTGAATTATGGTCAGCAATGCCTGGTTTTCCAATTGGTTTACCTTAAGGTTATTTGATGAAGTCTTTATATAGTTTGCTGGCTGCGGCTTTATTATTTGTCATGGCTATTTTTTTGCCATTATTGCCATTTCCTAGCACGCAATACGATTATTTTTTAATGGTCGATATCTCACGCAGTATGAATGTGCAGGATTATCAAGATGACAGTGGCCAAGCAATCAGCCGGCTAGATAAAGTCAAAGCCGATATGTTGACAGTAATTAGGCAATTACCTTGTGGTTCTCGGGTTGGTCTTGGTGTCTTTGCTGAACGTATGCCAACGATGATCCATAGCCCTATCGAAGTATGCAGTGATTATCCAGAACTACAGCAAAGTATTAGCCACTTAGATTGGCGTATGGGATGGGTGGCAGATAGTAAAATTATTCAGGCTTTATATAACACCCTAAAATTAGTACGTCAGGTAAAGTTAGCGGATAGCACATTGGTCTTTTTTACTGATGGTCAAGAAGCACCACCAATGAATATGCGTTATGCACCGAGTTTTGATGATGTTCAAATAGAAGCCGAAGGTGTCAAACTTAAGCCCATTAAAGGGATTATTATTGGTACTGGTCAACTAAGTTTGAGTCGTATTCCTAAATACGATGAAGAGGGTAATCAGATTGGTTTTTATACAGCTGAAGATGTGCCACATCATTCTTCATTTGGTCAGCCAGAAGATCCTACTAAAATTCAAGGCTATGTACCTAGAAATGCGCCGTGGGGCAATGTTAGTAAAGAGGGAACCGAGCATTTATCGAGTGTAAAAGAGAAATACTTACAAGAACTCGGCGAAAAAACGGGGCTGAAATACCATCATTTACAATCATCAGCCGAATTACTGGCAGCACTTAAAGATAAAGATTTTGCTATCAGTAATATTCAGTTGACTGATTTACGTTATATTCCAGCTGGTTTAGCGTTATTACTCTTATTATTCGTGTATTTTCCTATTCGATTATTTAGACGTTGAATTAATGATTAGGCGGTGTGATTAAACCAATTTTTTGAGCAAGAAAAATAATAGAAACGGTTTTAGGTGATAGCGATAAGCCCTTCGACATTTCTTCAATGCTCATTCCCTTTGCCAACATATTAAATATTGCAAACTCTTGGTGAGATAAAGCGCGTAATTTTTGATCTGTTTTTAAGTGCTTTTCCATTGCAATCGAATAAGCAATATCAGGTGCGAGATAGTGATTTTTATCCGCTACTGATTTCACCGCATCAATAAAAACATCAGATGAACATGACTTAGTAATGTAACCGATCGCACCGAGCTCCATTGCACGCATCGCTAAGGTTGTTTCATCGTGCATACTGCACACTAAAACACGGGCATTTTTACTGTGAAGACAAATACGGTGAATACACTCTAAGCCACTTTTTCCCGGCATGGTGAGATCAACAATACACACATCTGGTTGAAGTTTAACAAACGCTTTATAGCCTTCATCAGCATTATCTGCTTGTCCGATGACATCAAAACCCGCCGATTCAAGTAGCCTTTGATAACCTTCTCTTAGAATAGTGTGATCATCTATTAATAATATTGAAGTACGAGGATTGCTCATAGTGCTGCCTTTCTTAAAAAGTGGTTATAAAGGAATATTGATTTTTAAGCGTGAACCTTGCGGCTCAGCATTACTGATAGAAAGCTGGCCTGATAATGCGGTTATTCGCTCACGCATACCAATCAGTCCTATCCCCATTGATAAATCATTCACAGGTTTAAAACCTACACCATCATCTTGGATGATTAATAGCACTTCGTAATGAATGCCATCTTCAGCATGGGTGTACAAATCAATATTTATATTACTCGCATGTGCATGTTTAACGATGTTGGAAAGTGCTTCTTGCAGACAGCGGTACACCGTCAAAGCAACATCATAATTAACCAATTCATCATGAACCTTGCTTGAAAGTATCAGCTCATAACTTGGAAACGAAACGAGCCATTGTGATGCAAGTGACTCGATACTTGCAGACAGGCCAACCGACTGTAAATTGGGGGGCTTAATGCTTTGAAGCTGAGAGCGCGTCACTTCAATAAGAAAACTCGCACTGGTTTGAACTGTTTTCAGAATAGGTAAGATCTTGTCATCACCCTGTGCGTATTTGCAGGCAACAGCAAGATTCACATCGATGGCGGCAAGATGTTGGCCAAAAACATCATGTAATTCAGTCGCTAAATCGTTTCGTTCGGCTTCCCTTACTTGGGTGATATGTTTAATTAATTCACGGTTTTGTGCCAACAAGGTCACCACTTCAGTATTCTTGTTTTCGAGTGATGCTGATATCGCCATATTATTTTTTAAAGTGGTTTGTAGCACTCGGTAATGACGATGACTAAACCAACTTAAACAAATACTCAGTGCTAAAAAGCTAAAAATAAGCTCATCGAGCTGATAGTTTTCTTCTGGGTGAGCCCATTCCTGCCAAGCTTCAGCAAGCTCAAAATGAGCAGCAATAAAAAACACGCCGACAGTGATCACCATGATCAGCAAGATCTCTAGTTTTCTACTTGCTCTTTGAGATCGATTGTTTAACGACATTTAGACTTTTCCCGAACGATAATCTGAATTTTAGTAAAAGGGGGATTATATAGGCTTTATTTTATTTTAATTACACGTTTGTGCGTAACAGCATCACTCATATAGTTATGAGTGATAACTTCCCTAGTGCGTCAGTGCCGGATCCTCTACTTGTAGATTTATTGGTCTCTGTATGATGATTATTTTTGAGAGAAATCAACCATGAAAATATTAAAGAGAAGTTTAGCCCCGTTATTATTTGTTTTGTTATCAACTACCGCATTTGCTAATTCATTAGTTGAGACACCGATGGATGAAACGACATTTGTAAAAACGTTTGCAGGTAAATCTGCTGATTTTGTTCGAGAAAGCCTAGGTGATCCTGAAACAATTTCAAGTAAAAAGAATGAAAGCGGCACGGTTGAATTTTGGCTTTATAAAGATATCGTCAAAATCGATAAAAAGGGCAAAACATTTAAATTTACCCAAATAGGTATTATCAACAATTATGTTGAAACCCTTGGTAACACTAACCGCACACCTAAATAATCCACCATCAATAAGAAATTAGAGAACGATAAATGAATGTAATCAAAAAACTATTAGCAGTATTGGGCCTTAGTCTAAGTTTAGTCGCCACTTCGGCGTTCGCTCATGGTCCTACACCGCAAAAAGTGGATGAAGAAATTATTATTAATGCTGATATGGCAACGGTGTGGAATAAAATTAAAGCCTTCGACAGCTTTGCTGAATGGCAGCCTGCCGTAGCTTCTATTGCGATGACAGATCCAGATACACGCGTAGTAACACTTAAATCGGGTGGTGAATTTACCGATAGTTTAGATGAGGTTAATGAAGAAGAACACTATATTGGTTATCGTTTATTAGAAGAAAATGCAAAGATATTTCCGGTTAGTTTTTACACGATTAATATACAAGTAAGCGCTGAAGGCGACAAAAGCAAAGTCAGCTGGAGCGGTCGTTTTTATCGTGGCGACACCGGTAATTTCCCTGCTGAAAACTTAAATGATGATGCGGCTGTGAAAGCGATGACAGAGTATGCCAACTCTGGTTTAGCAGGTCTAAAAGCACTGGTTGAAAAGTAAGTTGAAGCGCCACGGACTGTATTTAGTTTATATGTTTCTGTTGTTATCGCCGAAGTTGGTTTATTCAACAGAGTTTTATATTAGCAGCCAAACGTCTAATGCAATATCACTGTTTAATTCAAACACCTTAGACATTGAACAATCCTTTGCAGTGCCAAAAGGCCCGGTTAATTTATTGGTGAATGAAGACAAAGATGTTTTTTATATTTCACATCCAGAAAAAGGCGTCGTATCTGTTTTTGATCAAAAGACACGCCGTTTGTTACAAGAAATTGAAACAGGCGGACAACCTTTTGGTATGGCGTTAGATACTAAAAAACAAAAATTGTTTGTTACCGATTGGTCTCGTGATTCTGTGCTGGTTATCAACACCGTGTCATTTCAAGTCGTCGATATTTTAGCGGTAGGTAAAAGCCCAGCAGGCATAGCCATTGATACCGTTGGTAGAAAGGTGTTTGTTGCTAATCGTGAGAGTCATACCTTAACGGTTTTAGATGCCGATAAACCGAGATTGATTGCACATATAGAGACAGGAAATAATCCTTATTCCGTGGTCTTTAATTCGCAAAAAAATCAACTCTATGTTGGCTGCGTCAAAGAAAATTCAGTGACGGTCATTGATACAGAAAGTTATAAGGTGATAGCCAGTTTGCCTGTTAAAGCGCCTTATGGTTTTGCAATATCCAATGACGGTGAGCAGTTTTTTGTGACATCTCAAGCTGAAAATAAGTTAGTGGTATTTGATGCTAATACACTTGAGGCTACATCTAGAATCGCCACAGGTAAAATGCCAGAAAGCGTGGCATTGTCAGTAGATAATCAACGCGCTTTTGTGGTGAATTGGTTTAGCAATTCTATTTCGGTTATCGATCTTCAAACAAAGCAGCAAAGCAGTTTAGTCAAACTGAATAATGAATCACGGATGATTGTGAAGGCACAATAAAGTAAATAGAACGCCGTGTGGCGGCAATAAGGCAATATTATAGGAGGCCTTGTTGTCGTCACATTAAGTTCAAATTAAGAAGAGGTCTCTTTAGCCAAAAAAAGATCATTATTCAACGTCTTGCCATTAATTAATATCCATGCACACTCTGGAATGAAACGATCTGGTACGCGGAAAACTTAAACATAAGGTAATTAAATCGTTTTCGATCCTTTGTTTTATGAGTCTTTATTTACCGATAGCCGTTTAAAAAAATAACTATCGGTAAGTATTGAATGAAAAATCAGATAACCCTTTAGATTGCCGTATTCACCGTATTTCATCACTTAGAGGCAGCAAGAAAACTTCCTAACATTGATAAAGTAAGCTTCCATTTTTCTGTATGGATTGATTCCTACAACTTTAGGAATTTTTCCTATGTTTAGTCTTTGTAAGGTGGAGTACTTTAACCCCTTGTTAGATGAATTTATATCGAATTTCGTGAGCTGAGTCGCAGAACTTATTTAAAGCTTATGGCTGGAAAGTACCGCCGTAAACCCAAATTAAGCATGAGACACATAATGCCCACAAATTATGTGAAAAGGGGAAGATCGATTGAGTAACGCAGCGGTATATCAAGATTTAAATGTCGGCATAGTGAGTCCTCGTTCAGCCAGAAATGGTTTGGTCACTGAGCTTTATCAAGCACACAATGCCTGGTTACTTGGATGGTTACGTAAAAAAATAGGTTGCAGTTTAGATGCGGCCGATTTGATGCACGATACGTTTTCACGACTTTTACAAAAAGACGACCTTCCCGTCATTAATGAGCCTCGCGCCTATCTCACTACGATTGCTCATGGCCTTATGGTCAACCATGTTCGTAGACGCGATATCGAACAGGCTTATCACAATGCAATAGCACATTTACCAGAAGCTGAGATGCTGTCAGCCGAAACAATCAACATCATGGTTGAAACACTCACTAATATTGATGCAATGCTTAGTGGCTTATCAAGCAAAGTACGCGATGCTTTTTTATGGTGTCAATTAGAAGGCTTAACCCATGCTGAAATTGCTGAAAGGTTAGATGTCTCAGTGAGTTCTGTGCGTCAATATATTGCTAAAGCCTTACTGCATTGCATCGAAGTTGTTTAAATCGTTATTAATCTAATTAAGCAAGTAGCCTTATGATAAAACAAAGTTCCAATGCACTTCATGATGCTGCCGAGTGGTTTGTTCAGCTGACATCAGGTGATGCGACAGCACAAGATCGTGAAGCATGGCAAGCATGGGTTAATGCCGATGATGAACATAAACAAGCTTGGCAAAGAATCGAAGGCGTCACCAGCCAATTCAAAGGATTAGATCCTAAAACAAGCATCGCTGTGCTTAATAGCTCGAATGCCAATTCATCAATATCGAATGAACGCCGACAAGCGATTAAAACCTTGGGCTTACTCTTAGCAGTGGGATCTGCAGGTTGGCTAACCTATAACACTTCGCCGTGGGATGCATTGATGGCAGATTATGCTACTGCCACGGGCGAGATTAAACATATCCAGCTTTCAGATGGAACGCGTCTAGTACTCAATACCAATAGCCAAATTTCAATTGATTTTGATGAGCAATACAGAAATGTCAGATTATTGAAAGGCGAGGTTTATATTGAAACCGCACACGAAGAGAACCGTGTTTATCGTCCTTTTAACGTGATAACCGATCATGGCATAGCAACCGCCTTGGGAACCCGATTTAGCACACGTCTAGACGATGAACTCAGCTGCGTTAATGTTTATCAAGATACCGTAAAAGTACAAGCAATGACGGGTGAAACTACCTTTATTAATGCGGGTGAATCTGTCAAGTTCACGAGTAATACTATTCATCCGATCATGGCAGTTGACGATGCAGCCAATGCATGGACAAAAGGTTTTATCATTGCCGATAAAATGCCATTGGCTCAGTTTGTTGAAGAACTCGCTCGATACAAGTCTGGCATAGTGCGTTGCGATCCTGCCATTGCCAGTTTAGAAATTTCAGGCTCCTATCCTTTGACAGATGTGGATGCGACTTTGCATAGCATTAGTACAATTTTCCCAATAAAAATTGATCATTTTACCCGTTATTGGATCATGCTCAAACCCGCATAGAATATAGCTATTAAACGGATAGCTATCATCGCCTCATAAAATAATTTAAAAAAAGTTCAAAAAAAATTGTCACTTTTCGGTTTTCGATTGGCATAACTAATAAAGAACAAAAAAAGTTATTAATCGAAGAGAGAGAGAGAAGTGAATAAAGAACGGCACCTAAATAAAGTATTATCTCGTTGGTTGTATTCCGTGGCGATGATTATGGTTTCAACTATGTCATTGAGTAATATAGCGATTGCAGATGATGACACCACTGATAACGCATCAAATAAAAAATACGCTATTCCAGCAGGCCCATTAGGTAAAGCTATCTCAAGCTATGCTGCAGATAATGGTATGCGTTTAACGTTTGAGCCTTCATTAGCAGAAGGCAAAACAACACAAGGCCTGCAAGGTGAATATACCGTCAACGAAGGTTTTTCTAAGCTATTAGATAACAGCGGTTTAGAAGTGATTGATGATCAAGATGGAGGTTACTTCCTAGTGCCATCGATGGAAGAATTTCCAGCACTGGGTGAAGATGTCATCAAACTAGACCAAGTCAATGTCCGTGCCCAACGCTTTTATGAACTCGGTCCATTACCCGGTTTAGGTCTGACTAAAGAAGAAATCCCCGGCAACGTACAAAGCATCAGCGCCCAAGAAATTAAAGATTCTCATTCTTTAAGCATGACCGATTTATTCAATCAAAAACTACAAGGTGTCACCGTCAACGACTACCAAGGCAATCCCTTTCAAATGGATGTGCAATATCGTGGCTTTAGTGCAGGCCCACAAATTGGCACACCACAAGGTTTAAGCGTGTTTTTTGATGGTATTCGTGTTAACGAACCGTTTGGTGATGTGGTGAACTGGGACATGATCCCCATGAATGCCATTTCTAGTGTGGATGTCTTTCCAGGTTCAAATCCTATCTTTGGTTTAAATACCTTAGGTGGTGCCTTCACCATGAAAACCAAAGATGGTTTTAACAACGATAAAGCCGATGTACAAGTCCTAGCTGGTTCATTTGGTCGTAAACAATTACTGATGGAAAACGGCTGGAACAATGGCAAAATCGCCTTTTTTGGTGCAGCAAGTTTATTTGATGAAGAAGGCTGGCGTGATGACTCACCGAGTAAAGTGAATCAATTCTTTGGAAAAAGCAGCTACCGAGGTGACAAACTTGATGTTAATTTAAGCACCTTATTAGTTAAAACCGATTTAACAGGTAATGGCCTCATTCCTAGCGAACAATACGATAGAGATTCATCAAGCGTCTTTACATCACCCGATACCACCACCAACAAACTACAACAATTTCAACTTTCTAGTGCGTTTCAAGTCAATGACAAATTTAGTGTCACAGGTCAAGTTTATCGACGTAATAGTGACCGACGTCAAATTGGTTCTGATGTTGTGACGGATTATGATGATGAGCTACTTGCCAAACGTTTACCGGCTGATGGTGAACAATATACTTGTTTATTTAATAGTACTGGTATAGCGAATGACTATGGCGTACCTAACTACTTTGTTATTCCAGTTGATAACTATGACCCTAGTTCTACAAGTATTTTTAACTCACAGTTTCTTCAGGATTTAGTCACTAGTTCCCCAACACAATTGGCGACAGATTATGGTTCAAATATCAATACTGAATTACCTGGTGATTTTCTAAAAGCATTTCAATATAGATATGTAGAAAACCGCAATTTTAAAGAAGAAAATACATACAATAGGAACAACACACCTATAAGTAAAGATGGTCCTCAAAATCCAGATTTTCCCGGCGAACTTGAATACTCAGCTGATTTTTCATACTCATTAGTAGGGGGAGGAACAAGTAATGGCTTTGGTGCAGTTTTTGAGAGTGATACTTATTTTTTTACTCGATCTACTGATGGAAGTGGTAACCCGGTAATCACCAAAAATTACGTTATTCTTTTACCTCCCTCGAATGAAGATACATGCCAGCAAACAAAAGCAACTGTTAATAACTATGAAATATACGATGATGTTGGCAATCCGGTTGCGATAGATGGGGCCTATGGATATGGTGAAGATGGCCCAGGTTCGGGCTCAGGATATGTAAAAGGCACACCCACAGCCATTATTACTGATAACCGAATCACACAAAGTACTGATGGTGCATCTGTTCAGTTCAACTGGAATTTAGATGAACACAAATTTATGGTGGGTATGTCAATTGATGCGGCTAGTGCTGATTATACCAATAGTCAACGACTTGGCTTTTTTGATGCTAATCGAAAGGCCTATTTAGACCCAGACCAAGCTCACCCTCAATTTTTGGCAGCCTTTGATCCCTTAGAAAACAGTAATTTTAGTGGCACCAATACCACGAAGAGTATTTATTTCAGTGAAACATGGAACCCCATTGATGCATGGAATTTTAACTTCTCGGGACGTTATAACGACACCACCACAAAAAGCAAAATTGCAACGCGTTATGGACCCAAAGGTGCCAACTATTCGGTGACTGATTTAATTGGCGAGCCAGATCAATACAATATCTGTCCTAATGGTGACTGTACAGGTGTGGCCACCAATTTTAAACGCTATCGTTTAGACGATACGCTTGAAGAGGCTGAATCAGAATCGTTTAATTATTATTCATTTAATCCGTCGTTAGGTGCGACTTGGCAGGCCAAAGATAATTTGAATGTTTATGCCAATTGGTCACAAGGTACGCGGGTTCCCAGCGTCATTGAGCTAGGTTGTGCCTTAGACCATACACCAACAGGTAGATATTACGAAGATGGTCAGGGTGGATTCTATGAAATTCCCAAAAGTGTGTTAGAAAAAAGAGGCTGTTATTTACCTAATACGCTATCAGGTGATCCGTATTTACCTCAAATAAAAGCGACGTCATATGATATCGGTTTACGAGGCAGCCTGAGTGATAATTTGCAATGGAACTTAGGTGCTTACCAAACAGATCTTAAAGACGACATTTATTTTGTTGCGGTCGGTGGTGGATCAGGATTCTTCGACAGTATTGGTAACACACGTCGCCGAGGTATCGAAGCAGGTTTATCGGGCCAACATGAAAAATGGGGCTTTAGTGTCAACTACGCACTGACCGAAGCAACATTTCAAGATAAATTCTTGATGATTAGTGCTGATAATGGAACGGCAATCTATGTGCCCAGCATTGGAAATTCAATTATTGAGGTTGATAAAGGCGACACGATGCCAGGTGTTTCGCGTCATAACCTGAATGCAACAGTTAGCTATTTAGTCACACCAAAATGGCAAGTAGGCGTGACGGCTATTGCTCACTCATCAAGTTATGTTCGAGGTAACGAAAATAATGAACATAAAGTCGGTCAAGTTCAAACACGAGAATTAGGTGGTGTCGAAGTTTCTCGTCAGCCTATGACTAACCCTGGGACGATACCTGCTTACGCCACTTTTAATTTTCAAACGAGTTATAAAGCGACCAAAACGCTCACCGTTTCACTGTTAGTAAACAATGTATTCGATAAAGAATATTTCAGTGCAGGTGGTCTGGGACGTGATCCTTTCTCACCCAGCATTAACGGTGCAATTGGTCCAGATGGCTATAACCACAACTCTAATGATTGGCAAAGTACCAACTTTATTGCACCGGGTGCACCGCGTGGTGCATGGGTAGGGCTAAATTGGGTTTTTGATTAAGAACTTTTGTAATAAGCAGTTATAAATGCCTATTTTATTGTAATTCACATGGAGAAGCAGATGAGATAC
>LAZR01001786.1_pt1 | contig 13166 bp, 15 predicted proteins | sample 329461 | NCBI WGS metagenome assembly LAZR01 (sample SAMN03002196, study PRJNA259156) | marine sediment metagenome | biome: sea floor; feature: Hydrothermal impacted sediments; material: marine sediment; isolation source: Loki non-amplified sample from Loki's castle hydrothermal vent sediment ...
GGTTGGCCGGTTGTTTCATTAGTCCTGTTTGCTTGGCTAGAACTCTTGCGCCGAACGAGCCAAGAGTATCAACGGCATCACTGACAATGGTGCGCGCCAAAGCAGCCTTGGCCGGGGCCGGTACTAGCGCGGCTCTGGCAAGGCCACGCTTGGCCAGTTGGGTGCCGGCACCTAGAACTTTCCCAACAACTGGCCCGGCGGCAGCAAGACCAAGGCCAATATCACTCTGCGGCGTTACCCCGGTTTCCTGGCCTAGAACTTCTCCGACGAAAGCGCCGAAGGCCCCGCCGAGAAATAAACCCGCAGTCCCAAACAACGCATCGCCGATTAAGGCACCGAACGCTGTTCCTGTAAGTGCTGGAGACATTTCCACGCCCATAGAAACCGGTAACGGCGCGGCTTCGATGGCGCTTCGTACATCGCCCCTGATATTTTCCGGGACTATGCCTGTGCGTGAAGGGGGGAGTTCGCCGGATAGTTCGCCTTCTTCTAAAGGCCGGACACTTGGTTCGGCAAGTTCGCCCTGTTGTAGTTTGCGAACTGGCATCAGAAAACCACCAGTCGTTCACCATCCGGTGTTTCATAAACCGGCAATCCGTCTTTTGTCTTCACGTCTAATAGTTTTGAACCAGGCGGAATTCCTTCAGGCAACTCCTGTGAATCATCAGTAGCCCCCGAAGGTTTCAACAAATCCGCAAAATCAGGGGGAAACTCACCAAAGGAACCAGGAGATTGACGGTCCACCGTCGTAAATGCAGCCTTAAACCCACGGACTGCCCCACTGGCAACCTCATCAAGCGTTGCTGCTATGACAGCCTTGTCGCCCGAGTCTGTCCCTAACTGTTTCAACGCATTTTCAACGTCGGTCTCGGCCAGGCGCCCACCCGGCTCAGCGGAACGCGCAATCGCATAAGCCAGCTTCACGATGTTACTTTTGAACGCCGCTGATTTGGCTGCTTCTTCGCCAAAGAATCCTTCTAAATCATACTGTTCTGGGTTGAGTTTATTGCGATCATCAAATCCCAAGGCGGCGGATGCTTGCAATGCTGTCCCGACCAACGAATTGACCGATCTGACGGCGCCGGACACGACAGACGTGAATGTTTTACCCTCCAATAGCTGTTGTTTCATTCGCTGGATATCGCCAAGGACGACTCTTGTTGCCGTCTCTTGTTCACGCAATTTCTTGATTGTGCCCTGCCCGCCTACAAGGTCTTCAACCTTTGTAGCCTGCACACTCAACGGGATTCCCGAGGGGCCAACAGGCGTGACAGTGTTGTTCTCAAGATCAACAACGAACTCTTGCTCTTTCCCTTCTGCCGTTGTGCCTTGAAATAGGCGTTTGCCGGCGCCCGGAGTAGCGGCTTGCTGTTCCTCCGTGATAGCACCGGCCCTCTCTGCGGCCTCGGGGATTGGCTCCCTGCTTGCTGCCGCTTCGGCGGCTTGACGCTCCAAATCTTCCGGAGAACCCTGTGCAGGGATGCCTAGTAAGGATTTGCCGACAGCTTCGTATTTAAGGCGCTCGTCCGGGTTTAATTTAATTGCGGTCTGCACCATTGATTTCATAAACGATGGCGCAAGCGTGCCGCCGGCCGCTAATATATCCAGAGCTTGCTTGATAAACCCATCGGCTCGTTTGATGTTTGCTGCCTTTGTTTTGGCGCTGGCCTGCTCACGCAGCAACTTGAGTTGTCCTACCTTCCCAAGATCGCCCGCCAGCCCGCCAAGCTGTTCTCCAAAGCCGCCTGCAAAAGTTACCGCCATGGCATCATGCCTAAGTAAATGATGGGCCAAAACTGAAAGGAGCGGTAGACCCTGTTAGGCCGGTAATTGCCCCAGCCGTAGTCCCGGTCGGATCGGCAAACAGGCTCGCCCCCACCACAGCAGTTCTAAGCAGTCCTCCCAGCAACGATCCGCTATCCGCCGCCGCCTGTGCTTCAAATTCCACCTGTGCTTTAGCAAGGTCAGCCACAATGGCCTGCTGCGCGTTGATGATGTTTCCAGCCACGCCGAGTTCTTTAAGTTCACGCGCAACCTGATCGCTGAGTAAGGACGCTTGGGCCTGGATATTTATGAGTTGGTCTTTAAAGAGATTGGCCTCCTGCTCATTCAGGCCAAGTTGCAAGCCGATCTGTTTTCCTTGGATTGCCAGCGTTGCCTGGTCTAGCTCTATGAGCTTTCCTGCATCACCAATGATCTCACGGCGCAGATCGATCTCCTGAATGATGGCCTCGGAAACCAGTTGTTCTTCCTGCTGGGCGAAGTCCAGTTCAGCACGGCGGGTTTCGTTGATGGCGAAGCTGGACCCTTGCAGCCCGCGCTTGGTCAGGGACTCACGCAGGTTCCCAACACTCTCGGAGAAACGGTTACGCACCGTCTCCCGAGCCGACTCGACAAGCCTGCCAAAGCCCGGTCGGACCTCGGCTAGAAGTTCGTCAAGATCACTACGTAAGCGTCCGGTCTCATCGAACAGCCCTGCACTTCGGCCTTGCTGCGCTGTAAGGTCACTGCGCGTAGCGTCGATGTTCCCGAACAGCCCCCCGATACCGAGCCGGTTACGCTCCAAAAGCTGGAACAATTCGCTTTCCTTGTCGGGTACGAAAGAACTGGTGCGAGTCAGGCTGAAGGGACCGGAGGCGGGTGTGGTGGTCGTAACGGGGGCGGTTGTCTGACCCACGCCACCGGGGCCACGGAAGCGATTGAATTCTCTTTCGGCCTCAAGGTTGAGGACGCCCGCGAACGGACTCCGCGTTCCCGCTGTGGTCGTGGTCTTGGCCGGGGTCTGCCTCTGTAGACTGAACGCCGGGGTCACGATCCCCGGAAACGCTCCTTGGAGCTTTTTGAGAGGGTCCGATATCTTGGGTGCGTTTTTGCTCATTCGCTACTACCGACTGGAACATCACCGCATTCTGGTCAGGACCAAAATAGCCATGGATGGTCCCAACGCGGCGCAAGACCCCATATTTACCCAAGTGCTCGAAAAACTTCACATCGCTGGATTTCTCACCTTTCGGCGTCTGGGCCGTGACCAATACCAAGTGCTGTTTCTTGAGTTCGATGAACAGCACGAGCCCAAGTTCCAGCTTGTTCCGATAGGACGCCTCGGGAAACCACAACGCATGGGGGAACGCCTTGCCGTCACTGTATTCCACCGTAACCAGAGCTAGAGGGATTTCACCCTTGGATGTGTCAGCTAGAGCAACCAATACCTCCCCGCCCATCCGAGCCACGGTAAGGGCGGTATCAGCCAAGCGCGCGGTGAATTCCGCTGCGTCCAGCCCCTCGGGAAAATCCGGGATATGATTGAAAACACCACGCCGATAGGCCGCCCAGGCAAAAGGAAAATGCTGCTCGGCTATTGGTTCCAGCCATGCCTTACCACGCTTCAGGACACGAGATCGCCGGAGTGAATTAGGTTTTTGCGACGTTGAATTCGATTCCAACTTCTTCGAGATCGATATCCTCGTTTCCGGTAATCTCGACCTCGACTTGGAAATGGCTGGACTGTCCGGCGGCTCCCCAGTCCTGGCGGTGGATTCGACCTGTGAAACTGACTCCATAGGTGCTTGTCGCATCTCCATAATGGTGGCTCCCACCGTAAACGGCAATGCTGGTGCTGGCCGGCAAGTTTCGGGTAATCTCCTGAGTGTAGATAGCCACACCGCCACCTAGAATGCGGATGGTCACCGTGGAGGCGAATAGCTTGCGGTAGTGAATCCATCCCGCGACATCAAAGGTGTTGCCTTCCGGCACGGCAAACATGCGACTGCGGCGCTTGACCGTGAGATCGTCCGTTCCCCCGTCTTGAACGCCCTCTCCATCAAGACGGTAGATATTGCCCGCCGTATCGCCGAAATAAACCACGTCCTGATTGTTGAGCGGATTGACCAGTTGCATGACCGTGGTTGGGTTGAAATCAACCGTATGCGCGGTAACCCATTTCGACCAGGGCGATAGCTGATTCTCAGGATCGTTCAGCACGTTCTTGTGCAATACCCAGAGGGCACTCTGATTGTTGGGAAAGCAGAAAACCTTTTGCAGCTTCCTGTCGTATTCTATCGTCCAGCCGGTCACGTTCTCGATCAACGGAGCAATGGGTAAACTTAGATCATTGGCTTCCACGTCACCAAAATTCAGCGTGCCTTTCAGACTTTCGATCCTTCCCACCAGGCCCATCACCACGTCGTTGCCGATGTTCTTTATCGCCTCCTCCCCAACCACAGCAGAGCCAACATGGAATTCCTCAATCTTAAAATCCTTTGCCGAGGTGCCGCTAAGCCGCCACAATCTACCGCGCTCGGTCGAGAGTAGGAATTCACCGAAGGCCCCTTCAAGTCCATTGAGGGGGCGGAGATCAGGCATAGGAAGAAACCAGGCGACATCCGTACCCAGCGAACTTGATGGGCGGTCGGAATTTGAAAGGTCTTCGCCGTCACCTATCGCGCTGCTTACTAACAAATGTGGCGTATCGGTCGTGGTCTTGACATTGCCGTAAAGGATGCGCTCGAAATAAACACGAGCATATTTGGCAAAAAAGTCTCCCCCGAGATCATGAGCCAGATCGGTAAAGGTTGTGCCATCCCATTTCTTGACAACCTCCGCCTTGTTCAAATCCGTGATAACCACGTATTCATCGACAGTGAAATTATGGTCCCTCGGCCCCCGGAGCTTGGCGTTTGTAGAAACCGTGCCCACGAGGGAAAATGTCGTATCCCCGTCCCAGCTATAGACGTTACCCCCGGCCTGAACCAAGGTGGATATGGAGTTGTCCTGTTTAATAAGCTGGGCAAAGCCATTGACGGCTGCACCGTTGGGAGCCGTGCCGACAAGATCGAACGGCTTGCGTCGGTTGAGCGCCCTGAACTGCGGGTCGAGATCGAAGTTTTCCGAAGGCGCCACGCACTCATCAAGCGCCACATCAACAACCCGCCGTCTTGCGTTGAGGCCGCCACCGAATGTGAGAATGACTTGATTGTCAGCCACTTCGGAACCCGTAGCGCACCCTCGGCTGGTTGCGCGTTACCGTCCTTGCAGCGCGCGCAATCGAGGTGCGGAACAGGCCGGAATCAAATTCTTTCTTCTGAATACGGTTCCAGCCCTCTGCGACTACAGGAACCAACGCATCGGCCACGGTATCGGAGAAGGGCAGCGTCTCGGTCGCCATGGTGGCCGTGATTGCGATGCGCTTTTCATAGAGGATGTTGTAGCTATCGCCGTTCTGATCCGACGTGGGCTCCCGGTCAAAGCGAATCTTCGTGCCGTCCACGGGTGAGATCGCCCAGTGCTGGGGGTCTCCCGTGAAGTCAGTTGCGTTGGGTTGGTCGCGCAACATCCTTGCGTAGCCGCCGGGATACTCGGTCAGGATCAGGAAGGTCGTCGCTCCACGGAAAACCCGTTCCTCCCTACTTTCCCCGGCAATGCGCTCGAAATTGGACGGCATGGAGTATTCGCGCTGAGCGGTAACGAGATCGACGGTAGCCGTCGCGGCTTCGTTGGGAAGCAACGCAAGATCGAACAGCACATGCGCGGCTTCCTGCCAGACCTGGAGCACAAGATCAATTTGAGTTTGACGCCCGGAATCTGTGAAAGCGCCCGTAGCTACCGCGCCTGTCGCTGTAGACGTAGTATCCGTGGCGAGTTCACCCGCGTCACCCTGCACGATTCTTACGCGCTTCAACGTGGCGTTGATCGCCTGAAGGAACACAATGGCCATGGCCTCTTCTAACCCATCTAGCGTTTCTTGCGCCAAGTGGCCTGTCGGCGTCTCCAAGTAGTCTGACGACGCCTCCAGCGGGTCTGGGCCTGATCCAGAATTCCGAGCCCCGCGCCGCCTGAGAACGGCGATGTCGCTCCCCAGGCAGTAGTAACCCAACTTGCGGCGAGCCAAACACGGTCTGCCCAACTTGGTCCAATCGCAGCCACTATGAATTCCAAGGATCGGCGACCGTGCCAGACCCTGTTACCTCTGCATCATTGATGCTCACAGTATTAGCATCTACCTCATTAGCATTAGTAAAAACAAATTTATCCGTTGTAACTTTGATTGCATCCACAACCGTATCGACCGTGACCAATTTCGCCGCTGTCGCCAACGCTGCATCTGAAATTGCGGTATCAGCTTCCGCGTTTACGTCAGCTTTGGCCTGTGCCCCAAGTGATGTAACAACTGTTTGAGCGTTAATCTCTACCCGCAGATGTTTAGTTTTGGCCGTCGCCACCTTGACGGTCAGGATCACCTCTCGGACACCGGCCGTAAATGCCGCATCCGGCCAGTCTACCCGGTAAAGTCCTGGCTGGTCCGTGGCATCGACTTCGATAGCCTTGTTGTCATCCCATGCTGAATCGGTTGCTGCCAGGGCAGTCGCATCCACCTTGGCTACTGGTGCTGTACCGGAGCGAACATATTGTAAGTCGAAATTGGTAATTGTTAGTCCTGTCGCAGCGGTATCATCAGCGGCCAATCGCAGTGCAAAATACGTCGTGACACTGGTCGAACCAGCCGCTACGAGCATACTCATAACCACACCCGCCTGCGGAACACCGGCTCGTCTATGAAGATGTCCAGCCACTCGGTCCCGTCCGTCCAGCGGAACCCGCGCATGTCAGCCCTGCCGGAACGCGGATGCTCTGCGGCTGTATCCAGACGCTCAACGCCGTTGTTCTTGAACCACCGTTTCAGTTTGGACTTGTTCAGTACAGGGTCGTTAAAGTCCGGGTCGGCCGGGTCCGTGATGAACAGCCCTGCGAAGCCGCTCCAGGCGTCCGTGACACGCAGGTTGTAGTGGATGTCGCTGGACAGCGTGCCCGGAGCAAGTTCCAGGCTCGCCACCGGATCGATGTTGACTCCGGGCAATTCAATCCATGTGCTCTCAGGCTTGTGGATCAGCTTGAAGTTGCTCGGCAGCGCGCCATTGAAGGCGACTAGGCTGACCGGACGACGGGCGCGGAGTAGAAAGTCCTGGAAGGCCATTATGTGGTCTCCGCGACTAGGAAGGTGTCGGCCTTACGGACGTTGTAATATTTGATGGATTTAATAGTCTCATTCCACCAAAGAGTTGCTGTCGCAGCACCGCCAATCTTGAATGTTGTTATGTCAGCTTTTGCCGGCGGATCAGCCGAAGAGTCCGTAATCACTGCCGCACCACCCACACTAAGGGCAATATCATTAGTAGCATAGGCAAAGGCTATTTTCTGAGAAACTCCTACTGCCCAATTAACCGCCGTCGCCTGGGCATCGCCGTCAGTTCCGGCTGTCTTGCGGGTTGCCATATTTCCATTAGTTGTCAGCCAATACGAATTGATATCGTCCGAAGTGCTCCCATCATTTAAAGAAAACAAGGTTGCAGAATCCTGACCAACCGCAACGGCCTCAGCTACAAAAGTTCCAACGCCGTCCGCTGCCCAACTCACATCCGTCGTGCTACACGTCTCTGCCGCCCGCGTAACGCTGGCCGTGGTGGTGGGGATTATACTACTAGCAAATGTCCCAATTTCCGCTTGCAGACTTGACCAATAAACGCTGTTGGTCGTCTCAGCGGTATCGACCGCATCCGCAGTCGTGTTGATAATTTCAAATCGCGCATCTGTCTGGCCGGAAACAATTTGCCCGGTAGCACCAATACGATACCGTCCACCGCCTATATCCGTCATAAAGACTGACGACGCCGTGTAAGAGCCTGTACCCGTAGCCTGTGCGGTGCCTACGTTCCCTGTGCTGAGATCAAACCAAGCCTCGAAACCATTATCGCCATCGCTATGGTCCAGCCATGCCATCTTCACCCAATCATGGGAGCCAGTATCCCCTTGCTGGACAACCGCCGAAATGGTGTAAACGGTATTATCAGTTGCGGTGATAAGTTGCTGAAGGGAATTCGTGCTGATGGTGTGCTTAACATCATCCGCTGTGACGTTCCCTGTTGCCGCTGTACCGGCATCGGCCGTGATTGTCGTGCTGCTGCCAGGGTTCACCCATGTCGTTTCGAGATCGTCGGATTGCAGACAAACATTCGTCCGCACCTCCTCTATCAGCAGCCCAAGCTGGGCGTTGCTATCGGCGGGGTCGTGGGCGAAGCGGGGAAGATCGTTCGCGCCAACCAAGGCAAAGACACCGGTACTAATAAACGAACCTGCATCGCTGGCGCGCGTGAAGGTGGGCACGGGGCCTTTCTTGGCCGCGCGCGCTATGGTGGAGCCGGAATTGAGCAGAAAGTCTTGGTCCAGTGTCAGTGTTACATCACCAGCAACAGGCGGCGACATAAGCCGTCCGGATAAGAGCGGCAATCGCATTACATTTCCGTAATGTAGACTACCCCGTGAACGCCCGTCCCGGTTGTCTCAGAAATCAGGTTGAGCGTGTCATCGGGAGAAACGCCAAAATATTCCGGAACACCGGATATGAGCAACATGTCGGTGGTGGCCGCCGCGCCGGTACTAATGTGAACATTCGCCGTCGAAACCAAGCGAATCAAAGGACTCGTAAAGACGCCCGTGGCCGTGGTTGCCGATGCTCCGAAATCTATAAGCGTCGATGTTCCACCGAGAGTACCAATTTGAATTGGCACCTTAGTGTTGTCGCGCGGGAGACTCGTAAAGGCCATGATGCTTAATCCTCGCTAGACAACTCGTCAGCCGTCTCCGGCTCGTCCTCGGGCTCACCCATGGCATTCTTGACCGCCGCTTCCAGTTCCGGTCCCTTCATGCCGAAACTATTGATGCCCAGGTCTTTAGCCTGGCGTTGCAACAGCTTGTAGGCGCCCGCGTTACCCTTGGGCTTCTCAGGGGGACAGAAGCCCCATTCGTTGTTCTCGTAGGGCCTGTCCGGGTTGTATGCGGCCTTTTTCAGGTAGTAGGGATTGGGCGCCGGGCGCTTGAAAATGCCCTGCTGTTCAGCCGCCTGCAACGCCGGGAGAATTTCCATCTTCGTCCCGTCCAGCTTCACCGGAATCCCGTAGGCTTTCGCCAGGTCGTGCAAAGCCTGTCGGCGGAGTTGAGTCAGCACCGTTGGAACCGTTGGGAGCGTCCCCGCTATCGTCGGAGACCCCACTTTCAGTTCCGGGAACGTTTCCGCGAATCCCGTCATTTTTTTCTTCCTCTGAAGGTTTGCCCGATGAATCCTCTGCAACATAAGCAGCAGTGACCTCACCAGGAGATCGATACTTGTACTCATCGCCGTTCGGCAACGTGATGATCGGTTGTTCAGAATAGCCATAAACGCCCTTATCGAGCACGGAATCAAACAAGCTCGTCTTGGGACAAAGTTGGATTTGCATCATGTCCCTGGCGCTGGCCACAGCTATCCACGCTTCAACGCAGGCCCGGCCCGATTCGGCATAATCCCTGTTGGGATAGCTAAAGTCGGCACCGTAGATTTTCATGATCTTGACGCCGCGTGTCAGCGCATAAGCAATCGCCATCGCAACGCCGTTGTTCAGGTACGGCTTGCCGAAAACATCGATTGCGAGAGCCCCCACCTTATCGAGCGGGAAATCATAAGAATTGGGCAGGATTTCCGGGTATGCCTTCGAGGTGATAACGTTGGTGCCCCTGCGTCTTAAAACCGCCATCAGGCCGGGTTTGAAACGCTCCTGGTCCTTCAGATCGTCCATCCAAAACACAAGGTCCGAATGAACCATGTTGGAGGCCATGTTGATGGTCCAGAATTCATCCGCGAAGTCCGGCATGAACTCCTGGGTTAAGGTCTCAGTCAACAGGTCGGCAATGGACGGCCCCATGCCGACGAGTGCGACGGTGTGTGGTGAATGGTCGAGAAATCGTTTAGCCACCGTCGCACTCCTTCGGTGTTATTCCACAATCGCATCTGAGATGTTGGAAATCGAAGTTGCTGTCAGAGTCAGCGGCGACACAAGATGCCACCCGTTCTGCAACCACTTCAATCTCGCCCAGCGCGGAATCGTCCCCTGCGTCGAGGTGAAGTCCATCCTGACCGCCGTATGGGCAAACATGCTGTTGGGCGTCACCGTCCGCACGCATGTCCCGCCAATGGCCGTCATGAAGTATTCCTGTCCCTCATAGAGACCGTCTGCAAGGGTCCACGCCTGGTCCGTCCCGGTCGAGCGGGTGAGAACCTGGCTGTCCACGGTCACAGGAGCCGCACCGCCACTGGCAGTGCCATCACCCCCGTCAACAGCTTCCTCCCAGGTCGTGCGCTCCATGATATGCCAGTTGGAATTCATGAAACGCAGACGACAATACTGATTGGGTTTGCGGAAAGTGATCGAATTCATGAACGCCATGTTGGCCGGCGTCACATGGATATCGCCGCTCGATGCCGTGGACCCGCCGCCAGTTCCCGTCGAGTTATAGACCAGCATCAACTCCTGGCCTTCGGAACCATCCGCCAAGGTCAAGAAGTTACTGATCGCACCCGTGGGACCATCCATAGTCACGATGTCCGTGACAATCGGCAGGGTTTGGGTTGCGGTGGTGGTAACGGCCGATTGGCTTGCGGCACTCTGGAAAACGCCGCCTCTGCGAATCTGCGCGCCACTCGTGAGTGTTACTGTCATGACGCCCTCCTATGCCACCGGGGTTAATAGGGCTACGGCGTGCCTCATGACACGAGCCCAGTTGGAGTTGAGAACCACCCCGGAGTGCCAGGACTTCCAACCCATGGTCGCGATTTCGTTCAGCGGGTCTCCAGCCCCCGCCGAGCCCTTGGCGTGAGTGATGACCTGTACCGCCGGAAGCTTGTCACCGACCTTGTAGATTTCCTTGACATGACGCGTGCCCAAACCAAGGGAGCCGAGAGCATCTTTGCCGAAAACGATGGAGTTGTAGATATCGGCCCGGCTGTTGGCACTCGAACGCGCATCGATAGTTGCGGAGCCCGTGCCGACCTCGCCGGTATCGGCGTCGATACTGGCCTCGGTTGTCTCGATCCAACGCACACCACCGACCGCGCCGATCTCGCCCTGCGCCGTCTTGGTCTGATTGGCGTAGGTCTCGACCGACCGGAACCCGGTCAACAGCCGCAAGTCCTCGGTTGTGTCCACATGGCAAATCCCCCAATACGAGGTTCGAATTGGAGCCGTGCCGATGTTCGTGTCGCCCGTGGTCTGCGGCAAAAACTTGAGCGCTTCCTGGCGGTTAAGGGCGTTCACCGTTCTGGAGATAAAGCCGAGTGACATGCCGCCGCTCGCCGTGCCGGTCAAGGTGATGTCGGTTGCAACAGTCGAAGTCCCGCCGAGAATCGCTGTCAGGTTGTCTTCGGCAATATTGCGCTGGAGCCGGTTCAAGGATTGGCCCGCGTTCATTCCGAGAATCTCGGTGAGCTTCGCCCCCTGGCCGTTGAAGTTAATGAGATCAACCTCCTCGTTCAGGAAGATGAAGTTGCCAAATTTCTCTACGGTGGCCGTGATGTCAGTCACGGTCGGTTGCACGCCTACCCGGGTTGGGAAGGAGGGGCTGCCGGTCAGTTCCGTCAGTGCGGTCGTGACAGGTGTCAGGTTTTCGATTCTGCGCCACTTGGCCGTGAAAGTTCCGCTATGCTCGACGATCTCAGCCGGCGTAGTGCCCAGAAAATAGGGAGCCAACGCCTTGGCGTTACGCAGGAGATTGACCTGAAACTTGACATTGACCGGACCGGCAATTTCGGTCGTGGTCGTGAGTGCCATTTGAAGTTCCTCTGAGGTCAGCCCGCCTTATCCAACTCGGATTCCATATAGCTTTCCCACTTTGTGTCCGACATCGCGAACATGTCAGCGGAACTTGGACCGTCCTTGGAGTCGGGGACTTGATCGGTTGTTCCCGTGACCGCCGCCTGCGCCGCCTCGATATCGCCTCGGTCGGTCGAGCTTGAGAACTTGGCAAACCTTTCCGTCATCCAGTCCCGGCCCTTACCAAGGGCCTCGGTCCAGGCTTCGGGATTTTTGCTTCGGTTCTCAAACGCCTTGGCGAAATCCGGGTGGTTTGCGCCATACGCCTCCAAGAAGCCCCTGACATCATCGGGTTCGAGCGTCTTGAGCCCGTCCGTCTCAGTCACGAACTTGAAGGCGGTGTCGAGATCGCCCTGAACCGCATCGGCCTGATCTTTGGCCATGCTGTTTCGGGCATACTCGACAACTGGCTGTAAGGCTTTAACAACCTGCCTTACGTCGCCCCTTTCCGGTTTGGTTTCAGGTGTGCGGTCGGTTTCGTACTCTTTCAAAAGAGTATCGAGTTCCGATTCCCCAGAAGCCACGGCCTCCGCTCCGCCCGGTTGGGCGCCATCAGCCGCGTTCTGTCCTTCGGTTACTGCCATGAATTAGGAATGACACGAATTCGATTCTTTCTTCAAATCGGCCAGATTCGTGAATATGATCTTCGAAGGTACGATTCTTATTGGGGCGCCAGGGGCGAAGCGGTTCCGGCTTGAGCGCCGCCATTAGCGCCTGGAATTTGGGGTCCAGCCGCAGCGTTGCCAGGTACTGCCTCTGGGTCTCCGATAAATCTGGTTGCATTCTGAATCCCCGCTATCTTGTAGCCCTCGATAATCATTTCATCGAAACTCAAATTCACCGGCTTCCCAAGTTGGGCAGCCTGTGTTGCAACCGAAAGCGCAAAATTGCTCGCAGCCAGGAACTTCTCGCCCTGTTCGCGTTCGGTAATAGCCCCCGCCGAGCCCTGCACTAGAAATACCGCATTGTCCGCCAGATCGGCAGCAGCGACGTTTACCCAGCCTTCGATACCCCCCGCCCCCACGGAGACAGGCTGGGGTGACTTCATCACGTCCTTGATGATCTCGTATTCCATGTAGAGCATCGACGTGAGCGGTCCCTGCTCTATCGAGGTTACGAAATCATCCGTTCGCGCAATTCCTCTAGCTGCCTCAAGCTCCGCACCTCCCGCCGTGGTATGGCTCTTGATCGCCGCACCACGCCTGGGATCGTTGGCCCCGGTCAAATCCTCATATTGCTTGAGAAACGCCAGACAGACATTGAGCAATCCGCCGATGTCCCCGACTTTCAGGACTTCAACCGCATTGGGCGAATCTGCACCGAACTGCGCTCCCGGATAAAGTTCCGGACCCCCACCGGCGGCCATTTCGGTGTCATGCCGATCATAAGTGATAGGCGGTCGCCCGTTGAAAGCCGCCGTGGCCATCAGATTATTGAAGACCATCGTGCAGGCTTCCTGGATCGGCTGACCCTTCATCAAAGGACTCGATC
>LAZR01001787.1_pt1 | contig 13163 bp, 16 predicted proteins | sample 329461 | NCBI WGS metagenome assembly LAZR01 (sample SAMN03002196, study PRJNA259156) | marine sediment metagenome | biome: sea floor; feature: Hydrothermal impacted sediments; material: marine sediment; isolation source: Loki non-amplified sample from Loki's castle hydrothermal vent sediment ...
TGGCAGGTGTTGTAGATGGGCAGGGTGCCCCCAAACAGACGTTTGAGGAATTAACTCACGCCGAGGCGATCGAAGTAGTTAAAGCAGCACAACGGTAGGAGAGGAATTCTAGATGTCAAAAGAGTATGTTACTCATAAAGTGTTCTTGGAGGCCGCGGACTTCCACATTATGATCATTGAGTATCCAGACGGGGATGTAAATGATAAGCTATCTTTACTTTCTCCTGACAAGGGGCTCATGTACCGTGTGTTTTACGAAGACTTTGTATTGGGTACGTGTATGGCAAACTCGTCTCCGTTCTTTTACCATCTTCGTAGGAGACGTGAGTTGTATGAAAAAGTAGAGGAAATCCGAGCAGAAGCCTTGCAGTTGGTATACAAATATTGCCCTGCTTTTATCCCGGATAATGTGGTCATCAATGACAATAATGTTCTGAAGGTTAAGACTACCGTCGGGACCAAGGATGTACGCCCTTTGACTAGTAACTCACTATGGAATCAGGATCCTCCGCTATCTGACTTCGGTCCAGCTGTCATCACGAGTGCTCCTGAAAAGGACGAGAGTAAGAATCCCTTTCTTGATGATGACGATGAAAATGACGATCTAGATCCGAACACACCCCCTATTCCTGGCAACGTGCCTGTGAACAATCCGTTCACTGGTGCTCCTGGTGGTGGCAGCAACGACGGTGGTGGGGATGATATCCCTTACGAGTTAATCGGGCATCGTTGGAAGAAGATTGGGATTGGTCTTAACATTCGACAGTACGAGGAAGAGGAAGAGACAGCGTCAGTCTTGTTGGGCGGGACCCCCTTTGAGTCTGCCCGAGGTTATCACCTTCTAGTGGTACATCTGTGCATTGAAGATTTCTCTGATATCTTCCACCTCTTGGACACTATGGGTGTTACCAAGAAGACTCCGCCGGCTACGTTGGTAGAGGAACTGTACGATATTGTTATCCAATATAATCCTTTTCTTAAACTAGAGAACGTGGATCTTAAGAAGATCCGATCAGACTTTAAGGAAAAACAACGCTCTCACCAGAAGAATAATCGACGAATGTCTGCTGCAGGTAGCGAGGATCGGACCGCTACTCTGGGCAAGAATAAGAAGTTCACCGATGTTCCTAAGGAAACGCTGGTTAACCTTAAGGCTAAGTTAAAGGAACACATTGTAGGGCAAGACGCTGCTATCGATATGGTGACGGACGCCATTCAACGCGCCTCTGTAGGACTCAAGCGAGACCATGAGCCTCTAGGATGCTTCCTACTTACAGGTAATACGGGTGTAGGTAAGACCGAGACAGCAAAAGCTCTTGCGGAAGTCCTCGACGCGCACCTAGTTAGGATAGACTGTCAGGAATACCAGCAACCTCACGAGGTAGCTAAGTTGACTGGTTCTCCTCCTGGGTATGTAGGGTACGATGAGGGAGGACACCTGACTAAGGAAGTTATAAAGAATCCCTTTTCTATTGTTCTCTTCGACGAGATTGAGAAGGCACACGCTAACTTCCACGAACGGGTCCTTCAGATCCTAGATGACGGTGTTCTCACCGAAGCTAAGGGTGGTAAGAAAGTTTCCTTCAAGCAGTGCTTTATCATCATGACCTCGAACATCGGTGTCAAGGAAGTTGACAGTGTCGGTAAGACCATGGGTTTCGGCGGGGAGCATGAAACTAGCGATGATAAGACCGCCAAGGCACGAGCGGAGGCGTTGAAGAAGAAGTTCAAGCCCGAGTTCCTGAACCGCGTTGATGATGTGATCCATTTCCGACTGCTTCAGCGAGAAGACTACCTGCACATTCTGGATATACTTCTTCAGGAAGTTAATGATCAGATTGGTAAATCTCAAGGAGTGGCTCTAAGCTTTAATGTGGGAGCCAAGAACTTCCTACTGGATAACGGGATTGATAAGAAATTCGGTGCTCGTCCGCTGAGAAGAGCCATCAAGAAGCATCTCAATACCCAGCTTGCTAAGGCAATTCTGTCTGAGGATCTTGATGAGGGTTCCAAGGTAACAGTGAATGTGACTAAGGACAAGAAAGGTTTGTCTTTCCGACAGACTACTAGGAAGAAGGTCGAGGTTAAGAATGAAGAAACCGATTAGTGGATTTACGGTAGCGAGGAACGTAGTTAAGCTGGGATACCCTGCCTCGGAATCGATAGTTAGTGCGCGTGCGATTTGTGACGATTACGTTTTGTCCTATGATCCTTATTCAGATGATTTCACCGCTGATTGGGCGAAAGAAATTGCTGAGGAACTAGACCTAACTCTCTTTGAACGTAAGTGGGAAATGCAAGAGAGCGGACAGATGTGGTATGATACAAAGCGGGACATTAATGAGATCGCCCGTCAGACAGATGCAGCGGCTAAACAGTGTAAGAATTCGTGGAATCTCTACGTTCAGCTGGATGAAGGCTTCCATGAGGATGATCACGCAGCTATCCAGAATACTGCAGACACCGCTCCTGAAGATGTAACTGGAATTGATTTCCTACGCGTTTGTTTTTATGGTAATTTGCATACCATTCGTGCGGATTGGAGTGTGCCTTGTACCCGTATGGTACGTCAGGGAACACACGACTATCTACTCCCTGGAGGAGGTATGAGTGCCGGTCCTAAAGTAGGGCGTCATATTCAGGTACCTGAGTGGATGTGGCATTACGTTCGCATTGGAGATCCGCAGACTATTGCTAAACGTGTCCGAAACTTGGACACCTTCTATCATGACCCTGCAACTCTTATCCCTGAGGATGAACTACAGCCTTACGACTTCAAGCCTCGGGAGTTTGACAACACCTCCACGGTGAAGGACAGGAAGCCTAAGGAAGTGGAGGGAGATATGAGAACCTATCACGGTACCCATCCGGAACCGTTTGCTGTCCTGTACCAGGAGTACGAATAATGTCTGGGCCAATAGATGAAACTTTCACCGATTTGAATTTAGTACCAGGGACGGTTTTAGAATTTGGTGTTTCTCCTGGAATACATACGTCACGTAGGTCGCAACGTCATGAGTTGCAGATTACGGGAGTGGACCTTTACATGCCGCATACTGTGGAGGGGTTTAAGTTTATTCAGGGTGATCTAATGGACATGAATTTTCAAGAACAGTTCGATAATGTTGCTTGTGTTAGTAGTTTGGAACATTGTGGTATTGAAAGTTTGAACTATCAGGAAGGCTATGAGCCGGATTGGGATTATTATTTAGTTGTGGCCGAGAAGATTAAGTCTTTGGTAAAGCCCGGCGGTCGTTTGGTTATTACGTGCCCTTTTGGTGCAGATGAGACTTATTTGGTTGATAACGAAGGTCATACGTTTAGACCTTTCGAGGAAAGTGATTATACACCCAAATGGGGGTATCGTGTCTTTTCCTTAATGTGTTTGAAGTCTTTGTTGAATCCGATGCGGTGTATAAAAGCATCAGCGTTCCGGTGTGTAGGAAAAGACTATTTTGATATTAATGCTTGGGTACAAATAGATGAGAACAAAGACCATGTCCTATTTCACGATCGAGCATCGAATAGGGCGGTAATAGGTACCGTGTTTGTAAATGATTGAGCAGACTCCTTGGACGACACATTGCCCGAAGCCTTATAGTAGATTAGTAGAATTGGAAGATAGAACATCAGATCCGATTGCTATTTACGCAGAAAGATATAAGGGTCCTTTTATAGGTTTGCCCCGAATTCAGAGATATAAAGAGGAGATTATTTCTGAATTCAAAGAAGATTCTTCTGTATTGTTTTTAGGTGCAGGGCACTCGGGCAATCCGAATTTTATTTTTCAATCGTCCAATGTCGCCGAACTTACCGTATTAGATTATGTAAAAGAGGCTGCTTACGGACTTAGTCCGGGTATCGAATTTATTGGTGATGATTTTAGAACTACGAACAAATTAAAGACTTATGATTATGTCTTTTCTGAGCACACTATAGAACATTTTAGTAGGGATGATATTTTGAATATTGTATTGCCTAAATGTTTGCGGGTGGCAAAAGATGCTGTGGTATTTGTGCTACCTTATGGTAAGAATTGGAGTGATGAGAAATCACATCGCTGTTTATTTTATGAAGACGATGAGTTATCTGCACGTTGTGTTCGTTGGAAGAAAATTTACAATGGACAAGAATTAATACTTTGGTTTGAGGGGGAGGCGATATGAGTAATCTTAATGCGAGTTACTGGGACTCACCTTTGTATGCAGCACTGTCTGAAGGTTGGGATGAGTATTTTAACTTTGTGAAGAGCCAAGGTTTTATTTACGAGGGCTCCACTTGTCCTGGTAAACAGATCCACATGTCGTCTTTGATTCTGAACACTCATGCACAGTTGGTGTATGAAATTGGTTTTAATGCAGGTCACATGAGTTTTAGAATGTGTAGGGCATTGCAAGAGACGTGCGGGGGCGTGCTCGCGTTTGATATTGATGAGACCCATCGCCCAGCGGCTGAAAAGATGCAAGAGATTTTTCCTGGGATCTTTCTTGATTGTATTTGGGGAGATACACAAATTACCTTACCTGCGCAGGAGGGTTCTCCTGATATAATCCATATAGATGGAGGACACAGCAAAGAGATTGCTCTCTCAGATATTCGAGAAGCGCGAAGATTGATTAAGCCTGGTGGTTTTATTGTCATCGACGACTGTCAGGACACTACAGCTGACGGTCGCCCGTGTGAATCTCCAGTATGGTCGGCTGCCAAGGAGATCTTGGGGGAAGACAATCTATCCTACTTTGCTCACGATTTTTGTTACGGTGACGCATTCTCCGTTTATCGAGCGGAAAAATAAAGGAAAATTTTAATGAATGATAAGTATCGTGCTTCTTATGAGGAAATTATTCAGGATAAGGAGGATTTCTATACGCAGGGAGGGGGACGGGAGTCCAATTCTCCCGCATCCGATTATAATAAGATTGCCAACATGTGGCATATCTTTAATGAGATCCAGAACGGTGAGAATTTTGACGACTACATCATTGCCGACAACAACAAGTTGGAGAGGTATTTGGTTCCCTGGAGCCCGCCCCCAGCTAAGGTTGCTATCTTAGGTACGGGAACTGGAAGAGAAGTTGTTATGGCCAGGTCCTTGGGGTACGATGTTATAGGTACCACCTTCGGAAAGGAGAACCCCTCCTTTGCTAAGTGGAAGTTTGATCTTGATTTAGCTTACGTTGATAATAACACTTTACCCTATGCTGATAAGTCCTTTGACGTAGTGTGTGCCTTTCAGGTATTTGAGCATTGCTGGGCACCTCATTTCTTTCTAATTGAGTGCAATCGTATTCTGAAAGAAGGAGGTCTTCTTGTATTAGAGTGGCCCCCGTTTGTGGGCGGGCATACTAGTTCGGTTACAGGTATGCACACTAAGAATCACGACTTCATGGATGTAAAGTCCATCAATAATCTCCATCATATGTGTTGTTGGACGCCTGCTCAAGCGCACATTATTACTCGTAAGTGTAATTTCGAAGAGCCTGAGGTGTTTATTGCAAGTCACACCCCCTTGGTAAGCCAGGAGGGTAGAGTTTGTCCTGAAGGTTATGCTTACCTTAACGAAGACGATCCCGCTTTCTACTCTAATGTTAGTACGGGAAATATTTTACTGTCCGCACGCCGTCGACCGGACAGTCAGATGCCTGATTATGTCCGACGGATCCATCAAATAGGAGTTTAACATGGCAGATGGGAGAGATATCAAGTGTTGGGACGACCACGCAAACGATTGCGAGGAAGAAAAGCGTAAACCTTTTGAGTTTGAGACCAATATACCCGTAGAGGGGGATGAATCTACAGGTTACCCTCATGTACCGAGCAAGAATAAAACTTGGCTTAGAGAGACGTTGGAGTCTCTGGAAGATGTTACTGACGTATTAGACATAGGTTGCGGTCCTTGTTTCTGGATTAATCTTTTTGAAGGATACCGTTACTATGGTTTTGATCAGAGCCCTCGTATGAATGAGGTGGCCTATAAAGTTTTGAAGGACAATGACTTGTTAGACCGCATGGTGGAGATTCGTAATGGAAACGCGAGAACGTTGTTGGAGTCTTTCCCGGAGAAGAAATTTGATCTGATCTTTACTTCGGCGGTGCTTCAGCATAACCGACATTACCCTGATAAGCAGGAAATTGTTCAGGGAATGCATAGCATCTTGAGAGAGGGTGGCTACTATCTGTGCACAGAGAATACTTTCCGTGCAGATAACATGCCCGCCTCTATAGGACATCCGGACTATACAGATGGTAATTCTTTCACCCCCGAGGGATGGGAGAAATTTATGCGTGAGAACGGCTTCGAAACGATAGAATTTCATCACCCGTCCGAATATCTATATCGGAGGATTTAGATGAAATGAATCTATATTTCTTTGATTTACAGGGAGGGTGTTAGGTGAGCAAAGCAATCAAGGTTAGGGATCTTGAGACTGTCAGTGCGTCTGAGTTACCAGAACAACACAATCTTCCTGACAGTTCGATCATGGTTTTCAAAGACCTTGACACAGGCCGTTTCTATATTCAAAAGAAGGTTGCTCGGAATAACATCAAGACGTTGGTGGACAAATATGAATTGGTTAAGGTTGACGGTACTATTGAGGTCCTTCCGCTTGACCAAGATCGGTGTGTTCAGATCCTTAACAGGCTGTCTGCCGCCGAGCTTTCCTTCAATGCTTGTTTTGTCTTTCATGAGGATGAAAGTGATCTCCCCGACGCTTTGGACTGGGAGAAGACTGAAGAGGAGCACGCTTATACCTCAACAGGTATTAAGTTTTGGAGACACCATCAACAGATGGAGGAATTTCTTTGGCCGCAGGATGGTTTTCCTAGAAATACCGTGGTCTCTACGCACGTCTCAGCAGAGGGTATGTGTAATCTAAGATGTCCCTATTGTTCTGTAACCTACAGAGATAATCATTCCCGTATCCCCTTCGATGTAGTTAAGAAGTATGTAGAAGATTTGATGACCCGGGGATTGCGTGCTGTGATTTTGACTGGAGGAGGGGAGCCTACGCTTTACCCTCATTTCAATGAACTGGTACAGTGGATTAAGTATGAGAAGGGTCTCAGTGTGGCGTTGATTACAAACGGGACTACCCGCCAGCGCATTGACCCTGAGACTCTGGGCTGCTTCTCTTGGATCCGCGTATCCATCAATGTGTTTGCTGGGTGGGAAGATAAGATCGGTATTGATACAGAACACTTGAGCCCCGAGTGTGTGGTTGGGTGTTCTTTGGTTTATACTTCAGAGCATCAAGCGGGTGAGGAGTTTGAGGGAGACCGCCCTGCCCTGCTTAAGAAGGTTTCAAAAGTTGCTGATAATTGCGGGGCTCAGTACATTCGAGTGCTCCCCAACTGTTTGTTAGAGCAGAAGCAATTGATTCAGCAACACATAGCACTGCAGAAGGTTCTTGATGTATTTCCAGACAAAAGGTTCTTTCAGCAGTACAAGGTACATGGCACTCCTAATACCTCAACTTGCCATCAGTCTTATTTCAGACCGTACCTTTCAGAGGAGCCCTCTATTATTGACGGTACTCCAGGAACAGTATTTCCTTGTGACTCTGTGGTTCTTAACGACAGCGTGACTCATTTCGCAGAGAAGTACCAGCTGTGTAAGCCGGGAGACATTTTGGATTATATTGATGGTAATATTGCTCCCAACTTTGATCCACGAGAGGATTGCAAGGGTTGTGTGTTTACTGAGACCGTTAACATGCTGGACGATTATAAGTCGGAAGGTACTAATAGATTTGCTGACTTCCCAGACCCTCTTAAGCATGAGGAATTTGTGTAATGATCAAGTTTGATGAGGATTATTATGAGCGGGGAATCGAAAAGGGTATCTCTTGTTTTGAGAATTACAGATGGTTGCCGGAGCTAACCATCCCCGCCGCCATGGCTTGTGTGGACTATCTTGGCATCGAGCGGGGAGACACGGTGTTGGACTTTGGCTGTGCTAAGGGGTATTACGTAAAGGCTCTCCGTATGTTGGGCAGGACGGCTTGGGGCTGTGATGCCTCCCGTTACGCACAGGGTAAGTGTGATGCGTCTGTAAAGCCTTTCGTAAAGCTCTGTACTGAGGAGAATCCTTTTCCATTTACACGTTCTTTTGACTTCATCATAGCTAAGGATGTGTTGGAGCACATGACCGAACAGCAGGTGCTCGATTTCCTTGGGCATGCGAAAGATAATGGAGCAGGTATCCTGTTTGTAGTGGTACCGCTCGCAACTTTAGAAGGTAAGTATATCATACCGGAAGATGAGAAAGATGTCACTCACATCATCCGCAAGACGCAGCATCAGTGGGAGTATCTTTTAACAGGGATGACTCTCTGGGAGTTGGTAGATTTTTCTTTCAAGGTCCCAGGATTAAAAGAACATCAAACCTCTAGGTATGAGGGGGGTGTAGGTTTCTTTACCTTACAGCCGAAGGAGAAGTAATGTTTTTAAGAGACGCGCCGGGACGCACCGCTATACACAATGAGGATTTTTGTTCGGTAGCACTGGTGTCCCACAACCGACCGCACAGACTTAGACCCTTAATAGATTCTATTCATGAGCATGCGGATATGCCTTTTGAGTTGGTAGTCAGTGAGGACGGGGGTATGCAGTGGCAAAACTGTGATTTTGCTCAGGAGCTTAGGGCAAAGACCAGCCACTTGTCAATTAATTTTGGACGAAATAAGGGACTACATGTTAACGCTAATAACGCAGTGTCTATGACGCGCGGTAAGAATGTGTTTCTCCTTTACGATGATGTGTTAATTACGGAACCTTTCATGCGCAAGGCTTGTGACATCCTGGATCAAGCACCTTATGTAGGTGTGATGTATCTTGGTCAGGGTATGCAGAGTCTAACAGATCCAGAACATACTACAGGGCCGGGCATCATACACTGTCGTACCTCCACAGGTAATGACTTTAGTATCCATTGTGCTCTTGGTGGGTCGTGGGCAAGTGCGTTTAGAAAGTCATATTGGTTAGAGGTGGGCGGTTACACCGAAGATTCTGGATTTGGAGACATCCCCTTCATAAACAAGGGTTGGGAACGTGGGTATTTTTCCGTAATCCCAGGGGGCACCGCAGTGGCCGTCGACACTGACAAGGATCATGAAGCAAAAACCCACGACAGTTCCTTGCTTCCTGAAAAGGGAGTTACTAATGGGTGCTGTAATTACCCTAGGATTTTCAATCTAAATGAGGGTGTCAACCTGGATCGGATAAGTAAACAGCGAGATGTTGCGTGCTTCCGTAGACAAGAAGAGTTAAGATATGCTGCACCTTTTTCTGAGTGGACATGGGGTGATTGGCACGATGAATACATGTGTAAAGCATGGAATGGAAGCGAAATGAATTGGGAAGTTTTGGAAAGATTTCATAGTAGATTTCTTGAACAAGTTAAAAGAGATGTTGTAGGGCATTAAAGGAGGACACGACATGGATGAAGGCGGTTACGAATCAAAGTTGAGTGAAGAGTGTGGTGCGAAGTTGTCGTCCTTAAAACAGGCGTTAGGTCATTGCGGAGGGGTACATGGTGATAACATGTATCTTATTGCGCGGCTAACGTCCCTTCCAGAAGTGTCCAATGTGTTGGAGTTCGGTTCTGGTTTGAGTTCTTTGGTTTTTGGAAAGATCAAAGAGCGTACTGGTAAGAATATGGTATCTCTCGAAGACCACCCGCACTGGGTTGACGTGGCTAATAATGCATTGTCGAGTCTTGGAATGGAGCATCGTGTTACAGGTACCCGTTGTGATCCGTCACTGTGTCCCGACTTTGAAGAGGACTTTCAAGTCGTATTTGTGGATGGGAATATATTTCATAATTTCAATCACGATGAGTATCCTGGGGATCAGGTATGTAAGCCGGACTCGGTTCCTCATAAGTATGTTGGGCGCTTCGGGGCGTGTTTCTACTATGAAGAGAATCTCAGAAATGCAGTTTTAATCTTTGACGACGCTGAGAGTTTGGTACAAGATGTTAAGAAGCACGTCGTCGAAATCGGACGAGACCCCGCCGAAATTATAGTGTTTAACCCTACAGGCAGGTCCAATCGACATCAGCACATTAGTTTACCAGAGCAGAACAAAGAAATTTACCGCCAGTTAATTGAAGAAGTAGCTAATCTTTAGGAGTAATCATGTCATTAAACAATTCACTACGAGATCAGATCTTTTTCTACATCAAGGAGAACCCTGGTATCTGTCGAACTGAGGTTCGGGACGATATGAAGCTCCAGAACAACGTATCTGGACCTGCTATCAAGGAATTGATAGACAAGGAAATGGTGATGGAGGGTGTGGAGAAGGTCTCTCGTACCACAAATAAACCGGGTAAGTCTTTGTACGTTGCTGAAGCGTGGAAGAAAGAAATAGATGCCCAGAATAGGATATTTCAATAGATGAGTTACGGACGACACATCCACATCACAGGACCTGCTCGTAGCGGCACAACCCTGATGAAGAATCTTATGCACTGCTACCTTGGTACGTTTGTTACTTTAGAAGAACGTCACCCGTCTTTGGATTTACCGCGCCGGATAAACATTACCAAATACCCTGAGGATGGTCCCGAACTCTACGAAGAGTATCCGGGACTCAATGTTATTTACATGGCACGTGACCCTCGGGATATGTATGTGTCCCGTCTGGGAGAATGGCGTTGGTGGCATGACCGCGTTAGCCGAGAGCCTGGTCTATTTGGAAGTAAAGTGGATGATTTCTTAGCTCTAGCACAGGACCGGCGGACCTTTGTTGTCTATTACGAGGAACTTGTATCTGATCCAGATCGGATACAGCAAGAGATCGCAGATCGTTTTTACCTACAAGAGCAGCACCCTTTCAGTGATGGTCACCGTTGGTTTTTGAAGGAGCGAGGATTGGGCGTAGTTCGTTCTCCCAGCACTGATAGTATAGGTGCGTGGAGACGTGATGAAAACATAGGAATAGTCAAGCAGTGGATGAGATCTGATCCTGGAGTTAGCAGATACATCCAAGCCATGGGCTATGAGGGGGCGTAATGTCACAGGGGTGTCCCGAACCTACTCGTCATTTCAATATTATTTCCTTGGACGGTGGTGGGGTAAGAGGAACGGTCGAAGCTGTAATTATTGATCGACTCGTTCAGGCGTACCCAAAACTACTCCGGGATGTTGATCTCATTGCAGGCACTTCTACCGGAGGCATTCAGGCCCTGGGACTCGCTGCGGGTAATCCTCCACCGGATACTCGCGACTTATATGAGAAGATGTCTAAGCACATCTTCGCTGACTCTTTTCTAGATGATTTCCGGGATCTATGGAAGTTAGGCGGGGCGGATTACAGTAACAAGAATTTGAAGAAGGCGTTGCAAAGTCAATTCGGTGACCGCACCCTGGCTGAGTTGGATAAGCGCGTAGTCATCCCCGCGTTTGATTTGGATAACGGTTATATCAATGAGCACCGAAACTGGAAGTTGAAGGTGTTCCATAACTTCGAAGGGCGTGATTCTGATGGTGATGAGAAGGTTGTAGATATAGGTCTTCGGACCTCCGCAGCTCCAACTTATTTTCCAACCATAGATGGTTTCGTTGGTGGGGACGTTGTAGTAAACAACCCTTCTATGGTCGCCGTCGTGCAGGCACTTGATCCTCGGGCAGGCAACCAGCAACTGAAGGATATTAAGGTTCTGTCTTTGGGTTGTGGAAAGCTAGGACGTTTCATTAAGGGCAGTAACCATGATTGGGGTATCGTTCAGTGGGCTCCGTACCTATTCTTTATGATGATGGAGGGCGGTATTGACATGGTACATTTCCAGACTAGGCAGATCCTGGGAGATAGGTACCATCGAATTAATCCCATCCTAGATGAGAAGTTTGGTATCGACGACTGGAAGAAGGTCCCTAAGTTGGTAGAGGTTGCAGAGAACATTGACCTTACCCCCACCGTGGCGTGGTTGGAGGAGAACTGGAAGTAATGCGATTTGATCATCTGGCTGTCCCGGTAGAGAATGTAGAAGCAGTAATGCGTTGGTTTCAAACTATTCACCCGGACACTGAGGTTCTTTACATAGATGATGAGTGGTGTTTTCTCCGTATCGGAGAGCAGAAGTTAGCATTTGTTTCCGAAAAGCAACACCCTGCACATTTTGCATTCGCCGTAAGTGAGTTGGAGTTACGTAAGCTCGCTCTTACTTACGGGCAAGAGATAGCTCAGCACCGTGATGATACACTGAGCTTTTACATGACAGGCCCCGAAGGTGTCTGCGTGGAATTCGTAACTTACTTGAGAGATTTTAATGAACCAGATGGTACCCCCGTACGTGGGGATTGACGATACTCCGGCATGGATGCTTTGGCGCAACCCCGAAACGGGGAAGCACGAGGCTATACTTATTGCCTGGTATAATTTTGACTACTACAATGAGAAAGGCTTCCTGACTTTGAAGTCCTTCGGTACCCAAGGTGATGCAGAGGAGTATCTTAAGGACTTCTGGGACTCTTACTGGAGACTGGGTAAATGACAGATTACATGCACTTCGATGGTGGATCTGGCTCTTATGTAACTGCGTCTGGTTATCTAGGAGTGGCTGGTGAGGGTGTTGAGCAATTTCATCCGCGCACCGTGGCGTTCTGGATACGTACAGCTACCCAGAGCGGAACTGCTAACTCTGTCGTTTATTGGGGTGATGGTTTTACAGAGACCGCAGAGCCTGAGTTTCAGAACAGGATCCGATTTAACAACGGTGGTAAACTCCAGCTGTTCGGCAACACCTCTTACATCGAGACTCAAAACGGGGTAGCTGACGGTACCTGGCATCACGTAGCATTTGTTTATGAGGGAGGAGGCCATATTTCCGGGCCTTTAGGTCCTGATAGAGGCGGAGTTAGAGTTAGGAATTTCGCGGACGCTAATGTATATTTAGATGGAGAATTGGATAACGGACGGTGGAAAGAAGATGGGGTTACTGACGTCCAGACCTCTGGTCAACAGGATGTAGTGATCGGGGCCCGAGTGCAGACGTCTGGGGTTTTCACAGACTTCTTTGAAGGCGATCTGGATGAGGTTGCTATTTGGAGACATGCTCTTCCGCCTACTGTGATCTCAGGAGTATACGCTGGGGGCGTGAGAGGTAGTGTGAATCTCAGCAGTCTTCCTTTCAACCACGCACTAGAACTTTGGTACAG
>LAZR01001788.1_pt1 | contig 13161 bp, 9 predicted proteins | sample 329461 | NCBI WGS metagenome assembly LAZR01 (sample SAMN03002196, study PRJNA259156) | marine sediment metagenome | biome: sea floor; feature: Hydrothermal impacted sediments; material: marine sediment; isolation source: Loki non-amplified sample from Loki's castle hydrothermal vent sediment ...
TTTTCAGTCTCTTTGCACTTAAAGGATCTAATCACACATCAAAAGTATAACGCTTTGCGTTAAATGTCAAGCGTTATGTTTCAAAATTTTTCTTCAGATGACTGACCTCGTCGTTTTTCCTGTTATAAGCTTTTTCCAGGATGTCAGTAGGTGAAAATAGAGAATAATGATGAGAGATTTGTGGCGACCATCAAAACCAAATTCTTATCTATTATAAGGAAGGTTTTTGAAGTGGATCCATTGATCTGCCCTCAATGTGGCGGAGAGATGAAAGTGATCTCCTTTATCGAAGATCACAAAGTTATCGACAAGATTATCGCTCACCTCAAGCTAATTATTTTTGCCGAACGACCACCACCTCCCAAAGCCCTTCAGCAGGAACTCCTGATGGCATCCGAGGAGATGGGCGAGTATTTCTGAGAGCATCTGTGGCTGTTTTTTACCGATTTGTGGGACGAAGTCTATCTCGGAGCCTGGCGTTTAGCCGTTCCTATCGCTTTGTCTTCATTTTTGGGTCATTGACCTTGCTGTTTTATGTGTGATATGTTTATTTCAAGACACAAGCAGTGGGAAAAGCGAAAAATTGAGAGGGTTTCAGAAGGAGCACAGAAACCAAATTCCTATCGTGTTACTCCGACATGACGATGGAAAGGAAGAAGAAGGCAACGGAAGAACTGGATTGTGGATACAGGAAGAGAAAGGGCAAATAGAAAAGTTAAGCTTAAAAGACGCGCGGTGTGAAGAATCATTATGGTAGGTAATACTGAGAAATCAATACCGGAAAGAAGTATGATTTCTATGTTTCGCAGGAATATATTGCGGTGGTACAGCACAGGAAGAAGAACATATCCGTGGAGAGAAACAACCGACCCGTATAGAATCCTGATTGCGGAGATGATGCTCCAGCGAACGAAGGCCGATCAAGTTGTGAACGTGTATGATGAATTCTTCACCACATTTAATTCTCCCGATGCGGTTATTAAGTGCAGTGATGGCAGAATTGAAAGTATGTTGAAGCCTCTTGGATTGAGGTGGAGAGCGAAGAACTTCAAGAAGGCCTCACAGGCGCTGCTTCACACCTTTGGCGGGAGGGTTCCGGATACACGCGAAGAGTTAAAGACGCTGCCGGGAGTGGGAGACTATGTGGCCGGAATGGTACTGTCAACAGCCTTCTGTAAATGTGAATGGGCTGTGGATAGCAATGTAGTCAGAGTCTTCAGGCGATATTTTGGCATACCGACATCCAGGGAAGGACGCAGGGACGCTCATGTTACGGAGATGGCCAGGATTTACAGTTCCTCCAGGAATCCGGGTAGAGCCAACTTGGCTATTGTCGATTTCACCGGAATTGTATGCCTTCCCCGAAAACCTCTCTGTAATAGCTGTGGCCTCAGAAGAAGGTGCAATTACTTTATGAATCTTGATGATAAAGAGAGTAAAGGAAAGGCGGTAAGCACGAAATCATCAATAAACACTGTACGAGGATGCATAGATTATGATTAGCTGTGTTGATCTTTTTGCCGGTCCCGGAGGACTGTCCCTCGGCTTTGAAATGGCCAGGGACAATCGCGGTCAGAAGGTATTCAATTTGCTCATGGCCGTCGAAAGAGATCCCATAGCCTGCAAAACTCTGAGACGCAATCTCGATGAAGGAGATGACTCCTGCGTTCTTGAAGGGAACCTCCGTGATGCTTCCGTGAGAAAAAGAATACGCAGGGAATGCGCGGGCAAAACAGATATCGTACTGGCCGGACCCCCGTGCCAGTCATTCTCAATGATAGGACCGCGCTCAGGCAATCCGGGAAATACAAGAGAGAGGGATAAGTACGATTCACTGTACACTTATTTCGTTGATGTTGTCGAAAGCCTGAAGCCGTCATTCATTGTTTTTGAGAATGTGAAAGGAATACTATCAAAAAGAAATGGTAATGCCCGGGTAATTGAAATAGTACTGCAGGACCTTAAAAGCCTGGGATATGACTTCACCAATGAGAATGGCTCAAAAGACGACTATGTTATCCTGAATGCCGCTGATTACGGAATCCCCCAGATAAGACACAGGGTCTTCCTTCTGGGCAACAGGCTTGGTATTGCCAATCCGTTTCCTTCACCGACACATTTTGATCCGGATGTGTTTTCATTATATCGCTTTCTAAAAGATGGCCTGCTTCCATATGTGACTCTGTTTGATGCCATAGGCGATCTTACCAGAGTCAGAGCTATGAAGACCATGACGCACGTGCCCGTATACCGAAGGCGCCAGGTGCAGAAATATAACGGACGGATTTTTTCAGGGAGCGACTCCCTGGAATATGACAGCGGTGTGTTCAGGGATCATCTGAAGAAACTGGAACCATCCGGGAAGGCTTTCCTGACATATGTGACAGATGGTAATGATGGAACAATAACTCATCATATGGCAAGACCGCAGCAGGAGAGTGACATAAGGCTGTTTGCGGGGATGAAACCTGGTTCAACATCGAAGGACCTTTTCAGATATGGTGACAGGAGGTCGAAGAAACTGGCGAAGCTGATACGTTATGACATGGAAAACTTTAAGGACAAGTATAAGAAACATCGCTGGAACAGGCCCTCCTCAACGATATTCGCTCACATGAAGAAAGACGGCAATCGTTTCATACATCCTGACGGGAGACAGGCCAGAACGTTTACTCCGCGTGAAGCTGCCAGAATTCAATCGTTCCCGGACAGTTTCTTTTTTGAGGGTTCTCCCAACAAGATATTCGAACAGGTTGGCAATGCCGTTCCACCATTGCTTGCAAGAGCAATTGCCGGTGCTATATTAAGCAAATGGAGGGAGAGTTAATGAAACATGAGTATGAGGATGCTCCTCCCCGTGCTGATGCCATGATAGCATCAATGAGGGCAATTGGATATGACCTTTCAATGGCAATTGCCGATTTGATAGACAACAGCATATTTGCGAAGGCAAAGAATATAACTATCAAGTATCACTGGGCAGGGCCTGATTCATGGATATATATCCTTGATGATGGTACCGGGATGACAGAAAAAAAACTCAAAGAGGCGATGATACTTGGGAGCAAGAGTCCCAACGAAGAAAGAAGCTCGGATGACCTCGGAAGATTTGGACTGGGCCTCAAGACAGCCTCATTCTCGCAGTGTAAAATGCTCACGGTGCATACGAAAACGCCGGAAGGGGAAATATCAACTCGAAGCTGGGATCTGGACCACGTGGTACATTCAAAGAAATGGGAGCTGAGCAAAAAAGCTCCGGGGAGTGCTGCCAAGATCCTTTCAAATATCAATGATGTCCCTCACGGTACGATTGTCCTCTGGCAGGGACTTGACAGGGTTGTTGGAAAGCATGATTCTGATGATGAGAAGGCAATGAACGTTTTCTATCAGAAGTTCCTTGCAGTCAGAGAATATCTGGAAATGGTCTTTCACCGGTATCTTTCGCCCCCGCTCAACCTGTCCATCACACTGGGTAAAGATAAAATCAAACCGTGGGACCCCTATCTCAGATTAAATCATTTCACGCAGGAACTCTCCAGCGAGAAGTATGAGGACGGTACGGTCAGGGTGATACCTTATGTCTTGCCGCATGTAACAAAAAGGAGTTCTGCTGAAAACGATAAAGGATCGGGTCCGAAGGGATGGAATGCCCAGCAGGGATTCTATCTGTATCGCAACAAAAGGATGATCATTTCCGGTGGATATTTTGATCTGAGTATCAAACCCGATGAACATTACAAACTGGCCAGAATCATGGTGGATATTGACAACAAGATGGACAGGGAATGGGGCATTGATGTCAGAAAGGCCACCGCGAAGCCGCCGGACAGGCTCAGGCCGGAAATTGAAAAAGTGGCCAAGGCCACAAGGACGGAAGCGGTGAAGATTTACAGGGCAAGATCCGGAATTGCACGCAAAGTCTCAGAAGGTGGCAAGCAGGATGTGTGGCAGAGGAGGAGAAGGGGAGAGAAAAATGTATACCAGATAAACAGGGAGAATGTTGTTATCAAGAGGATACTTGAAGAACTAAATCCTCCTGCCTCGCTGATAAGAAAGCTTTTTCATGTGCTGGAGACCACGATTCCGCACCGGCTTATCATAATGGACAACTCCGATCAGGAGGACTGTCACGTGAACCTTCCGCCCGAAATCAATATGCCTTCGGAGGGATTAATAGAGCTGTGCAAAGAGTTATATAATAATTACAGAAAGAAAAATAAAACGCACGAAGAAGCGGTGGATATTGTTCTCTCAATTGAACCCTTCAATACCCACCCGGCTTACAGGGCAGCCCTGGATTCAATGATTGTGGGGGAATAATATATGGATATGAAAATTCACAACCTGATACTGAGTATGTCACATGCATATTTCGAGGACATGAAGGTTACACCTGATGAGATCAGGAAATACATAGACAGATCAAAGAAATTCTACCCTGAGGAAACAATCAACGAAAAATGGCTCTTTCAAAAACTTGAGGCCATTCATTCTGTTAATGTCGGGACAATGGATGTTCTTGATAACAATACAGACCATGTTGACTGGTTCAATCCGTATACAAACACACCCATTAAGAATCCTTTTGAATGGAAATTCTGGAAGGATTACAGGAGCTACGTATCAACAGCCAAAAAATGGCCCAAGAATGTTGTGAACAGCATAGACAAGCTTTCCGGTGAGATTCTGTCAAGAATCGAAGGGCCAAAAAGGGACGGGGAATGGGACCGCCGCGGGATGGTGATGGGAAATGTTCAGTCCGGGAAAACTGCCAATTATACGGCACTCATTACCAAGGCTGCCGATGCGGGCTACAAGTTGTTTATTGTTCTGGCCGGAGTTCATAACAGTCTCAGAAGTCAAACACAGACAAGATTGAATGATGAATTTCTTGGTTATGACCTGGACAGGGTTCAGAGAGTCACAGGAACGGAAAAACGTATCGGGGTAAAGAAATTATCTCCAGATCATGGTGTCGTGTATACCCTGACGAGCAGCAACCAGAATGGTGATTTCAATAAGCGAATCGCATCTCAGGTCGGGATATTTCCCTCACCTGAAGGGCCTCCAATAATACTGGTTATCAAGAAGAATGTGAGTATCCTGAAAAATCTGATTACCTGGATTTCATCAATATGTGATGGTCATGACCATAAAGGCAGGCCGCATCTTTCCAACATACCCACCCTTATAATCGATGATGAATGTGATTATGCCTCGATAAATACCAGAGAGCCGGAACTGGATGAAAACGGCAATATCATTTCTGAATGGGACCCGACAAGAACCAATCTTCTTATAAGAAGGTTGCTGAATATTTTTGACAGGTCTGCGTATGTGGGTTACACGGCCACTCCCTATGCGAATATCTTTATCCATAAAGACAAGAAACATCCCAGATGGGGTGATGACATTTTCCCGCGAAGTTTTATCATAAACCTGCCCACACCGAGCAATTATATCGGACCCGAAAGGGTATTTGGACTGGAGGCGGATTCTGACAGGGGTATTGCAGAAATGGAGGCTCTGCCTCTAATCCGGTATGTTGATGATCACAGTGACATTATTCCCGACCGGCACAAGAAAACACAAGTAATTGGAGAATTACCGGAAAGCATGAAGCATGCAATAAAAAGCTTTTTTTTAAGCTGTGCTGCCAGGTCATTACGACAGGAAGGAATACCGCACAATTCGATGCTCATACATGTTACCAGATTTACCGCCGTGCAGGGACTTGTAGCCGATCTTATTGAATCCGAACTTCGTAAACTGGCAGCAAGAATAATGAGCGGTGAAAACCTTGATGACTTCAGGGAAATCTGGGAGTCAGATTTCGTCCCGACGACAAAAAAGATGTCAGAGCGGAGGTTTCCGGATGCTATTGGACACTCATGGTTCGATGTTCTGAGACAGCTGAGCAAAACCACAAGAACGGTCAGAATTAAAGTTATAAATGGAACGGCAAGAGACCACCTCGATTACAGGGAAACCGAGCTTGCAGTCAATGTCAGAAAAGCTGCCGGGGAAGAAGTTCCGTGGGAGGAGGAGGGACTGAATGTAATAGTCATCGGGGGCGATAAACTTTCAAGGGGATTAACCCTGGATGGTCTGACGGTAAGCTACTATCTCCGCGCTTCAAGAATGTACGATACTCTCATGCAGATGGGGCGCTGGTTTGGGTACAAAGACGGATACAGTGATCTGTGCAGAATATATACAACATTCGAGCTGGCTTCATGGTACCGGCATATAGCCAATGCAACACTGGAACTTCGTGAAGAAATAAACTATATGGCCTCAATCGGTGAGACTCCCGACAAATTCGGTCTCAAAGTAAGGAGTCATCCTGGAAGACTCGTTGTTACATCCGCAGGGAAATCACGGAATGCACAAAAGATAGACCTTTCATATGCCGGCCAGAGGAAGGCAACAATAATATTCGATAAGAACCTGCTGAAGAACAACGTGAATGTGCTGGAGAAATTGATAAAGGAAATTGAACGGTCAAAATATGCTTCGGTTCGGGGAAAGAACCGACACTGGCGAGGAGTGTCATCCGAAACCGTGGTGGATTTTCTCCACGATTATAAAATCCAGGACGCAGCAATAAGGGAGGTGAAACCGGAACTTCTGGCGAAATATATAGAAAAACAGGTAAAGAATAAGGAACTCACCATCTGGGAGGTTGTTATTGTTGATAAAGAGACAGGTTCCGAACAGAAGCATACTGTGAATATTGGTAGTTATACCTTCGGATGTGTCTCTAGGAAGGCAATCAGAACTGCCGGTGATATCATCTCACTGGGCACACTTATTAATCCGACTGATGATCTGCTTGATTTAACTGATAAAGAAAGAAAAAGAGCTGTTGATGATGGTCTGTGGGGAGATAAGAAAACTCCCCCCAGCCGCAATATAAGGACTATTGTAAAGAAATATCGTCCCAAAGAAAGAGGCCTGCTTCTGATATATCTGCCTCACAGTCAAATTGAGGGTAAGGCATATGGTGGTAAAGGTGAGGAAGTGGTCGGTTTTGGGATAAGCTTTCCTGAAAGCGATACCGCTGTTCCCATCCAGTATATGGTTAATCCTGAAGTGTATTCAGATGATGACCGGAGCTTGTGAGGAAGTGTGATTAATGAAATATGATTTAGAAAAGATATGGGCTCTGATTGAGGGGGAAATTGATCCTGCAGATTCCAGTCACAACAGAGTATACAGGAGGCTCGATAGTGACATAGAAACGGGAATCCGTCTTGGTGTGGTTACTCCCGGTAAAACCAGAGAAATACTTGTACAGATAGATGAGAATGAGGAAAAATTTTTTGCATCCCCCAAATGGATGGGAATGAGATTTGAAATAATATCACTGGATATTCCTGAAACAACACGTCACATAAGGCTCTTTCTTTCGGACAGGGAACATATATCTGTATTTTCAACTGTGTGTAATGATATTGTTGATACGCTGGCAAAGGTCAAGAAGCCGGGTCTTCGTATTCAGGAATTACAGAATTGCATAGAAAGATGGAGCCATTTCTTTCAAAAATATGGTGCTGAAGGATTATCACCGGAAATGCAGCGTGGTCTTTTCGGGGAACTATCGTGGCTGAGACTGCTTCTGTCCCGAAATATGAATGCCACATCAGTAATCAGATCATGGAAAGGCTGCAGGAGAAATTTCCATGATTTTCAATACAGTGAAAGAGTTGTTGAAGTCAAGACGACCTTGACAAAAGAACCACGAAGAGTACGTATCAATAATGAAAAGCAGCTCGATAATCGTGGATTCGACTCACTGTATCTTTTCATATTAAGTCTTCAAAAGCTGGAATCCAGAGGTCAGACACTTACGGGAATGGTGGATGAGATCAGGACTGTGATCAAGGGTGAAAAATCAGCCGAGAATCAATTCGAGATTGCGCTTAAGGATGCAGGATTTCTTGACGCTCACGCTTCATTGTATACAGATGAATACAGAGTCACCAAGCAGGAGATATTTGAAGTAAAAAATGGATTCCCGAGAATTATCAGAGTTCCAAATGGTGTGGGGGATATCACATATACAATAACAATCTCGGCATGCTCTGATTTTGAATTAAAAATTGATGATGCGATAAGTAATTTCATAGGAAGTTGAAAAGAATGGTCGATCTTAAAGAGGCGTCAGAAAGATTTCATTCTGATATCAGCACCACCGCTCTTGAACTTGACCTGTTAAAAGAGCACAAGTTTGTTGAGGATGTTGGTGAAATTCTTGTTGACGCGGGGGAGCTTGAAGACTGCGTCAGGTGTTCATATCAGGGACGGGGAATTAAGGTTGACGGGTATTTTTATGACGCAGAATTTGACATTCTATACTTAATCGTGTCTCACTGGATAGATGAGTCTGATCCGGCAAAATCAAGAGTCGCACCCGGGGAAATAGACAAGATATTTAAAAGATGCGAAAACTTTTTCAGCCGGAGCCTGAAGCAACTATTCAGTAAAATTGAGATTGCTAATGAGGCTCATGACCTTGCCCATCTCATATACGAAACGAAAAAAGAAATCACCGCTGTTAAAATATTCCTGATTACCGATGGCATATGTCCCAAAAGACATGCGGAAGTTGTTGACACCGAGGGCATAGAGGTCACCAGGGTAATATGGGACATCGAGCGAATTCTGACATTCACAGAAACCGGCGAACGAGAGCCCATAATCATTGATTTTACAGAAAATGGCGGCCCCATTCCGTGTCTGGTGGAAAACACAGAAGATAAGAGATACACAGTTTATCTGGCATATATCACAGGACAGGCCCTAGCAGATATGTATTCAAGGTGGGGAACGAGACTGCTTGATATGAATGTAAGAGTCTTTCTTTCCGCACGGGGCAAGGTAAACAAGGGAATAAGGGAGACTATAGTTAACGAACCTGAAATGTTCTGTGCTTACAACAACGGAATAACGGTTTTTGCCAAGGAAATAGATTATACATCTCTGGATGACGGTCTTGTTGGGATATCAAAAGCCACGGGCTTCCAGATAGTTAACGGCGGTCAGACAGTTGCTTCTCTCTACCATGCGAGCAAGAAGCAGAAAGCACAATTATCCCAGATATCGGTTCAGATGAAACTCATTGTTGTTAATAACAAGGATGATATTGAAACGCTTGTACCCAGAATAAGCGAATATTCAAATACGCAGAACAAAGTCAGTATGGCGGATTTGTCTGCAAACGATCCACCTCATCCGGAATTGCACGAGATATCGAAACGCCTGAAGGCACCCGATCCGACAGGAGGATCCCGGCAAACTTACTGGTTCTACGAGAAAGCACGCGGCAGTTATGAGGAGACAAAAAGACTTGAGGCAAAAACCCCGGCCAAAAGAAGAGAGTTTGAGGCTCTGTATCCAAAGAAACAGCGATTTGATAAAAGTCTTTTCGGGAAATCCTGGAATACGTATCTGAGAAAGCCTCATACGGTGAGTCTTGGTGCTCAGAAAAATTTCGCAGATTTTAATATGTGGCTCAAAGAACAGAAGGAAGAGGGTCTGAATGAGTTTTTTAAGAAAACGGTGGCACTGGTTTTATTGTGGAAAAATGCTGAACGGATTGTCCGGAAGCAGCCTTTCGAAGGATACAGGCACAACATTGTGACATACACACTTACCTGGATATTCGAGTTATCAGACAGCAGAATCGACTTGGCCAAAATCTGGAGAGAGCAGGTTATACATGAAAAGATAAACGATGCAGTTGAGGATATGTCTCTCATTGTTAATAAACACATAAGGAAAACCGACAAAAACGTCACGGAATGGTGCAAGAATGAAGAATGCTGGAAAAAGCTTCTGGATAAAGATTATCAGCTCCCCAAAGGAATAGAAGACTCTTATATAGCGCCTGGTTCGAAGAAAGATGTTTACGATCCAAGAATAAAGGAAGTGACAGAGGTTATCGATTTCTGCAAATCAAAGGGATCTAAAGCATGGTGGGAACTGGCAAAATGGCTTAAGGATAGACAGTTTTTAAGTGCCAAAGCAAGAAGTCAGTGCGGTAATATGGGTAAAGCACTTGGAAGGGGGAAGGACCCAAGTTATTTCCTCTCCACGGCGTGCAAGAAAGCGTGGGAGGATTCTGTAGTTCGGGGATGGTCATTTACCGGAGAGGATGTTGCTGGTGATGTTGGCACTCCAAAGAAATCATGATGAATTCATATAGATGCATTTAAATGACAAAGAAAGATCAAGAACAGACAATAATCGATTTGTTGAATGGCATCATTCAGGAGGAAGATAAGAGGGTAAGCGCTTCTTATCCCCAGAATGATGCTTTCATAAAGAAGATAATTCTTTTTGAACTTATACGTTCCTTTGATTCATTCTTCGTCTTTTCTAAGAAGAATGAAGATATTGTTTATTACTACGAGTTCGGCTTGAACAGGGCTTTAGGGCTTTTGTATGGCAAGCATACAAAAGAGGCTGGGTATCCGTTTGGTCCCTCGGATAAGCGTTCTTGGGATTATGCAAATTCGATTATACAGCATTGTGGGCGGATTGAATTCTGTCGCAGGATTATAGAATTTATAAAGGCTGATAAGGTTTCCCCTCTATTGTATGTCAGCGCCTTAATGAGGCTTTTTACTTTGCTCTTTTTTATCAGCTTCTCCATTTTCTTGCGTGTTAATTGGGCCATTTGACTGCCTCCTTTCGTCTTAGCCAAACCTCAGGCTTTATTTATTTTTAATATACTTCATCTTGTTTTGCTTCCACCATTTCTTCCATTTTTTACGGTCTGCGCCAAAAAAAGCTCCACTCCCAGTTATCTTCATAAGTGCCTCAGATACGTCTTTTCTAATCCATGCATTTTTTAGGGCATCAATCAGAGGTTCTATGGCACGGGGATCTTTTATCTCGCCAAGGGCATCTGCAGAGTACCTTGCGATACTACCTTTCTTATTTTTTAGGGCAGCAATCAGGGACTCTACCGCACGTGGGTCCTTTATCCTGCCAAGACCAGCTGCTGCGCTCGCTGCGACACTAGCATTGCTCTTATTTTGTAGAGCAGCAATCAGAGCATCTACGGCACGCGGGTCATTAAAGTTACCAAGGGCCTCTGCTGCTCTCTCCTGAACGTCAGAATTCTTATCTCTTAGCCTGGCAATCAGCGGTTCTACTGCACGCGGGTCTTCTATCCTGCCAAGGGCTATTACTGCGGCTTTTCGGACAGGCCAAGACTCATCTCTTAGGGCAGCAATCAGGGGCTCTACTACAAGCAGATCATCTATCCTGCCAAGAGCTTTTACTACGTCTATTCGGACAGAGATAGAATCATCCTTTAAGGCAGCAATCAGGGCTTCTATGGCGCGCGGGTCTTTGAAGTTGCTAAGGGCGTATGCTGCTTTTATTCGCAGTTCAGATTTCCTTTCTTTTAGCGTGCGCAACTCAAGTGGACCACGCGGTTTTGTTAACTCGCCAGGGGCCTCTGTTTCCTCATATTTTAGGGTAGCAATCAGCGGTTCTACTGCACGCGGGTCTTTAATCCTGCTGAGGGCATCTATTGCGGATTTTCGGACACTCCAATACTCATCCTTTAGGCAGACAATCAGAGGATCTACGGCACGCGGGTCTTTTATACTGCCCAGGACTCCTGCTACCTTCACCCGGACGTCAGGTTCCTCATCTTGCAGGGCGGCAATCAGAGGTTCTACCGCACTCGGGTCTTTTATCTCGCCAAGGACCTCCACCGTTTTTACCCGGACTTCAAGTTCCTCATCTTTCAGGGTAATGGTCAGAAGTTCTACTGAACGTGGATCTCTTATCTTGCCAAGGACCTCTACTGTTTTCACCCGGACTCTAGGTTCCTCATCTTGCAGAGCATCAATCAGAAGTTCTGCCACAAGCGGGTCTTTTACCTCGGCAGGTTTCTCTGCTGCCTTTGCTTTAATATCAGAGATCTTATCCATCAGGGCAAGGACCTCATTCGTTTCAGCTCTTAATACACGTGGGTCTTTTATCTTGATAAGGGCCTCTACTGCAGATTTCCGGACAACCCAAGACTCATCCTTTAGGGCTGCTTGAACACAATTTGGATCCCAAATTTCTCCAATCATCTCAATCATCCTTGATACATAGGTTCCGGACTCTAATGCTGGTTTAAACGGGGCTTGGGAGCGACTTTGAAACGGGATGTCGAGGACAAGCGCGTTGGGATTTGGTTGTTCTTTGGCATATGATATCTTTAGCTTCTTCGGAGGACTTATGCTTCCACTAAACTTTTTTTCATAAACAGGAATGCCTGAAATTTCTAATGAAATCTTTCCGTATACAGAAGCGCCTGTATATAATGTTCCGTGAACCATGCCATAATTAGAACCAACTGCTCTTCCACTTGCTGTGATTTTTATGTTGAGATCATAATCCGTAGCGTCGGAACCTACTAATGTGAGCTTAGCATAATTCTTAAAAATGCTACCTGCGACATCTTCAAAAGGAAGCTTCACGCCCCTTGCATACCGATAAGACTGCTCTACTGATATCCGCGCTGTCTTTGCAGACCGGAAGGCTTCAATCTGTTCTTTAGTTAGAGGTTTTTCCTTGGTTTTCTGTGCCTGAGCATAATTGCCAAGGATTAAGAGTAAGGCACATAAATAGATGGTTAGAATGACGAACTTTTTTTTCATTTTAATCCCTTTCTAAAATTATATTTTCAAAAATAATATAGCCCCTCGAACAATATGTCAATCAAAGGCCTACGTTTCGATTCTAAGGCATGATCTCAATCTGCCTGATTCCAACAATCCACTAATCTATTATCTTGGTGTTCATTAAAATAAGGCAGGATTTTCAGCCTGGAAGCTGAATTTTATAACCTACAGTTATAAATTTCGGCGTTTTTCTCAAATTTCATAACTACCAGTAAGAATTTCGCGGAATAATCAATTTCGGGACTCCCAAAGCCATAGAGCACTGCGAGAAATTCCTCCACCTCTGGAAAGAGCCTGACCTTGGTATTGCTGAGGAAGAGGCTGGCTGGGCTGAAACGCCAGGGAAGATTTATACTATTACGCCGGACTGTAAACTTGGATTTCTTTACCTAAACGATCGGCCAGTTTATCCTCAGCTACATCCAAATCAAAATCTATCTGTAAACCCAACCAGAACTGAGGAGAC
>LAZR01001789.1_pt1 | contig 13155 bp, 18 predicted proteins | sample 329461 | NCBI WGS metagenome assembly LAZR01 (sample SAMN03002196, study PRJNA259156) | marine sediment metagenome | biome: sea floor; feature: Hydrothermal impacted sediments; material: marine sediment; isolation source: Loki non-amplified sample from Loki's castle hydrothermal vent sediment ...
CTCCAATCACCTCAAGACCTTTTTCAGTAAATATGCGGATGCGAGAGTACAAGAAAAAAACTACGATCAATAGGGCAACCGCCAGGCACAGTAGAGCACCAGATATGCCCCATAGCGCGTACCTAGCCTTTCTTACGGACGCAACTGCATCTTCGTAGTTGTCTATGGTTTGTTGAACCTTATTAGTAACGTCATTCCACTTCTTGTTCAAATCGTAGCTGTCCAGCTTTGCCTCGAATCGACGCCCAATGGATTTGGAGAAACACTGGATCTCGCTTCGATTCACTGCGATTGTGCGATCAGCAGAATCCATCAAATATTTATCGCCGATATTGGCCTCCTCAATCGGCTCGTCCAGCAGTCTCCTCCCGCGGGACACCAGTCTCCGCGGCGTGGTGTTCACCCCGTGCAACAGCATGTTCTCGAGTCTGTGCACGGTCGTCTCGCACGCGTGGACGTAGACCTCGTCCAGTGAAGCCCACGCCTTCTCGTCGTTGACCAGCGGGCGACACGCCTTGCGGTAGAGCTCGTATTCCGAGAGGGCCACGTGCATGAATTCGTGCAGCATGCTGTCCAGCAGATCACTCACGCTATCGTACTTGTCGTGGTCGAATATGAAGCGGGCTCGAACGTAGTCGGGGTTGGCTACACACTCGGCGGAGACCTTGCCCTCCATCGACTCGAAGCAGAAGTCCACGTACCAATCGTTCAGGGCCAGCGCGGCACGCATCGGTCTGAGGGCGTTGTTGATTACTTCTCTCGCGTCGCTCTTATCCATCGAGGCCCATCTCCTTGACGAAGTACTCGTCGTAGCATTCCATGAACTGCTGGTACGCGACCTCTGGTTCCCAGCACCTCAGCTCGATGGGCAGCGGTTTCGGCAGCGAGCCCCAGCGCCTCTCGGATTTGTTCATGACCTGCTCGCCCTCGGTCGCGAGCATGGCGGAGTCGATCTCCTTGATGGTCGGCCCCGTCGCGCTCACCGGCTCGGACCAGTCGTACTGGCGCTCCAGCCCCATGAGCAGGTCCTCGAGCAACCCCTCCTCGAACACCGTGAAGCTGACCATCCCGTCCGGCGTCCAGATGTAGAGCAGGTGCTTGATCGGCCGCACGAAGTCCGGGATGATCGTCTCGGTTATGTCGTGCATCAGCAGACCGCGCCTGATCGCCTTCATCACCTGCCGCATGGTCGGGTGGCCGAAGTTCACCTTGAAGTTCCTCGCCATCAGCACGCAGTGCTCGGCGACGGAGTAGAACCTCTTGCAGTGACCCGCGAACCTGCACAGCTTGCTCAGCGAGGCGGCGAAGTCCTCGATCGGTGGGGTGGCGCGCTCCGGCTCGAGCGGCCAGAACGCCTGCCCGCTGAGCGTCTGCAGCCAGCAGTCCTCCATCATCTTCTTCAGGTGGCCGATCGCGTACGTGTCTTCCATGTCCCTTCCTCCGTAGTGTTGTACATCCCTTCGGACTGACTTCTGAGCTACCCTACTGATCGGGAACGCCCAGTCGCTAACACCGCACGTTCCAGTCCCCGCCGAGATGAAGCGGGACGTGTGTTCCGATGCTACCCGTAGGTCGCGGTGACCGTCTCACCCCTGCCGCGGCGGTCCGCGATCCCCTGGGCGCCGTCCCACGACTTGGCTTGGATGGCCTCGCCGCAGAACCTCGCGATCCGGCCGTCACGCATGACGACCTTGTACTCGCACGCGTACATCTTCCACATGGCGCTCTCCTCCCTTGGGTTGAATCACCAGCCCTCGAAGTCGTCGAGGTCGTCCAGTTCCATCTGCGTCTTGTGCATGAGCCTCAGCTTGATCTCGTCGCCCATGTACGAGTCGTCGTCGAGTACCAGTTCAAGGTGGTGCGCCAGCGTTACCACCGGCATAACGAGGACCTGGCCGCGCAGCTCCATCTCCACGCACAGTGTGTCTGGCTTCTCGTCGCTCATATCTCGCAGCTCTCCCCCACGCACGCCGGCTCGAGTCCCGGTCTGTTCACGCTCCCGGGTTCCTCTCTCATCAGGGAGTAGTCCACCGGGCGGTAGTGGCGGATCAGCGTCGCCCACCTCTCCTCGTCGGCCTCGGTCTCGATCGCCTCGCGCGGCGCGAATGGGAACTTCTTGTCGATCGTGATGGGCGCGAAGCTCATGGCCGCGATCCTGTCCCTGTTCTCCCAGACCTTGTCGATGACGCCCTGGAGCTCCTCGTCCCTCACGGTGACCGTGGCCGAGACGTTGTGGGTCAGTCCTGGCGAACGCTGACCCACCGTCCCGGGGACGATCCAGCTGTCGTACGTGCCGAGCACGCACTCGAGGAACTCCAGAGCGCACATCTCCTTCACCGTGTCCGATCCGTCCGGCGCCTGGGTCGGGAAGACCAGAGCCCAGTCCCCGTTCGGTTTGACCTCGACCATGTGGGGGTTGACCTCGCGGAACAGCCGGGCGACCGGCTCGAGCGGGTTCGCCGTCACCCGCCTGAGGTACCGTCTCGCGTGGTGGGGGTGGATACCGGATCCCACCCCTCCCAGCTCCAGGCTGGCCGTTCCGCTGGGTTTGACGCACGTCACCCTCTGCGCGGTCGGTATTCCGATCATGGCTGCGACTGTCTCGTTCGTCATCGTCGCCGCGTTGGCCGCTTCCTGCTGAGCGTACCCGTTCATCGCCAGGTCTGGGTTGTCCGCCATCCCCGTCAGCCCGATGCCGAGGAGTGCGTCGGTCGTCGCGATCTCGTGGCTGGCCTTGCTCAGGTACCGGAACTCCGTGTACCCGGCCTGGAGCGTGCCGATCAGCGACGCGGCCCTGGCGCAGGCGACGAACTCCTCCCTCGTCCTGATCCTCGCCATGTTCACCTCACACAGATTGCAGAAGGCGAACCCGCTCACCCCGTCCCTGGTCTTCGGGTGGAGGCCGATCTCACCGCACGGGTTCGTGCCGTAGTCCAGGTCGTGGGTGAAGAAGAATCCGGGCTCTCCCCACCCGTCCTGCGCCAGCCTGACGATGCGGCTGAACTTCTTCTTCAGCGTCCGCTCGTCCTCGTTCTTGTCGAGCACCGCGGAGTTGTTGGCCATCGTCCGCTGGCCGTTGACCCCCTTGCCCGGGTTGAACGTCCCGGCTGTCTTGGCGTAGAGCATCTCCGTGTCGTCCGCGCTGAACAGCGAGATGAGGCTGCTCCTCCTTATCCCGCCTGCGAGGACGGCCTCGGCGAGGTGGCACATGATGTCGTGGCACTCGATCGGCCGCAGCTTCCTGCCCTGCGCTGAGTAGAGCAATCCCCTGATCCGCTCAAGGCACGTCTTCAGCGGAAGGTGACCCGGCGCCCTTCCGCCACTCGTCCTCAGGATCGCGCCCTCCGGTCTGATCTCGTGGTAGGCGAACTCTACGTGTCGGCCGAGCATCATTCCTCCTACGATAGCCCTCAGCGCGTCAGCCCACCCCTCGATGGAGTCCTTGACAACGTGATGCTGGACGTTCGTCTTGTCTATCCATTTGATCGGAAGCAGCCGCTCGACGTGGTGCCACTGGACGCTGAACCCGACGCCGCTCCCGGCGAGCAGCAGGTAGAGCGCCTCGGCGAACACCTCGGGCCTGTCCACGTGCGAGAAGCTGCAATTCCCGGTCACGATACCGGAGGGCAGCACGAATGAGTGGTCCTCCTCCACCTCCAGGCACCACGTATCATCTGTGTGCTCTTCCTCGAAAGACTTGACTGTCCATCCAATGTAAACCGGATTCTTGGAAGGTCTCATGATTCCGAATCTGATCGTGAGGCCAGACCTCTTTCCATAATTGGTATCGGAATTGGTGAAGTCTTCCTCATGTAGAATATAATAGCCGAACACCGGCAGCCACCTACGCAGCCATGATACGGTCTTCTCCCCAGTAGCTTGTATCTCGTAAGGCCTGCCCAGGCTATCCCACGATCCGTCGGCCTCCAGGTATCCAAGCACGAAGCCGCGTGACGGGCGGTCAGGCAGTGTCTTGGGGAAGGTCCCCTTCAGGCGAACCATGGCGTCGTCTTCAATGTAGTAGTAGTCAACTTGGAACTCGCAGCTCTCGAACCTCGGCCCGTAGTCGCTTTTCCTACCGCACAGACGAATGAAATTACCGCCGCTCTCCTTCCTGAAGGATCCGTCGCCGAAGGCGAATCCGGCGCACCAGTCCATCCGCTCCTCGGCGTCCAACTCCTCCCACCCGAAGTGCACGTCTGGTCCGACCTCCACCCTGTCGCCGACCTGCAGCGCGGTGGTTTCACGACCGCTGGCCAAAATCCATCGATGATCTTGAGTGGCCATCACCGTCTTCCTCGATCTCCCGCGAGCGAACTCCACCCTGTAGAGCCTATCAGAGCCAAAGTTTCTTACAGTTGCTGGGCGCAGCTTGCCCTTGTGGGTTAGCACCGTGACGTTGTCCCCGTCTTGAAAATCCTCGAAGGTCCTCACGCCCTCATCCGTAATGAAGGCTGTGCTTTTCGCCAGGCAGTTGTACATCCGCGCGTGGTGCTGCTCGACGGCCGCTCCGGCGAACTGCATCGACCGCATGGACGGCAGGACTTTCTTCTCGCGGACGCGGTCGAACGCGTTCACGATCATAGGCCTCAGGTCGTCGTTTCGGTCGTGGCAGTATCGGTCGAGGTGCATCTTCTCCACCCTCGAGACCGTCTCCTGATAGGTCTCCCTCCGGCCCAGCTTCTTCACCCACCTCCCGTATTTGGCGAGGTGGATGTAGTCGGACAGCGCGTCCTGATCGGGCTTCTGCCTGGACTTGCGGAGTTCGGCGCGCTTGTCCCGGAAGATGATGAACGCCTTGGCCACGTCGAGGTGACCGAAGAAGATCAACGCGTGCTCGACGCGGTCCTGGATGTCCTCGATCTCGACGATCCCGCCAGTGCTCGGCTCTAGGTTCCTCATTACCAGCTGGACCATCGGCGTCACGTCCGGGACCTTGGTCGGGTCGACTTCGTTGAACGCGCCCATCATCGCGCGGACAACACGCCGCTCGTCCCAATTCCTGATCGTTCCGTCGCGCTTACGTACCCGCAGGCGCAGTTTCTTTTCCGTCGTCGTGCCCATCCTTCTTCTCCTTGGGTATCTTGTCCCTGTCGACTATGTGGTCAGACAGTTTGTACGTCAGGTCGTCGTCGAGTACGCAGTTCGCCGTCCCATCCGGGTTGAGCACCGGGCAGACCAGCACATCCGCGTTGATGAGTTCGAAGATCACCGGCACCGGGGCCGGCTTGAACCTGAGACCGACCACGATCTCGGCGGACTTCAGGTAGCCGAGCTTCGTCCTGTACTCGGCCTTCACCCCGCGACCCGCGAGGTTCACGCTGCTGAACTTGCAGCGGATGCAGTCGATCACGCCGTGCACGATCTGCTCCACGATGACTAAGGCCTCAGGCCTCTGGCTCAGCCACGGCTCCTTCCAGATCTTCGCGCCGTCCGTGCAACCGCGCGGCTTGTAGACCTCCTTGTACACTAGGCCGGACTTGGCGCCCTTCACGATTAGCATCACGGGCAGGTTGTATAGGGCCTCGGCGTCGGGCACTACGACTCCGTGGTGGAAGCCACCGTGCAGCACGGCCATCGGGTTCGGAATCTCGATCTCGATCTTCTGTCCGTTGTCACTCACCGCCCTGCCTCCTACTGAAATGAGAAGTTGGTGATGTCCGCGTCCACGACGTGCAAACCCAGATTCGACACATTGTATTGTTGGTCGCTGCGCCTCGTCTGAAAGTTCGGCGGGTTCGGCCACGAGGTCCTGTCACCCGACTCATCCGCGATCCCGTAGATCAGCACGAAGTCCCTGTCCGGTGAGAAGTCGGGGAGTGAGCTGGCGGGCAGGCTCAGCCCGACCTTGGTCCCTGCGGTCAGATCAAAACTGGCGGCGACCGTTCCCTGGTTCCACGATCCTGATAACGGCGGGAAGACTAGCGCCGAGAAAGGCGTGACGACCCTCACCTGCACGAGTCCCGTTGGGGAGGGCGGGTTGGAGTTGGTGTCGATCACGTTGCCGAGGTCGACCTGCAACCTGACGTTCGCGTACGTTATCGGAGTAGGTGCGGACGGCCCGACGCTGGGAGCGTTGCTCTCGAGGTGCAGCTTCCTCAGCGAGACGGTCGCCCTCCGCCTGATCGGGAACGCGAGCGCCTGACCTCGTCCATCGAACCCAGACTGCGTTCCTCCTGGAAGGGTGGGGGTCGCGGCATTAGCGTTCGCGATGGCGGTCTGCCTGACCCCATCCCAGATCGCCTGCGAGCTGCCGGGCTGGGTGTCGGAACCGAGTCGCTGCGCCTGCGTGCCGGGGAGGACCGTCCTGACGGTCCACCTCACCCTAGTCAGCTGCTGGACGGCGAGTCTGATCTCGTTAATGTGCTCCTTGAAGATCGTGTCACCTACGACCAGAGTCGTGCTGACCGTCAGTCCGCCCTTCCTCGCCGGCACGCGGGTCCAATTCGTTCCGTCGCCGATCCCCGCAGCCGTGAAGAACTCAGCAAGGGTTGCCCAAGGGGCGTCGGTAGTGGGATTGATGTATATGAGGCCGGTGGTAGACGTGACTATGGTCGAGATGGTTGCCCGCAGATCGTTGATGTGCCCAATTGCTGTTATCACAGATCCGACCGGTGGATCGGGCGGCTGAGTCGGGATGAAGCCGACTGTGTGCGCCCGCTCCTCGACGGCGTCCCTCGCCTCGATGAACTCGGTGGCTTTGACAGGGTTGCCCACTAAGACGGGCAATAGCACGAAGGCCATCAGCCGTTCCTCCGCGTCCAGGCCGTCATCCACGCGGCCGTCCGCCAGTACCACTCCACCGACATGACCGCCGGGTCGTCTGATGCGTGGGAGTGCTCGTGGTACCAGCTGGGGTCCTGCAGCCTGGTAAGCAGGTCGAACTTCGTGTCGCCGTCCGGACTGCCCTTGATCCTGGTCACGTACACGTAGGCGATGTCATTCCAGAAGACGTTGAGGATCTCCCCTCCGCCTATCACGTACGGGATGAGCTCCTCGTTCGGGTCCAGGACGGAAAGGCTTCTCTGGAGCATCTCCGGATCCAGGATCCACGCGCACCGCGGGTCGGGGTTGAATTCACCCTCGGCCCTGGTCAGCACGAGGTTGTGCCGATCGTCGAGCGGCTTCTTCGGCAGCGAGTCCCAGGTCTTCCTGCCCATGACCACGATGTGGCCGACCGTCCTGTCGCGGAAGCTGCTCATGTCGGCCGGCGAGAACCACGGTATCCCGCCCTTGTCGCCGATCGTCATGTCCTCAGCGATTGCGAAGACTGCGCTGAGCATTCTCTTGGTAGTCATCTCTCTGCTCTCACTACTGACGCCCACGTGAAGTCGTGGCGCAGGATCATGAAGGTCTTGACGTGGTGGCGGTCCTCGATCCCCATCTCCACGAATACGCGGTGAGCCCAGCTCAGCTCCCTCTCGAGAGTCGCGGCCTGGGTAAGTGAGTTTCGCTCCTTGACCCCGTCCAGCGTGTCGTGTACCTGCTTGAGCTCGTGGCTCAGCAGGTTCCTCGATCCGATGCTCACGACGCCACCTCCACCTTGATCGGTCCGTGCGCCTTGTAGTTCTTCAGCGAGACCATCCCCGCTTCGAAGTGGTCGATCCCCTTGCGACCTTGACTGAACAGCAGACCAAACCCGAGTTGCGCTTCGAGCGTCGGCCTGGGAAACGGTTCGCGCTTCAGTAGGTTGTTGGCCGCGTCCACGTGACTCGCGTACAGATGAAGGTCCCCGATGAAGTGCGTCAGGCTCCCAGGTTTCAGATCGCACAGCCACGCGAGAATCATCGTGAGCAGCGAATACTGCGCGACGTCGTGTGGGCAGCCCACGAATGAGTCGCAACTCCTCTGGTAGAGGGCCATGTGAAGCCGCCCCTCGGTGTCGACGGAGCACTGGAATATGGGGAGGCAGGGAGGCAGTCCAGCCTGATCGAGTTTACTCGGATCCCAGGTCGTGACGATGTGGCGTCGCGAACCGGGATTGCTGCCGAGCGCGTCGACGAGTTCTCCGAGCTGGTCGATGCCCTGTCCTCCGTAGTCCCTGTGGCACGAGGTGTACTGCGCGCCGAAGTGTCTCCACTGCCACCCGTAGATCGGTCCGATTCCGCCGTTGCCGTCCTGCCACTTCTCGTTGGACCAGACTTTGACGTCGCGGTCCTCTAGCCACTTCACCTCAGTCAGCCCCTTCATGAACCACTCGAGCTCGGTGGCGATCACCTTCAGGCTCATCTTCCTCGTCGTGAGGATCGGGAGCCTATGATCGCTGAGGTCGTAGCGCTCCATGTGACCGAATATGCGGAGCGTCCCGATTCCGGTTCGGTCGTCGTGCCGCTCGCCCTCGTCAATGATCTTCTGAAGCATTCGCTGATACTGTTTCACGCTTCGTCTCCTGGTCCCACTTGGCGCGGTGGAACAGGTCTACGTTGGCCAGTTTGAGAAGCATCTCCGCCTTGTCCATGCCGTCCTCGACCTTGCTGCCCTCGCTCACCTTCCGCACGAAGTACACGAACTTGATGCCGGCCGTGACGATCAGCCTGCTGCAGTCGAGGCAGGGTTGGTAGGTGCAGTAGAGCGTCCACCCGTCCAGGTCCGTCCTGGCCTGGAGTATCGCGTTCAGCTCCGCGTGGTTGATCAGATCGTTCTTGCCGAACACTTCGGCCAGTGCCGCCGCCCGACCCCCGTCCCCGACCTTCTCCTGCCACCAGTCGTTGATGTCCGGCACGTGGGACGGAAAGCCGTTGTAGCCGAAGCTGACCCGCCTCTTGTCCGGCGAGACCACCACCGCGCCTACCTGGCACTTCGGATCCTTGCTCATCTTCGCCACCGTGAAGGCGACCTCGAGCATGGTCCTGTGCCAGGATCGCGGTTTGTCCCGCTGATCCAGTAGGAACGCCTCCGTGATGTTCATGATTCGTTGTCGCTCCATCCGCAACGGGAGCAGTGAGCTGACGCGATCACCCCACTGAACTCTGGATCGGCTGAGAAGAACGGCTCGGTCCTGGCCTTGCACAGCGGGCAGAAACCCCGGTCCACGAGGTCGATGTACTCGTCGTACGATCGGGTGATGTTGTCGAGCAGCCTGTCCTCGTCGTCTGGTAGGTCGGTGTGAATGTTGACCACGCCCCCGACCTTCGCCGCCCGCGGAGTCTGCCGCGTGCCGTCCTTATCGATCAACTCCCCCGTTCTGAGATTGAGGATCATGATGTCTCCAAGACGCGCTCTGATCGCGTCCTCAGATGTCGGCTCGTCGCCGAACGCCACCCCCAGATCGTCGTCGTTCAGGAAGATGTAGAGGTAGTCTCTGGCCATGTCATCCCCCTCTGTACTTCTCCACCCACCAGCCCGGCGCCACGCAGTCCGCGACCGGCTTGTCGTCGCGCCACCGCTTGAACGTGGCGTGCTTGAACGCCCCCTTGCTGGCGAACTGCCGGGTGGTGATGGTGCATACTCTACTCAGGTCCTTTTTGCTGAGAGCTCTACGTTCCGCGTGAGTCCATCCGGATCCTACTCCTCCCACCTCGACCAGCTCGCCGTTGACGTGCCAGCCAACGAGAAGTGCGCCGATCATGCCCATGAACTTCCCCGCGCCGGCCATCTCGTAGCCCATCACGATCACGTCGTAGTCCTGCACATCCTTCAGCCGGTACGGTTGGGCGAACGCGCGGTTCGGATAGAGGATCACCCCTTCCCACCCGTTGGCCCGGGCGCAGTTGAGTAGCTCCTCCGTGTCGGGGTAGGCTATGAGACCGACGCTCGCCGGCCGCGGGATCTCGGCCTGGACCAGCAGGTTGCGAATGTCCTGCGGCGTCGCGCTCACTCCTTGCACCCCGTACGAGACCACCCGCAGGTTGTCGATGTTGTACCCGGACTTGAGTGCCTTGGGAACGTCGGTCGCCGACCCGCCGTCCACCTCCAGCTCGCCGACGAGCCACGGGTTCGCGAACAGGTGGGTCAGCTTCTCGTCCCCGGAGTTGATCGCCTTGGTCAGGTCGTCGCGCAGGCATCCGCGCAGACGGGCGTACTGGTTTCTCAGATCCTGCTGCAGCCGCTCGGGCAGCAGGTCCCACTTGTTCACGTGCAGACCGCGCCAGTCGGCCCTGCGACCGTACAGCTCTCCCGCTTTCCAGGTGCACCACTCGCCGTCCAGCTTCCTCTCGGCGAAGAACGGTCCCTTGTCGCCGTGCTTCTTCTCGTCGTAGTCCTTGACCTTGAAGTACGGGTGGGGGAGGCTGTCCCGGTACTTAATCGCCTTCGAAGTGTTCATGGCCCAGCTCCTTCGTAGTGTTCCATCCATCGAATACGTAGACCCACCGACCGCCGACCTTCTTGCGTACGTGGACGGCCACGTGCTTGTCGGACCCGCGACGCCAGAAGATCTCGTCTGGTGGGCTGTCCGAATCGGTGTCCAGCCCGAACGAGCTTCCGTCTTGTGGTCCGCCTCTGATCTCGTAGTAATTCGTCATGGTTTCACCCCTACATTATACCCCGTAAAAGACCCGAAGTACAATTCTTAGGAAATGATTTCCGCGGTCAGTGCGCCCTCGATCTCTTTGTCGGTGCACAGGTGCGACAACTGCTCGCGGTACTTGAGCAGCCGAATCCGAAGGCGTACCAAGTCAAACTCCTCGACCTTCTCGCGCAACTTCTTGGCCTTGGGCTTCTCGTTCACCGGGGCTGGGCTGTTGAGGCCGTCGAGGAATCTTCCGATCCAGGGAGCGTCCGCCGAGTTGTAGCCGACGTCGTTCCTGTAGACCGTGACCTCGTGCAGCTGCTCGTCGTCGGTCTGCAGCTTCCACAGCCGCTTGGCCAGCTCCACGACGAACTCCTCGCTGCCCTCTTCGATCGCGTCCATCATCTTGTTCATGTCCTTCATAGCGCACCTCCTACGTAGATTAGCGCGATGGCCAAATTCATCTGCACTCGCCGTCGCTCTCGTTCTGTAAGTGGCTTGGCCGGCGGCAGAGCACAGGTGTGCTCCGGCTTACAAATATTGCGCAGCTTGCACTTCTTGAACTTACGGCCGCTCCCGCACGGGCAAGGGTCGTTGCGTCCTGTCCTCATGTCGCCGGCTCCTTCTCCATGATGCGATCCCCGACGTCGACGGCCTTGTCGCGGATCGCGATACCGTCGAGCAGCGTCTGCCTGTACTTAGCGATCAGCCTGCCCGCCTCCTGCCACGTGATGTCGAACTCGTCGACGAGGTAGCACTTCACGCCGAGGTGGGTGGCTTCTCCGTAGTCCTTGAACTCCTCGTCAGCCATAGCTCTAGCACTCCGTCATCCGGGTAGACGTCAGTCCTGCCACGAACGAAGATGTCCCACGAGTCCGCCGCGTACTTGCCGCATCCGTACAGCAATCCCCATACGTGACGACCCTCCCGCTTCTCGTGTCTCCCCTCGAACCACTTGATCCAGTCCGCCGCCGTGCGGACGAGCGACCGCGACCTCTGCCTTCCGAAGCCGAGCCTACCCACTATCTCGAAGACCTCCCCCTCATCCGCGAGCGAGAGCGCCAGGGCGTCGGGGAAGCGGTCGAACAGCTCCACGGTGACGACCCTGGAGTCCGACCCCTTCGTCCTCGCCGTGAGCACGCAGCAGACGACGAGTCGGAAGGGATCGTCCTGGAACCAGCCGAGCGACTGGAATGGCGGCCAGGCCGAGGGGCGCATCACTCGATCTTGTTGTCGACGCCGAGGTCGACGTCGCGGCCGTCCTTCTCACCCATCAGGAACGAGCCGACGTGGACCCGCTTGCCGCGGCTCCTGAGCGTCGACCAACCCTCCTTCTCGCCCTGCTCCTCGAGCCACGTCCGCTTCCTCCGCACGACCAGCTCGAACTTGCCGGCTTGGCCCCCGGTCTCCTCCTCCGTGAACTCAACCTGCGCCCGCTCGAAGCAGGTCTTGGCGAAGCCCTGGCAGTAGGACCGGTGGCGGATGTCCCACCCGTCCCCGATCTTGCGACGCGCGAACCTCCGCGCCATCTTCCTCATGATCGGGAAGAGAGCCGCGGCCATCTGCGTGTCGGCCACGTGGCCGTAGAAGAGGAACTTCGTGTAGTTGCGGACGTTCCCCGCGTTGTTGATCCTCTTGCCGCGGGCGATGATGAACGTGGTCGTGGTGATGTGCGAGACCGCGTGGGCCATGGTCTTCTCCCAGGCCGTCGAGCCGTCGTTGATGTCCATCCCGCAGCTCTTCCCCCACTCGAGGCCGTCGCCCATTCCCACCTCGGAGTCGTCGAAGATCTCGACGTCCGCGAGGCTGATGCCGCTCTCGGTCATCAGGAGCTGGGCCTTGCGCAGCGCGTTCGCCGCCTCGTTCTCACTCGAGTTGCGGTCCTTGTCCGCGAGGGTGAGCAGGTTGCTGATTCGGTTCAGCAGTTTGTTCTCTGTTTCCTCTGGCATGTCGTTCTCCGTTCTTGTTTCGTGGTGTAGTGTCTACTTTGCGATGTTCCGACCGAATTGACGCTCGCGTTCGAGCGCCTCCATGCTCTTGAGCTTACGCTCCTCCTCCGCGAGTCGCTTGCGAGCGTGGGAGATCCGCTCGTACTTGCTGATGTTGCTCTCGTAGTACCTGACCTTCCGCTTCGCGTCGTCCCTCACCCTCTCCATGACGGGGACGTTCGCGAGTATCGACCGTTTCTGCGTCTCAAGTCGGTCCAGCTCGATGTCCACCCCGCGCAGGAAGACGACAGAGTCGTCCACCCTCTTCTGCGCCAGCCTCAGGTCCCGCTTCCACCGCTCGACGTCGCGCGTCGAGATGCCCTTCCTCACTGTCCTCTTCTTCTTGGCCATTGTCGTGCTCCTTCTCGTGGTGTGTTGTCCTAGTTGACGTCGAAGATCCGCACGAATTGCGCGGACGTGATTTCCGTGTGCACGTCGTCGAGCATCTCTACGATCTTCGTTTCCCCGGGAGATGTCTCGATCCTGTACACTTTGTCGGACTCGGTGGACAGCAGCATCCACGATTCGGCTGTGTCGCTGTAGGTGCCCGTCGCGTCAACACGAAGTGCTCCCGTATCCATGGCCTCGTGAATCCACCGAGGCAGAAATCCGTGGAACTTCCCGATCTTGCTGTTGACTCTCGCGTGAGGGGAAACTTTCACGTGACCCCACCGCTCCTCGGTTCCGATGTAGATCCAAGCCTTGACGGTCAGCTCA
>LAZR01001791.1_pt1 | contig 13149 bp, 12 predicted proteins | sample 329461 | NCBI WGS metagenome assembly LAZR01 (sample SAMN03002196, study PRJNA259156) | marine sediment metagenome | biome: sea floor; feature: Hydrothermal impacted sediments; material: marine sediment; isolation source: Loki non-amplified sample from Loki's castle hydrothermal vent sediment ...
CGCAAAAGGAGTTCCTTCTCTTTCTGGGGCCTCCTGTTCTGCCGCCTCTTGACCCTCTAATTGCATTTCAGCTACAATTTCAGATATTCTTTCCTTATCTTCGTCACTAAGGCCGATTCCAAATATAAACTGGAAGAAACTTTCTGTAATTGTTCCTGCTGCAAACTCTCCACTTGCAAGTTCTGCAATTGCAATAGCATAATTTGAAATAGCTTCTTCATCAGGAGTGAGATCATGTTCTCCAAGAGCGGCTTGAATTCCTGCCTTAAGCCTTCCTAAATCTTCTACTTGGAATAGACCAAATACATCTACTGTTCCTAACAATTCAAATAGTTCTTTCTCTCTTTCTGCTATTCTATCTATTTCGCTGTCTCCCCCACCCGCATCATCTCCCGCGTTGCTGAAAGCGTCTGTGAAAATTCTAGTGAACACCCCTACCAGATCAGTTTCCTTATCTATGAAATTACTATATGTAGCCTGAACAATAGCAGAGCCTATAATTCCACCTATCGGATTTCCTCCAGCCATAACTGTCCCTAGTATTCCTGCTCCAATTGTCGAACCAGTTCGTCTTAAATCTCTTGGACTACCTCCTAAAGGTTGTCCGCTCAAAGCCGCGGCTCCAAGACCTATTGCCGCTCCGCCTACTCCACCTCCAGCTTTGCCAAAAAATCCTGATAGCCTACTTCCGATCGGTTGTAGACCCGCTGCTCCACCTCTATTAATAGCCTGATTTTGTAAGAAGCTACCGGCTATGGGTATTCTTCCTGCAAATTGGGCTAAATTTTGTCCTAGTAAATCTTGTAGCCTAGCACTATGTCTAAGAGCTACAAATGCCACCGAGAACGCAATAATAGCAGGTGTCGCCTTTCCTAGTATCTGAACTACGCTAGTGAGAGCATCTACTACACCTGTTAAAACTTTCGCAGTATCCTTCGCACCATCCAAGAATCCTGCATCCGCTCCTAGAGCTCTTGCCAATTCAGTAAAAGCATTATTCAGGTTCGTGGCAGCCGATTGAAGCGTGTCCATCTTGATTGATAAGGCGGCAGCGGCATCTCCGTTTGCATCTGCACTAACAGCCGCCAATTCGTTCACTCTACCATAGTTCTCCAAGATAGCATTTACTTGTGGTCCACGTCGAGCACCACCACCAATAATCTCTGATAGTTTAGCTAACTCTCTATCCGAGATAAGTCCAACCTCTCTCCTAGCAACAATATCTTCAATAATCTCCGTGAAGCTACGGAGCTCCCCGTTTACTGCTCTAACGGAAACACCAAACCTAGTGAGCTCTCTTTCAGAGCGATCCTTCTGGAATCCTGAGATAAACGCACGAACGGCATTACCTGACTCTGTTGCGGATAGAGTAGTAACCTCTGCAACAGCGGCGATAATACCGTTAAGCTTATCAATAGTAATTCCCACATTCCCTGCGGCTGTGGCTGTGATAGCGAAAGATTCTGCTAGTGTTCCTATACTTACATTGGCCGCTTTGGATACGGCCACCCACTTGTCAAGAAGCTCTCCTCCTTGTGTGAGAGGTTGCTGTAACTGTCGCAAGGCTCCCACCAAAGTATCCATAGCTACTGCCTGATCAATCCCTGCTAGTTTAGCTAGTAGCATGGAGTCTCTCAGTACTGCTACTGTAGACGCTGCTCTTTCTGAGGGGTTTAGAATATTAGCTGTAGCTCTTGTGGCTAGAACGTATCCGTCTACCACACCTTCCACAGAAACTCCCAACTCTCTAGCTACAGTGGCCGACTGTTGCCACACCTGTTCCAGACTGGTTGTGCTGTTGACCAAAGCTACTTGAACATCAGCTAGTTTGGCTTCTATTTGTGTCGCCTCTTGCATGAGATCGGTGAGTTTCTTCAAAGGTGCGTAGACTATTGCAATGGCGATAGACCATTTAGTAACTTCTACAATATCCCTAGCGATACCAGCACCAAAGCTTCTAAGTTGTCTAGACGTAGTTCTTATTTCTTTACCATACCGATTAGTGATAATAGTTGCCCTACGAACAACTTGTCCCTGCTTATTAACTTCCGCTGTCCACCTTGTAATACCTCGTGCAGAATCTTCTGTTACATTGTTAATACTCTGCATCTCAAATTGTAATTCTCTAGCTCGTCCTACGTTCATTCGGTCTAGAGCTTTGTTGACAGATTCTAGAGCCCTTGCCCCACCTAAAATATTCCTTTGAAAAGCTGGATCAGTGACAGCATCTCCAAACGCTGTTTGCGTTCCGGGCTGCCTAGTAACATTTTGTAAAGTTGAAGTTCCGGCTGAGAATTTGAGTCTCTGAACGTCAGTAAGCTTCTCAAGGGATGCAACCATCCCATCAATCTTGCCTTTAGAAACTCCAAATTGATTGCCGAGGCTTCGAACAAGCCTAGTCATAGATTCGAGATCACCCGAAGCTATGTTAAGTGTACGAAGGAATCCTGCCCCTTCTAACCTTTTTAAAACATCTTGAAAGACGCTATACCCTGACGCCGCTCCACCGGTAGCGTCGGAGAACGCTTTCAAAGCGTTAGTTAGAGCTCGAACATCTTGTTCTACTTGTTTTGCGTTAGTAGGCACTATTCTTCCTCACTAGGTCCCGGAATGATGAAACTAATCTCATCATCGGCAGGATTATGTTTGTGGTCGTACACTTTGTCAATCCATGCTTCTAAAGCTTCTGGAGTTCCCCACCAAATAGTATGATCAGGGGGCCTTTTTTCTTGTGGCATATCCATAAGACTATCTATCTGCCTTCTCTTTTTCACTAAATAGCTTAGGGGCCAAGGAAGGTCTAAGGGTGTTTCGAAATTAGGAAAGAGCGATTTCCAGTCACCGTTCGCAACGCTCCATGCGGAGGCTACTGCGTTGCTTCTTGCAATTTTTTTATTTGCCCCATACCCATATCAAGTTTCTCATATGAATCCCGCAACTGTTCTTTTAGGTCTCCTGAACTGTTGTCGTAGTCATCAAAGCTCTTGAAGGATGGGATTTTCATTTCTTCATCGTCAAAGGTTGCGAAGAAAACACACATGTCAGCAAAGCGTCTGCTGGCCTCGGTCTGACATACATAATTAACCATCAGACTTGCGTACTCCTGCTTTTGAGCCTTCACACTTTGCTTTTTAAATCTCTTTTCTTCCCTATCCATAAGCTTATCCGTTTCTTTTTGAACTATTTCGTCAAAGCGTTCTGGAAAATCATCTATTTCTTTCTGATACGCCTCGTGCTCTGCAAGGGGAGCATCAGAATCGGGCTCTTTAGGGTACTTGAGAATAGTATTTTTTCTAGCTTCCGCTACCAAATCTTGTATTAGTAGTAACTTGATTCCTACTACTATATTTTCTTTAGAAGCATACTCTATGCTAGAAATGAAAGCTTCGTACTCATCTGTTCCCTCTGTGTTTAAAGATTTTCTAAGCTCTGCACTTTCTCTCAGTGAAAAAACCCTAGCCCTACTCAAGTCTTTATCTCCTACTACTCGCATAAATACTTTAGTAAGTTCCTCTCCCTTGGGGTCTAAAACCGATACTTCTGAACTCCACATGAAAAGTTTTGTCAGGTCAACATCGTTCTTTTCAATTTCCATCGTTTCCTCTCCTATTTAAAGAATAAGGGGTCACAACCAAAATTAACTGGTGTGACCCCATACGTACATCCTTTTCGGTCTAATTATCTAGTTGTTCTTACAGTCGAGCACCTTCGAAAATCTGTACTGCACCATCCTCTGACCGGAAGTCAAAGGTCTGCTGTGCATTGTCATTCACGTTGGAGGTAAATCCTTCGCTAGTGACAGATACAGATGGTAGGTACACAGTCTTGAGAACTGCAAATGGGTCCTCACAATCAGCAGGATTCTGCAATACAACTTCCAAGGCCACGCCTGAAACTGTACACTGGCCGATTAAGAACTCAGTGTCAGTGGCAGGATCATAACCTGTCAGTAATGCTAGAAGATCAATATCCGTATCAAGTACGGTTATCGTTCCTGTTACTTCAAGATTTTGATTCGTGTAGCCGACAATATCTCTATTGCCCATCTCACGAACCGCTTGAGGATTGAAATTACCATTAATGCTTACAGCTTGTACTCTCTCTTGATTAGCGGCTGCAATATTGACTAGTACATCCTTACCACGAATAGCGGCAGGGTTGTCATTGTCATCAATATCGGTCCACGCATCTCCAGTAGCAGGTGATTGGTAAACCACCATCAACTGAGATACACGTGAGTCAGACGTGATGAGTGTTCCGGCAGTAACCTCGTACTCACCTGTTACAGGGCTGGAGTCTACCTCAACGAGGTAAACACCATCAAGAATTGCGGTCAAGACATCATTTCCATTCGCCAGTATTTTGGGTGTTTCAGAAAGCACGAATGAAGTTGTGCCAGTAGTAAATTTCTCTACAATGACATCATTGGAAAACCACCGCTTCTGTGATCCAACAGCTGTATATTCCTCAGATGAATCACCATCAACAGTATAGTTGTAAGTGAAGCTCTGAACTGTGCAACGACGAAGATGGCTAGCCTTTACATATTGGGCTACTGTAGCATCTCGGACGCGTAATACTGCATCAATTGACAAGTCAAGTGCTGTTGCCAAGTTGACACCGGAGGCGGGAAATGCGGCACTATCTTGGCCCGTAAGGGCGGCAATAGCGTCAATGCCCACGTCCATAACTTGAAAGGTAAATGTTACATTTGGAACATCTTTAGAGGTTCCAGCGTGTTGTGGATTACCGAGCTCATCAATTGTGTTGGTGGGCTGGTCAGCCGTAGCACTAACACGCTGTACTCTTGATGCAAAATAATTATCACGCAATCCAACAAGCTCTACCTTAACATGTTTGGACGGAATTGATACTCGTTTCGCCATCAGCAATTCCTCCTATTTAGAGTTGATTAAAAATACTTGTAAACGTTATAGACATTCGCCAGTACAGTTTTTCCTGTATCGTTGGAAAAAGTGTCACCACCGTTAAGGTGAGATTGCTAATGTCTAAGGCTCCTATTTTCGTTGGTATAACATCGGGCGGAAATCCCTCATCGTAGTCATTGATGGAGACTCCAACCTCTAAGTTGTCCATGATGAGATAGGCAAACTCATCTCTTTGAGCTTTGTTTAGAGCGAACACTTCTATATCCCAGAAGCGGTCTTTTAGACCCACTCTATTACCTAGCTCATGTGGTATTGAATCGACATCCATAGCTTCTACGGATATAGTAGGAAGTACGAGTTCCTCATCTGGATAACCGTCAACAATATTTACAAAATCATATGCTGAAAACATATCTTCTAGAAAGTAGTAAACACTAAGGTCTTGTTTTCTAAGCAAATGCATCTTATACTCTCCTAATGCCCAGTTCTCCAGTCGGCGTTACTGATAGCCGAAAGTTCTTCTCTCCTACAGTTACTGTTCCCAAAAACTGCCCAGGTTCATAGCCTTCGGGACTTTGTAGAAAGGCTCTAACTTCATTGGTTATCGCCTCTGCATACTCTGTACCAACTTTTCCTATTTCTTCTCGAAATAGTCTGTTGATCTCAAGAGTTGCAGAGTCAATAAATCTAGTTCCGTTACCCGGCGGGTAGCCGGATGAGCCTTTATCTAGCCAAATCCAATAAGGGGCCAACGCACCCCAACTCTGTACTCTCTTTCTAATAGTCAAAGAGTACTTCTTTGTAGCGTATCCGACATAATCAAATGCCGCTGTTTGTCCTCCTACGCCTACGTTTTTCTTAAATCTTCGTGGGCGTATTAGACCTTCCCTAGCCGGTCTGTAAATCCTTTCTCTCCAAAACTCTAAAGCTTTTTCAGGGGATAAAAGTCCTACTCCTAGTGCCGCTCTCGCCATTTCGATGCCGTCCATCAAAGCACCTTCGTTTCCAGCCACTTTCGTAGCTTGCCTTCTTAGTTGTATTCCTTCTGTTGTAAACTTTATCATTTCAGGAGTGTCGAAAACAGTTTGAAGATGTCTACTCAAGACCTGATAACTATATTCAGGACTTCGCTTTATAGCGTCTCTAAGATGCACCATCACAATTTTTTGAGCCCTCTCTTGTAGTCTTTCTGCGGCTATTGCGGCGATGAGTTCTGAATTTATCTCTACGTCTCCCAGCATCCTAGCTAGTTTGGAGGCGTTTCGCTGCATAAATTTTAGATCAGCTAGTAAATCTCCAGCCACTAGAATATACCTTCGATGTCTCCAAATAAAGTCACAAAGATTGATCTTGTATAGTCATTCTGAGTATCAAGAAAAATCTTCCGAACCTTAATAAACGCTTCCGTGTCACTGCCTAATACTTCTTCCATCTCGTCCAAAGCATTTGCAATGTAACGTTTGTTTTTCTTACTTATAATAGTGATGATGTCGAACATATTCATTCCGTCAATCACCACTTGAGCTCCATACTTGTTAGTCATTTAGTCCTCCTGTTCCAAAGTAATTAGCATCCTATTAATTTCGGGGACGCCCCTATAATCTACTGACTTTTTGACCAAGACCTTGTTATCAACATGAAAACGTCCAGCGGCATCTACTGCCTCTACGCTTGCGACTGTATACTTTATCTGTACTAGACAATCGCCATCGAGGACCGTGCCTCCTGTCTCCCATAGGGACTTTTCTGCATCTCCCCATGTAATATGAGCCTTTGTTACATATCCTGAGAGAGTATTTATCCAGTAAAAACCACTGCATGTGATACAAAACTGGTTGATAGAAAGTTGAGTAACTGGATCGAGTCCACAACCGGAGGCCACACAAGGTACTCCCTGAACCTCTACGTCAATTGTGATGTCTCGGCCAATGGTGTCTCTGATATTGTCTATAATTGTGACTGTATCAGAAGGCCACGTTATATTAGGTGACATTACTCCTCTAGAACTTCTTGAAATACATCGTCCATTTTGTCCGCCACAGCTTGCCATGTATATTCAGGTCGCTGTGTAACTCGGTATGCCTTTTCTTGCATTTCTTCTAGATACTTAGGATCATCATACAGTCTTTGTAGCACATCAGCTACATCATCTGGGTTAATATATCCTCCTTCCGTCAAGACTCTATCTGTGGTTAGCCAAAACTGTGGGTCTAGGTATTCCACTGAGTCTCCCCAAATTTCTGGGCCTGTTGAATGTCGTGGTAGGATTTGAGCGGCACCTGTAGCGGCGTGTTCAAAGCTTACCAACCCCCATCCCTCGCCTACGGAAGTGTTTATCCCCACATCACAAGCGTTGTAAAGCAAATTTAATCTTTCGTCTGTTACCGATGGAATAGTATTTACGTTAGCGGAGATAATCAGTCTATGATCCATCTTGTAACGTTCTGATAATGCTAAAACATTCCATCCCAAATCCTCTACGCCCATGTGAAGATAAAGCTTTACATTGTCCGGCTTGTCCTCTGCAAACTTGGCAAAGCCCTTCATCGTGAGATCAATCCTCTTTCTAGGCTGATTTCTGTTAGCGTTCAAAACTACAAACGAATTCAGAAAGTCCTCTTCGTTGGGAAATACTTGTCTCTTGGCGTTTAGTTTACCCGGAAGAATAATCTTCCCGTCTCTGTCCACACTATCAGGCAGTGGGAAAAACGTGTTTGTGTCTACCCCATGAGGCACTACACTAATCTTGGGAAACTTCAATTCTTCTTCCAGCTTTCCCGTATCAATCCTGTCTTGCCATTCAACTAGAGCGTCCTCGATAGCTTCCTTTCCAAACTCTGTGTAAACCACAAATCTAGAGATATTTCTTAGTGCTCTGGGCCATTGGTACTCAATAGGCTTGGCATCAATAGGTGAGTACATAACCACCTTGCCGCCTTGTTCTATGTAAGAATCAAATTCTTTTATGTAGAGAGAGTGTACCCAGATGTCGTTCAGTACAAAAATAATTCTAGGTTGAATTACATTTATCATGGTTGGGATACGTGAGAACCCGTATACATCACCGCTATTGGTAGACTGCATTGCGGGGTAAATCTTGGCTTCGTAATCATGCGGATCGCCCCGGTAGTTCACGCCTAGAATATGTACGTCATAACGATCTAGTAAGTTTTCAAAAATTCCATGTGTAACTCTAGCAAATCCTGTCGTAGCTACTGCATCTGCCAGTACCAAGATAGGAACTTTCGTTCGTAATACTTTCCTTGCCATTGTTCCCTTCCTTTTAGAGATAGTGCCGCCCTGCTCACCGTAATTAAGAGGTGATCCTAAGACAGGGCGGCGACCTTCGAAGATGGACAGGAATGTGAATTCCGCGTTTGCCCGAAGCCCTTCAACCACACACTCCTGTTTATGTTAATCTGTTTCATATGGGTTTCCTAAGTAGCCCGGCAGATGTCCCTTGACAGGGGAAGCAAGTCGCTTGCCCCTCCATGGTAACATGGTGTCGAGCATTTCTATGTCCCTTTCAATAGAGCGACCTTTCGCCCTACTCCCTTCAAGGTTTGAATAAGAAATTTCAGCGTCTCTCCAAGCTCCTAAACTCCATGAAAGATTCTCTAACGAGCCTTCCTTCATAATTATGGATGCTTGGAGGACTATAGGCCAAACGTCTCCTCTCGCCACTACTGGAGGCTCAGGAAACAAAAATCTGATAGAACTATTTCTGTACACATCGTCCTCTCCATTCAAGAGATACTTAAAATTCCAACGAGGCATCAGCATTTCAACAGCTGATATTAGGGCAACTCTCAGCCATTCATCTTCATGAGTATAGCTGTCCTCGTCTAAGTCTCCTAAGTGTAATCTCAGGCGTTCTACAAATTCATGTAGATTAGTGGTTAAAGGTAATGTTGACATTATTCGGCCTCAGGTTCCTCCCCCAACTCCAATTCTGATGCCCTTGCTCGAATAGCTTCTAGAATCTTCTCAGACTTTTCCATCTCCTCTGCCATCCGTTCAAATCTATAAACGGATGCGGGAGCCGTGAAACTGTTTAGCTTATTCTTCAAAGCAAGAAACGGTTTATTTAAAATTTCCGTTATTTCTTCATCACTAATTGTATTTGGTGAAACTGGTTCCTGTTTTCTAATAACTTCTTCTACCGGCGTGAGAGGCTTAAGTACGCCTGCCGCAAGGTGTTCTCTGTTCATCTGTTTGAAAAACTGATTATCTTTAGTAGACCAAACTTGAACCACCGCTTTTGGATTATTCGCGGCGGGAACTCCTTGAAGCGTGACCGGTACGGGCTTGCCACTGTACGGGTCTAACACCGTGAGGTGTACCTTACCTACAATCGTCTTGACATATGTAACAACTGGTTTGTCCTCGGCCATTGCTGAGAAAACCTCTCGTTCATATGAGTCAACTATTGCTTGCTTATCCATAGTTACTCTCCTTTTAGATATTGGGAGGGGAGATAAACCCCCTCCCATTGTTAGCTAAAATTAAGCTGTAATTTCCAGAACGTAAATGCCCTGTGCATTGTCTATAATCATACCAAACTGCTGGTAGTATTCCAAGTACCACTGAGGCGGGGTGGGCTGCATATCAACCCACTGTTTCTGGAGAACATCACCATAAGTGATGAAAGTTCCAGCTTCCTCACCAACAAAGAGAACCTTGTCGGTAGGCACCATCGGATTATAGTCCTCAGGATTATCCCAAGTTTGCTGAACAGCAATAAATGGAACGCCGTAGTAACGGCCTAGCCACCCATCTTGGAAAATACGCATGAGTAACTCGTCGGGGGCATGGAGCCCTGCGGTGGACGCATAGTCAGCCCAGAAAGCTGAGAATAGAGTTGTGGGGGTCATAACCTCACGCGCTCCAATCACAACCTTAGCACCAGCGGTCGTCTGATTCAGACGATCAATGCCTGCTCGGACTGCGGCTTCTGCGGTTTCTCCACCAGCATACCAATCTGCTGAGGAAATTGTTGCATAGTTATCCGGGGTGTTAGACGCATCCCAAACGGACGAGAGTGCGGTATACACCTTGTTAATATGGAAGTCACTAAGCTTGGCACTCATTTCGGCGGTAATTGATTCAACTGTTCCAATCTCGCCACGCTCTAGCTCCCATTCGTTGTAAGTAACCTTCACGTCTGCTCCGTCAAGGATAAAGTTAATCCTGTCAGAGATCGTGATTTCGCTAGCAAGGTGCACAGCACCGGGGACCAAAGTTCGCACTTCGATTCCCTTGCGTACCTTGTGTACTAGCAAGTCACCTGCTTCGAGAGAGCGGGTGTTGAGAATCTGACCTACAATTTCTGTAGTCAGATGGTTCGGTTGCAGAAATTCCACCAAAATCTGAGCAAATGCCTCACGCTCGTCTGCGTTAGACATTACCTCTGCTAGAGCTTCCTTATAATCTTTTGTGCTCATGATTTTAATTATCCTCCATCAATCCTTACGGACTGAAAGTTCTAATTTCCAGTTCTCCACTATCGCTATCGTATCGCTCTGTATAACCTACGACTTCACTTGAACCAGCCATTGGTTTTCCAGCATCCGCAAGGCCATCGTCACCAATATTGGCAACTGTGACCGCGGTACCTGGTGTTTCCAAGGTCGAGTCATAAATGTACTGGCCTGATGGGAACGTGAATGATCCCTGTCCAAAAGCTAGGCATAGTGTTCCCGAAGGAATGGTTACGCCATGCTTCTGACCCGGCCAAGTCAAATGAACTGTAGTGCCTGTCAGAGGCAGGTTGGGGGACTGGTCAAAGCCACCCCTACGAAGCGAGAATTCTACCTCAGGAGATGGGATATACATGGGAAGTGTCTGGTCGGGCACACGCCACGTAGCAGGATAGCGAGCAAGTGCGGCTTCTGCCGCAGTTTCTGGGAGACGTGCTCCCGGTAAATCTGCTCGGCTCCCAAAGTTATGGGTACCTGCAATATTTGCAGCGATAGCAACGAAGCGGCCTTCTGGGATATCCATTACGGCCACGACTCCCCTGATATCGGTAAGTTTGTTAATTTCCATTGAAAATTCCTCCTACGGATTTTCCCACTTACGACTTTTCTTTATCTTCACGCATTGCTTTTGCAATTTCCTCAGGTGTCCAGTCTTTCGACTTCACACCATCAAGGTTAGGAGCTGCGTCCTTGGAGCCTAAACGCTTTTTGCCAGCTGATCCTTTCTTTCCACCATCTACCTCATCCTCTTCCTCACCGGAAGCGAATGAACTTAGATCACGAATAAGAAATTCAACATCATTTAGGTCCATTGCAAGCAATTGTTCCCGTTTTTCCTCATCTTCGAGGTAATCATCGGGAAGTCGTACTTCTGACTTCGAAAATAATTCTGTGAGGGCTTCCAACTTGGCTTCTTGTGCTAGTGCTTCCTCAATCTCAGATTTGTAAGCCGACAATTCCTCATTAGAGGTTGTCAACTCACCCTTCTCAGTTTCAAGAGCATCGAAGCTTTCTTGAAGCGTAGCTAGATCGCTGGTTAGCGACTCGCTCTCACCGCGAGCCTTTGCAAGCTCGATCTCAAGTGCTTTCAATTGTTCTTCCATGTTATTATAATCCTCCGTAACAATCTTGTAGTCTTGTCCTTGGGCTTTCTGTTTTGAGGCCATTACCACTACTGGCGTTCGGCCTTCATATGCGGGAGACTCAACAAAAGTCGCCGCTTCTAACATAACTCCCTCGAACGTTTCTATTCCATTATCGTCGAGTGTGGAACTTTGATATAAGATTTCCCAAGACAGTTGAGGCTTAATATCACTAGAAGCTCTTTCCTTTAGTAATTCAATCTCATCAGGAAATTCTTTTTGCCATAAGCCTGCAATGCCTTCTACGAAATTATCGCGTTCTACTAAATTTGTAATTGAACCAATTGGTACTGAAAACTCATGCCCTTCTCTGATAAAACCCTGGGCCATCTTGATGGGCATATGTACACCGGTTTTTACAAGGTTAGCAAATTCCTCCTTCGGAATTCTTTGTTCATTTGCATTAGGAGAATCGTCAGTTAAGACGAATTTTATCCACTTAAGAGTAGGATTACGTGAGATTGCCGCAACTACTTCTTTAGGTAGATTCTTAATATCTTCTGTACTTAATTGTACTATGGGAGATATGAATTTATGCGATTTCATACATACTTATTCCTTTATTTACCTCCGCTTGGTTTCTTTGGCTTCGCTTTAGGCTTAGCCTTGGGCTTTGCCGGAGCGGTTGTCTCACCCGGCTTGGCTGAAAAAGGTACAGGGGCAAATTCATCTATGCCCAATGCATCAATCATTTCTTTCTCTACTGCCCTCTTTTCTAGCTCCTCATGGAGATCGAATCCAAAGGCGGCGTCGTAGCTCTCCCTTGAGAGATTACCACTATTGTACAACTCAACAAGCCCATCAACAAAGGCGGAAGTCGCCAGTAAGTTAATAGGTTTGAATTGTACGTCAGGACTGCCACCTAATTTGTTTTCTACTACTATTGTATCAATAATCTTGTTAACTATGGGGAATATTGATTCCCTCAATCTTTCCATTGTATTCAATGGAGAGATGGTTGCGATCTCTGCATCGGACGTTTGAGTGCGTTCTGTCTCCCCTGTAACCAATATTTTAGGGAATCCTAGTGCAATTGAAATGTCTTGATTGACATTTTTGTACTTATTGTCGTCCAATAGGGAATCAGTGTCGGGAAATACCCAATCAATCTCTAAGGTGTGGTTACCAAACAGCTGAAAAATACGCTCCATATCCTTAGAAGTACTAGTTTCCCGCCATTTCATCTTCTGTTTTATCGCTTCAAGCTGATCTTCGTTGTCCTCTGTAAGGGGGTACTCATCATTACCTAGTCGGACAAGCATAATCGCTGTAATTACCCTTGACGCAATGGAATAATCCATTCTACGGAGATTTCTCTTGTGCTTTAGTGACTCCAAGGCAGGGAACATAAAGGGTATGGGGTAAGATTCCGCCGTGATTGTCCTTGATTGAATAACCAGAGGATTTTCTAAGAGAATACGCTCATCTCCAGCTTGTATCTTTCTAACGAAATCCGGCATAGCTTTCTTTATCTCTAGGTAAAGCTTTTTATCTACGTCACCATTTGGGTACTTGCCTTTATTCTTAATGAAAAATCTTAGGTCTTTTGGAATCTCTACAAAGTAGGATTTCTTTCCCCCTATCATAGGATTTTGCACTATAATGCTGGCAGGGTCCCTGATCCACATGTCCGTAGGG
>LAZR01001792.1_pt1 | contig 13142 bp, 14 predicted proteins | sample 329461 | NCBI WGS metagenome assembly LAZR01 (sample SAMN03002196, study PRJNA259156) | marine sediment metagenome | biome: sea floor; feature: Hydrothermal impacted sediments; material: marine sediment; isolation source: Loki non-amplified sample from Loki's castle hydrothermal vent sediment ...
CCCAAATATAGTCTCTATCAAAAGAGATCTCTATGATTTTATGCTTTTTATCAAGCTTTAGTGAATGACCTCCCGACTCATAGTGAATGAACTTTCTCGATTCATGAAGGGTATGTATCACAAGATCACGCTTTTCTGTTAGTAGCATTTTAAGACAAGTGCAAATCAGTTATCAATAAAGATAGAACATATTTTAATATTTTTGCATCCCAAAAATAGAATAGAGGCATAAAAGGGGAACAATTGAAGGCTATCTTAAAAGCAAATCCAAGAAGAAATATTATTGTTTAAGTTGTTTTCAGCATGCAAAGGAAAAACACTTCTTGACAACCCTCAAGAATGAGTCTGGAAAAGCGTATCAATGAGCTGATTGTAGACATAGTTAATTCGTGTGTAATCAATGGCCAAATTGCCCTCTTTTAGATAATTCTAAATTCCCAGATATAATTTTACTAGAGTTAGTCTCCCAATCTGTTTTTAGCAGAAAAAGATTCACTTCATTTTTTGTTTAAATATTTTTGATATCTAGCTCTTATATAATAATTTTAGAGGTGATATAGAGAATCAAATGAAATCACATGAAAAAAGGTTGGATTCTAATAATGAAAACTTGCAAGAAGCTTTGCAGAGATTAAGAAAATATCTAAATTATAAAAATTCAAATTTCTGTAAAGAAAGCCTGGAAAATATTATTCACAATTATTTTAAAAACTAAAAAGGGTCAAACAATTTGAGAGAAACTTCAAAAGGGAAAATGGGATATATATTAGGAGATTGGTGGGTATATTGAAAAGATGATCGAAATAGTGGAAATTGAAATCAGCTTTGACTATGTAAAAACGGAGCACGTTCATATTAGCGAAAAATATGCTGTTTGGGATTGGGATAAGGACGAGTATATCCCTTACAGAGCTGTAGTTCTTGAACACACACATTACATTAAAGATAATAAAATAAAGTCCAAAGAGATTTATTGATTTATTGATTCAGACTAGATCTTTTATATTTAAAAAAAAGATTATCTCTCTCACAACTTTCTTAGTTTTTTATGAAATGAAATTTGTAGGAAATTCAAGCAAAAAAAATCTATTTCCCATAATAAACTGGAAAAAATTCACTTCAGATACTTATTTAAAGTCACCAAAACACAATTTGATTTATCTTTATATTTTTAATGGAATAATTCTTTTTAAAAAGAAAATAATCAGGAAGTCTTTTAGACTTTGTTTCTTTTTTTGAGGATGTAAATTACAGAGAAGACTGCTACCAAACTAACCATTAATATAAAATCATATCCTGGGATCCCTTTTTTAGAAGTTGGCAATCCTACGAGTAATTGTGAAATAATATACGCCTTGTTGTTCTTTTCATTTCCCTCATCAACAACAGAATTAACATCAATTATCCACCCAATATAATATGTTCCAATTGTAATATTGGGAAAGATTCCCGTCCATTCAACATAACTAAAACTTCCGTTTAGTAGAGGTGGGAGAGTATCAAACCCTAAATAAATATCTGAACCTGTAATGTTATTATCTAGTGAAGCATAAAAAGATACATTGCAACTGCCAGAAGGTTGAAGCCCGATATTTTCAATTTCTGCCGAAACCAAAAAAGGGGTGACTCCAGGCTCTGCGCTTGTAATATTCAGTCCAGAAAAGCTTGATCCTCTATCTGTGAGGTCTGGTTTATCAGACACTTTAAGAGGAGAGAATTCAGCGATTCCCACATCATCTTCAGACCCCTCGACAACATCGTTATCAACATCAATAACCCAGCCCACATAATACCAATCAAACGGAATAGAAGGAAAGATCCCTGTCCAACTCACGTCAGCATAACTATCACTATTTATAGAAGGAACAAACACTTTCGCGATCTCTTCGCTAATGACAGAAATAATTGGGTTCCAAGATGCTCGAAAAGAAACATTAAAATCCCCGGATGCCTTCAAACCTACATTTTCGATATCACACCAAATGGTAAACATAGTAACACTGGGCATTACTTCTGTTGGGGTATAACCAGAATATTGAAAGCCCCCATTTGGACCACCTCTATTGTATAATTCTGCTTCAATCACTACATTTAATAGCGACACTGTCTCATAGGCTATATTATTCCCTTCGTTCTCTTCAACAATATTAGAATCAACATCAATTATCCACCCAATGTAATAAGTATCATTAGGAATATCTGAAGGAAAAGGTCCACTCCAGGAAATATCTGTCCACGTACTTGCGGAGAGCGAAGATACAAAGACTTTTCCAATTTCGTAGTCGGATTGCGAGATAATTGCATTTATCGAAGCATAAAAAGACACATTAAAATCTCCAGAAGCTGTATCTCCTTGGTTTAAAACATCACACCATACTGTAATATTGGTCCCTCCAGGAACCGCTTTATTCGGAGTAAATGCATCATAACTTGGGCCTCTATTAGTTAAGTCTGGTCCTGGATTTCCTTTTACTTGTGGAATAATCGTACCAATTATTAAGGGAAGACTAATTAGCAAATAAGTCGAAATTAAATGCTTTTTAGTTTTATTCATTTATATCATTATTCCAATTTTCTTGAAAGATAATAAAAATAAAACAATTATAAATATAAAAATAAATGTACTCACTAATCTCTAATTTTTGCTAAAAAAACTTAAGTTTTCCTTCTACTATTTATCTCGGAAAAATTTATAAAGCCATACTACACCGCAATCAGGAGTTTAAACTAACATTTCCAGAGTTAGAAAAAAATATCAATTCTGGTTTAATAGATTTTCTCTATTTTATTAAAAATTATCATCTATCAGAGTGCAAAAAGTTCATTTAAATTAAATAAATTTAAATCAAGAAAGTTTCTTATATTTTTATAAGATATTTTAAATAGTTAATATAGTAGATCATAAAGTAAATTATAGCAATAAAGTGAATTTTATGTTTTTACAAATGCCGGATATAGGTGAATATATTCCTTTTATTATAGCCGCAGCATTATTAGGTGGCGGTGTTTTACTTCTAAAGTTAAGTTTAACGATTACTAGAGCTAAAGACAAAACTGATATGAAATGGGTCGCGGGCAGTTTTTTTATTCAATACGGTACCTCGTTTTTTATTAGCGTTCCAATAATATTGGATAAAATTATAAAGGTAATGTCCGGTGTTAGATACAAAGGGCCTCAAACTCCTTTAGTGGTTGTAATAATCACTGTTTCAATTTTTATTTTAATAAATTTTACAAATATGCTTCATAAACCAGGAGTTATACGTTCAATTATAATTATTTCATTTATCGTTGGACCTATGATAGGGAGTACTTATCTAATCTTTAGTAATATTATGACAACTCCCTAAGACCAGAATGATTATCCATGTTCACTGAGGATTTGCTTTCTAAAGTTATAAGAGCAATAAATTTTTTTTCTCTTTTTTTGTTTATCGTTTAATTCTAAATATTGTGATGATGTGCCCCAGAAATATTGTTCATTAACAACACTTAAAAGTGTGATGATCTATTTGTTAATTATTAAACATTTTAGTTTATTCACAAATAGGGTGGGAAAAATTAATAGCAGGAAATTATTTGGATGGATAGTTATGGTTGGATTAACTATCGGTGTTGTGTGCACCTACACGTTTATGTTATCTGAAGGTCATAAATGGGGTGTTATGCAATTCTCTCTTAACGCAGTTATTGCCATAATTATTATATCTGCAGTTTTGTTGTCGTTGACACCAATAATGGTTAAGAAGGGAATAATTTAGTCAAGCTAGTAATAAATTGCTAATTGCCTAACTTTTATGGATAAAGTATTTTTAATAATTAACTTTATTCTTAAAAATTACTCCTTTTTCAAATAGCTTGTTACCAATATCATAAAACCGATTATAACTAATACTGGGACAATAATATAGCTGTAAAACCACAACGTAGGATTAGCGACAATAAAATTAACTAAAAGCCCAAAAAGTCCAGAAATTATAATTAAGACGCCAACTTTACCTAAGTCATTCAATCCGATTATTTTTTCTTTTATGCCTTCCAAAAATTCTCATCTCTTTTAAGAACTAATAAAATAATAAATGAAATATTTATAAAACTTTTCTAAACTTTTACCAATAAAAATACGAACTGAAATATCTAATAGGTTCATTAAGAATGTAAAGCCATTTGAACAAGAAAATTTCATATTTTGATCAGTTTCTTGAAGAAAGTAAAAAAGGTGCATCTCCTAAAAAACTTGAAGAAATCAACCTGAAAATAAACCTCTTAAATTATTATTATGCCATCCAGGTGATTTTTATAACAATTTATTTAATAATCGTTCCAGTATTTTTTGTTGTTCTTTTAAAGTTTCATTGTCCACCATCTCGGCACTCTCTTCTGAGAACTCAATCAAAAACTCCTCGATTTGCTCAGTTTTATCTTCCATGAGGGGTTTTTTAGTAACGGCAGATTTATACTTCATCATGGAATTAATAGCTTCTTTTAATACCAATAACCCTCGATTAACCAAGCTGTGCTTAAGCTTTTTTCCCCCTTCAGTTAATTTGTATTCCATCTGGTCATCCCCTGCTCGATCCATTTTTTTACTTTTTTTTACGATAAACCCTTGTGCCATTAACTTTTTTAATTTTTGATAAATAGTCCCCGGTTTAATCATATGAAATTTTTTCCGAATTACCCCTGAAGATATATATTTTTTAGAAGATAGAAATAGCAGAATTTCAAGAGTGTCCAAAGCTCCAAACAATACCTTTTTACTCATTTTTATATGCCATTAGGAAATTGTTATATATTAAAGTCTAATTCATGCCATTTTATGAGCTAGTTCATAGCATATTATGAAATAGATCATACCATGATATAAACTTTAAATACTTATGTTACTATTTATCTTCTTAGTATATATAAATTTTTACTAAAATTGACAATTATAAAAACGAGGGATTCAAAATTAATAAAATAGAAATTTACCGGGAAATCAAAAGTCTTCTTGGAGAAGAACCTATATTAAGGAAGGAATTTGAAGAAATAAAACAATCTCTAAAGAAATTAGAGGATTTTTCGAGGGAAGAATTTAATGCTCAATGTGAGATATATCAAGAATTTTTAGATTTTTTGCTTGAAATCGCATCAATCCCAAAAAATAAGCGTGTCTCATAATACGTGGCTTTACCTATTTTCAATAGATTGAAGTTAATTTGACCTGAAATTTCATGCAATTTTACCGAGTAAAAAAATATTGAGTTTTGCCCTCATAATTTTTTTGCATTAAGTACAGGATGATTTTTAAATAATACACTTAAATTTGATTAAAATATAATAAAAAATAATAATACAAAAAATTTTAATTAAAATTAACATTGATTTATTGTAAAATAATTCATGGAGGTTTAATTTTTGATTGAAAACGAAAGTGGAGAACCTGATTACGACCAAGAGTTAGACACACGAGGTTTATACTGCCCTGAACCTTTATTTGAAGTTAGAAATTTAAGCGAAACACTTGAAGTTGGAGATTGTTTCAAGGTTATTGCAGATGATCCAGCAGCGGAAGAAGATCTTAAACGATGGGCAAAAAGAACTGAAACTAAACTAGTTGAATTTCAAAAAGATGGTGATGATTTAATCTTTTATTTTAAAAAAATGAAATAAATAATGATCATTAAATTTCATTTAACCTTTAGGAGAAATAAATTATGAGTGTTTATTTAGATTACCAGGCTGCTAAACCAGTTGATATAAGAGTAATTTCAGAAATGACAATTTATTTAAATCAAAAATTTGCAAATCCCTCTTCTCTCCATTGTGAAGGAGATGATGCTACCGACGCTTTAAGAGAATATAGAACCAAAGTTGCAGATTTTATTAATGCCCCAGATCCTGGTTCGATCATCTTCACGTCAGGGGCAACCGAATCAAATAACCTCGCTCTTATTGGAGCAGCAATGAGGAATAAGAAGAAAGGAGATCACATAATAATTTCGGAAATAGAACATATTTCTATTCGTAATATAGCCAAATATCTTGAGCGTCAAGGTTTTAAAGTAAGTAAAGTTCCTGTAGATCAATATGGAGTTATTAGACTCGATAAACTAAAACGGTTAATTACTGAGAAAACTATATTAATCTCAATATCGACAGCGAGTAATGAAGTTGGTTCGATCCAGCCAATTGAGGAAATTAGTAAGATCGCATCTGAAAACAAAATCTTATTTCATACCGATGCTGTACCTAGCATCAGTGTTATTCCATTGGATGTTCAAAAACTACCGGTTGATTTAGTGACATTATCTTCAAATGATATCTACGGCCCTAGAGGAATAGGTGCTCTTTATTTGAAAAAGGGTGTTCGAGTAAATCCTATCATAATTGGTGGGGGCCAAGAAAAAGGAATGAGGTCAGGTTCAGAAAATATACCCGGGATAGTAGGCTTTGGAAAAGCAGCAGAATTAATGAAATTAGAAATCAAGACAGAAGCCGCAAGGTTAAAAGGTCTAAGAGATAAATTGATTGAAGGGGTTTTAAATACAATTCCAAAATCCTATTTAAACGGTCATCCAGAAAAAAGAACACCCCATAATGCACATTTTAGATTTGATTATATTGAAGGTGAATCATTAATTCTAGGCTTGAAAGACGAAAGTATAGCTGCAGCTACAGGTTCAGCATGTTCATCAAAGACTTTAGAACCTTCCCATACTTTAATAGCAATGGGTTTATTACATGAAGAGGCACATGGCTCTCTACTTACTAGTCTTGGCCGATACACGAAAGAAGAACATATAGATGAATTAATTGAAAAATTACCGAAAATTGTTAAAAGGTTACGATTATTATCTCCCTTAACCCCTCCAGATTTAGTGAAAAAATACAATGAGGTGAATGAATAAATTGAAATCTACACAATATACTGAAAAGGTATTAGATCATTTCCGGAATCCGAGAAATGTGGGAGTAATTGAGAAGCCCGATGGCGAGGGAAAAGTAGGAAACCCAGTTTGTGGAGACCTTATGTTGATAACCATTAAAGTGCTAAAGGTGATAAAGATGAAGAAGATATAATTGAAGATATTAAGTTTAGACATTTGGATGCGGTTCAGCTGTCGCAACCTCATCAATGGTGACAACAATGGCTAAAGGAATGAAAGTTAACGATGCTTATGAAATTTCTCGGAAAGATGTTGCTGAAGAATTAGATGGATTACCCCCGATAAAGATGCACTGTTCTAATTTAGCCGCCGATGCTTTAAAAGCAGCAATTGATAATTACAGAGGTAAGGCAGAAACATATGTGGGGGTAGAATATAGAACTTGTGAAGCATCAGAACTTAAGATAATTCTTGGTATTGATGAATTTCTTGGTAAAGGGGTTTATAAGAAGAAAGTTGAAGATTTATCCGAGTTTAATAATAAAAGAGTATTTGTGATTGATACAGGTGACGAATCTTTAGAATATGCTTTAGAATTGACGAATCATACAGGCAGAGTCATTGTGGTTACGTCAGCTAAATCTGTTCCCGGTCCTGAAAACTTACGGAGAAAAATAAAGAGGTCTGATGTAAAGATGATACATCAATCTGAACTTTTAGAAGTTTTAGGGACAAATGATGTTGAAAAAGTAAAAATACATGATTTTGATGAAGATGAAAATTATGAGCTTTTCATCGATGTAGTAATAATTCTTGAGGAATAAGTACAAAATCCTTTTTTAAATAAATAGTTATACTTTTTTTCTCTAATTTTTAAATTTAAAATCTTAAACTGATGTGAGGGTTAAAAATGAAACAATTTTCAGTGCTTATATGTTTTTTTCATGATCGGTCCTAAAATTACAAAAATGGCAGAATGGGTTTCCTGATGAAGTAAGATGTTTACAATTCGGACATAAAATTTTATTAAAAATAGGCCCAAATTTATCAAGATCACCAACTAATCCAATAAATTCATTCGACTTTGGCATATTCCTTTGAATAATTTCATGAAGGGCAGCAGAAAAGATTTTTCCCACATAATGAGTATCTTTCAATGAACATTTAAATACGTTAATTACATTAAAAATCTCTGTATAATCATCAAGATAAGTGTCTATGTAATCGGGTTTAGCAAATTCAGAATATATATTCCCGACCAAAATTAATGAGGGAAATTTTTTCGGTTTGTCCTTAAAAGCACGTTTAATGGCATCCCACCATTTAGGAAGGACATTTATTGATGTGAAATCCGTAATGTTATATACAAAAATTATTAGTTCTGCCCCGTAAAAATCTGCACTATAATAATTCATTTCTTGAACAGATTGGGGAGCTTCATGAATTGACAGTACTAACCTTTTCTTTTTAGTTTGAAATATTTTTTCAAAAGTATTAGGGTCTAAAGAGCCAGAAGGTTCAAATTGTTCTTGTAGGTAAGATTTAATCAGAGTGGTTTTCCCAACACTTTGCTCTCCTATTACGCATATTTTAAAAGAATAATATGATGAAATTTTTTTTTACCCCTAGAAAAGTAACTTCGATGTATTATAGGATTTTATTCGTTTTTTACTTACTTTTTATTGTATCTACTTTTTTTCTCTAATTTCTAAGTTTAAAATCTTAAAATATAGATTTCATGAGACATAAATTCAAATATTTTTTTAATCTCCGGCTTTCAAGGTCCCAGAGAATGTCATAAACTGCTTAAAAACTGAACAATCTCCTCTAATCTTAGCAAAAACATTGACTGGTGATGCCGCGACAGGATAATCATTTTTACTTCTAGGTGTTTTCCCAAAAAAAATAACCATGGCATCCCCACGAACCCAATATCCAATATCTCCGACCTCACAATCGATTTGAGTATTTTCAGCGGGAATTCCTAATCCCATTTTTTCATATAAAGACTCACCCCATGCTATTAAATTTAATTCTCTTGGAAGATTACCAATTATAGTATTCACTGTGTTAGGATTCTTATTATTAAGCAATTTTGCTCTTATTTGTCCTATTTTTTCATTTTCAATTATTATAGTATTCATATTCTAATCAAAAATTCTTGGTATTTAAAGATTAATGAAAAATTATATTATTTAATCAATTTTAAATTAATCCTTTTTTAAATCTTAAATACATTATAAAAGTCATTTTAAATTATACACCTTAGATTTAAAACTTGTTTATGAGAAATTAAAATGACAAAAGTTGTTATTATAGGTGGGGTCGCGGGAGGTGCTTCAGCTTCTGCACGTTTAAGACGTTTAAAAGAAGATTTTGAAATAATTATTCTTGATAAGGGACCCTATGTCTCATTTGCCAATTGTGGGCTCCCTTATTATGTAGGAAATATTATTAAAGAACAAAAATCTCTTGAGTTGGTTTCTCCCCGACAATTTAAGAGTTGGTTTAATATAGATGTGAGAGTTAATAATGAAGCAATTTCCATAGATAGAAATAAAAAACAAGTTCTGGTGAGAGATTTAAGTACTTTAAATGAGTATTCTCTTGATTACGATTACCTTTTAATAGCTACTGGTTCAACACCTATTATCCCCCCATTTAAAGGTCTTGAGGAGGTTCCATACTATACAATTTGGACAATTCCGGATGCTGTTAAAATAAGAGAATATGTTGAAAAAAACAAAATCAAAAAAGCTGTTATTGTTGGTGGTGGATTTATAGGATTAGAAATGGCAGAAAATCTGGTCGAAAAAGGAGTTAAAGTCAAAATTATTGAAATGCTCGATCAAGTAATGCCCCCAATTGACAAAGAGATGGCTCAACTAATTCATCAAGAATTAATCTTAAATGGAGTTTGCCTTATTCTTGAAGATCCAGTAGAATCATTCGCTAGAACAGATAATAATAGACCTGTTGTAAAAACTAAAAATGGAAGGGAAATCGAAACAGATTTAGTTTTAATGGCGGTTGGTATTAAACCAATCAGTAATTTAGCGAAAAATTCGGGATTGGAATTAAATCTACGTGGTTATATTATCGTGAATGAGTATATGCTAACCTCTGATCCAAACATTTATGCCGTAGGGGATGCAGTTCAAGTAATGCATTTTCAAACCAAAAAACCAATTTCAATTGCATTAGCCGGTCCTGCCAATAAGCAAGGAAGAATTGCTGCAGATAATATCGCTGGAAGGGAAATTAAATATAAGGGAATTTTAGGTGCTTCTGTTGTTAAAGTATTCGATGCTACCATAGCTGCTGTAGGCCTTACAGAAAAACAATTAACAAGAACAAAAATTAAATATGAAAAGGTTTATGTCCACCCGAATAATCATGCTGGTTACTTTCCTGGAGCAACACCTATTACTTTAAAACTCCTATTTGAAGTACCAAGTGGTAAAGTTTTGGGAGCACAAGCAGTAGGCGGACCGGGAACAGAAAAACGGATTGATGTTATTTCTACAGTGATTAAATTTGAAGGTACAGTTTTTGATCTAGAAGAATTAGAATTGACCTATGCTCCTCCCTATAGTTCCGCAAAAGATCCTGTAAATATGGCAGGGTTTGTAGCATCAAATTATTTACGGGGTGATATCTCACTTAAACATTGGCATGAAATTGAAGAATCTAAAAAGAACGGTACGGTTATTCTGGATGTTAGGACTAATAGAGAATATGAAGCTAGGAAAATTGAAGGATCTGTCAATATTCCGATTCATGAATTGAGAGATCGGTTAGGTGAGATTCCAAAGGAGAAACCCGTTATTGTTTATTGTGAAGTTGGTTATAGGAGTTATTTATCAACTCGTATATTAATGCAACATGGATTTAATGAAGTATATGAACTTACAGGAGGATTCAAACTCTATGAAGCTGCCACTGCTAAAACAGAAGATATTGTCGCAGCATGTGGCAGTTCAGAATCTATAATAGAGGAATATATTAAAGAGAAATCAACTGAAAGTGGTGAGTTTGTTGTAGTTGATTGTAGTGGACTTGCTTGTCCAGGACCTTTAAATGCCATGATTAAATCATTAGAGACTCTACCTGAAAATAAGAAATTGAAGATTTATGCTTCCGACCCGGGATTTAAATCTAGTGTTGAAGCATATTCAAAATTGAATGAGGCTGTAAGGTTATTGTATATAGGGAAAGAAGAAGGTAAATTAGTAGCAACTCTTGAAAAGACACAGCCTACAATAATCTCTCCAATCAAAAAGAAAACTAGAGCAGAAATGAGAAGCTTTAATGCACCCCCAATCTCAGATATAAGTATTGATGAATTATATCAACGCCTTGACACCGAAGATGAACCAACACTATTAGTTGATGTTCGAACACCTCAAGAATATTATGGAGGTCATATAAAAAATACTAAACTATTCCCACTTGGAGAGTTATTGAGTAATACAAACGTTATAGAAAATTTTAAGGAAAAAGAAATTATAACTATCTGCCACTCGGGCTCACGTTCTATGATGGCAGCTCAGATATTAGCCCGTGCAGGATTTAAAGATATCAGAAACCTTTCTGGAGGCATGATGCTATGGACCCGTAAAGGCTTCCCTGTAAAAATGGATAAAAATTGAAAATCGCTTTCCCACTTTTTTATTTTTCATTTCAATTTATACACTTCATTTTAAATTTTTCTTTAAATTATAGGTATAAAAGTTAAGATTTAAGGGAAATACTTATAAATCCAATTACATTCAAAAATATCGAAAATTCAATTTTACAGAAAAGAGGTAACAATTATGAAAGAAACACCAAAAAAATTATTTGCTGCTTATGTAGGCGAATCCCAAGCAAGAAATAGATACACTTTTTTCTCATCAATCGCTAAAAAAGAGGGATATGTATTAGTAGCAAAAATATTTCAGGAAACGGCAGATCAAGAGAGAGTACATGGGCTTAACTATTATAAAATGCTTCAAGTATTCAAAAAAGAAGAAAAGTTTGATGATCTCTTGGTAAATGAGATGTATCCTACGACATATGGGAATACTATTGAAAATTTGAAATCTGCCGTAAATGGTGAAACAATGGAGTATACAAAATTATATCCAGATTTAGCAGATACTGCTGAAAAAGAAGGTTATCCGGATATAGCAAAAAGAACTAGAGCTATTGCTCGAGCAGAACAACACCATGCTGAACGCTATGATAAACTATTAAAGATAATCGACGATGATGTATTCTTTAAACGTGGAAATAAAATCGTTTGGATATGTATAGAATGTGGTTATGAGGTGGAATTGGACGAATTACCGGAAAGTTGGAAGTGTCCTTCATGTTCAAAATCACGAGCTTATTTCAGAAAAAAGTGCGAAGATTTCTAAAAATAGCAGAAAATTTTTAATTTAAAATCAAAATTTTTAAAAATTAGAATATGTGATTTAAAGAACAACAGAATTAGAATTTGTGAAGAAATAATGAAACAAAAAAATATTTTTAAGTGCAAAATTTGCAATAAAGTTATTGAGATCCTTAACCCGGGGGTTCCTGAAACTATATGTTGCGGACAACCAATGGATTTGATGGAAGAAAAGACAGCCGATTGGAAAGGCGAGAAACATGTGCCAAAGATTACTATTGATGGTAACAAGGTAACAGTGGATGTTGGAATTTCAATGGGAACTCCACATCCTATGACCGATGAACACTATATCATGTGGATTGAGCTAATATGTGTTAATAACTGTTATAAGAGACAATTTTTAGCTCCCGGTAAGGAACCAAAAGCAACATTCGTCGTTTCTGATACAACCGGGCTAAATGCGCGCGAATATTGCAACCTTCATGGTCTTTGGGCTGGGACTGAATAAATTCACATCTAACCTTTTTTTTTTTTGATGTTTGATTTTTAAAACCATGAAATTTTAAGTCATTACAATACATCTATAATATTAGTATCACTTGAGATTCACTAGTATCGGAAAGAATTATGATAATTTTTTTACAAATATTTGTAATCTTATGTTTTGTTATTGTCATTATTGCCCTTTTTCGTGAAAAAACCGATTTTTTAACGTATAGCGTTGCTGCAATGCTTGCTGCTGCCACGGGAACTTACTTGTTTTCTCCTAATCCTTTTTCTATCGACGAATTTATTCTTGCAATAGATTGGCCCGTTATTTTCTTCTTGATTTCTTTATTTACGATAGTTGCTATTTTAGAAGAGCAGCTTATTTTTCAGGAAATAGCATT
>LAZR01001793.1_pt1 | contig 13140 bp, 11 predicted proteins | sample 329461 | NCBI WGS metagenome assembly LAZR01 (sample SAMN03002196, study PRJNA259156) | marine sediment metagenome | biome: sea floor; feature: Hydrothermal impacted sediments; material: marine sediment; isolation source: Loki non-amplified sample from Loki's castle hydrothermal vent sediment ...
TCACTTATTCCTGCGTCATTTACATATTTTGAAAATGTTATTTTACTTTCTTCAACCATTGACACTCATCTCCTGTCTTATAGTAAGTATCCCCTTGAAAGATCCAATTTTAATGTTCCTATCAGTTGTTTAATAAAAATTATATTTTCTTTTCATATAAGGAAATGTTTTCTTAGGATATTGAATCATTTCTTACATCAAAATAATCTTTTTTAGCTTTGAAATTAATTACTGAATCATGCTTTCCAATGAGCATTAAATTTTCGAGAAAATTACTATTATCAAGCAGGTCTGGGCTAATTTTTAAAATCCACTTATTCAATAACCCATTTTCATCTGGAACTTCGTTAGGTTTAAAAGTAATTTTTTGCAAATCGAATGCTTTATGATGATTCAAACATAAAGTAATTCCATTATATGGATCTCCACCAACAATTTCATCTGTTTTCCATCCTAAAATGTGCGCTGCTTGTAAGAAGTTTTCATCTTTAATTCCACAAATTTTACATTCATTATTATCCTTTTTTAAAACTTTTCTTCTAAAGATACTTTGTCCTGCCCTTTGCATTACTTTCGATTTAACAGCAACTATAGGTGTAGATTCAAGATATTCTTCATATGGCGTTCCATATGATGAAGTGTCTTTTTTAATAAATTCTTGCCAATTTTCCAATTTCTCTATTAATAATGATATATTTGGACTTTCAATATAATTAATAAAAGTCATACGAATTATTGCGAGATCTTCCAATTCTACATTATGGAGATTGTAACCTGGAAATATCAAAGCATCCTGTTTTTTTACTACGAATTTAAATTTTGCACTATTAAGATTATCTTTTATAAATTCCTCCACATCCCCCGAGATATGTAATTTTTTCTGTTTTTCTTCTGGAGCATTATAAAAATAATTTCTTAAACCATCTTCCATTTCTTTGATATTTTCAGGAGGTATACCTGTTAGAGAAAGATCCTTTTTTATTTGGCTTTCAGTAAGAAAATCAAAATCAGAATAATAACCAACCAATCGTAATTTTTCATTTTTATTTCTTTTTGATACAAAAATCATTAAAGCGGGTTTAACAAATTTTTCAGGCGATGGAGAGCTTTGGACAAATCCATAAAAATATGGAGATTCGTCAAATTCAAAGAAATTCCACCACTCGTGCCCAAATCCTGTTGTTTTTACATATCTATCTTGTATTTTCCCTTCTTTGGCATTATTAAAAGATAATTCATCCCAGCCTTGCCATGCATTCTCACTCCATACAATTTTTCCAACAAGAATAGTATTATAATAATTTTCTTTTAATCTTTTAATAATTTCTTCTAATTTTGTTATAGTAATCCACTTATACTAACTTAATATAATTATTTATTTGAATTTGATTTAATGCTTCACGAATTTTTTGGGAGATTTCATTTAAGGTCATAATGGTTCCATATTTGTCTTATTAAGAATTAATTATTTTACATTTTCGTTATATTTATAATTTTTCTTTAAAATTATAAGTAGCTTTTTTTGGACTAGAAGGGGATGTGGTATTTGTGGTGATAAGCAGAATTATTGCAATTTCACTGGAAATTATGTATATGCTAAGATCTCTTCTTTATATTCGGGAGCTACCATTTTTATAAACGCAAGATCTATAAAATGAATAATTTTGGAAATTGTATTTATATACGTACTGTTAGTTAGCTCTTTATGCTGTAAAACGTCGTCAATTATAGCATCGATAGCTGATTTTTGTTCTGAATTCAAAATTGTGATTTTCTTATACAGAATATTTTTCTTAATCTCAATAAGGTTTAAAATGTTGGTAGAGGGTAATTTGAGTTTTAAAAGCGCCCTAAAATCATATTTCTTTTAAATTGAACTAAATTCTACCTATTTAATACTTTATTTTTGGTGTTTTTATGGTAGAAAAAGATGATTTAAATAAAACTGAAAGTGTTTTTTTTGGGAGGGTTAGGGTGATACTAGATTTATTGGTAAACGAAGAATTATCTGCTTATGAAATTTCTCAAGAGTCTAAAATAAATATTAATGATGTACATAGCTATTTAAATCAGTTACATGAACAGCGTAAAATAAAAGTATTAACTAGTTATAAACTTTTTAAATACAAGAAAATATAAGAGACGTCAAGAGGCGCACATTTGTTTGTAGAGATTCCTGCAGACTTGACGAAGGTTAATATGAAAAATCGAACTATTCGGTTATTATTACAAAAGATGATTCCATTGACAACATTAGAACTGGAGTTAAAAAACAATTCATTAATAGTAAACACTGGATGGGTATATCTGGGAGATTGGTGTTATCCTATATCGATGACAATCCCGGATAAAATAAGACCCTATAAATATGAAATTACTCAAATCGACTGGAAAAATTTTGAATAGAAATAAGTAATGAGTATTATTTTAAATATAAGTGAATATACTATAAAATATGATTAAATAAGGGTGAATATCGTGAAATATAAAGATAACGTACGAAGAATTGTTATTCCAACCATTAATCTAGCAAAATTCTATAGAGTTTGCGCATATCAAAAAATTACTCCCTCTTCTATTGGACTTACGGAGAAATCTTTTAAAAGATATATAAATTTAAAAGATTATTTGTTTGGTAAATTAGTAAAAGCAGAATCATTCAATATTTTTATTGAAGTCTTACGTAATTCGATTTTATCAAAAATTATCTCAAAAAGTGAACTATTACAGTTAGCAAATAGACCTCTTAATCCTTCGACTATTAAAAGATATTTTGAGAACAAAGGTAATAATATTTCAAATTCATCAACAAAAGCACTTCTCTCATTGATGTTAAAAATACATTTAATCGACCAACTTGTTATAATAAAAAGTATCAGAACAGAAGAAGGAGCTGAACATGATAAAGAGTTGATTCGTTACTACATTTTAAGGAGAAGATCTTTTATTTCGGTTAAAGAACTTAAAAATAAATTTTCAGATTTTCCGAGAAAACATAAAATAAACGATTACTTGTTAGAATTGTGGGTAGATCAGTTTCTAGATATTGGAGGGCTTGATGTACCAAGATTATTATGTAATAATTATAATTTTAAAAATTTAGATCCTGAACAAATGAAAGAATATAAGTCAATAGAAAAGATCAGAGTAAGAGAGACAGGAGAGCTAAAAGTAAGAGTAGTAATTGAAGATAGTTATAAACTTTATCCACTAGATAAGAGGGATGAAAAATCGTCGGATATAACGATATTATAGAGTCAATCAGTTTGTTAGAGAGTTATAAGAAGACTAAGTCTGACATCTTTAATACTCTGCTAGGAGCATGGACTATCGCACGCCCAGTAAAAACTTTATTTTCTGAAATACAAGATTTCTTCATAGGAATTAAAGACTTGGAGAGCAAAGTAAAAGAAGCTAAAGAAAGAGATCTTTTTGCAGGAGGTATATATTCAATCTATAGTGAAAAAGCTAGATTTGGAATGGGTAAGTCTCAATTTGCATATTTTCTTCAACAAGAATATGAAAATAGATCAACGTCGAATATGACAATGTACCATAGTTTATCTGTTTCAAATGATGGGTTTCGAAAATTGAGAACGGAATTAAATGAATGCTTATCAGAGTGTGAACATACAAAGAGGTATTATTTTTTTATCGATGAAGTTGATTTAATAAGTGATCCTTTTTTGAAAGAAGAAGAGATTGCAAAGCGTATTGAAAAATTCGCAAACATATTAATTGAAATTTCTGAAGAGGCTTTTAATAAAGGAAGACTGTTCTATATCTTTTTAGTTCTGAGTAAAAGAATACAAGAGGAGTTCGAGAAGTATCTAGCAAATAGAATTACAAGAAGGATAACTCCATTAATGTCTGTAGATATTAAATTCACTAGGGATGAAATAGAAAAGTTTGCTATTCATTTCTTTTCAATATTATGGGTATCTAATTATAAAAATATTAGGAATAAACTAAAAGAGAAGAAACATTGGTTTCAAGATATAATAGGAAATATGATATCTGATTTTATCGACAATTTGGATTATTTAAATTTAGATATAAAAAGTTCAGTTATTGGAGATTATGTAGAAAAGTTCAGGAACCTTTTTGATATTGTTTTTGATGGAATATCAGAAGATCAACTGACTAAAGCAAATCTCAATGATAAATCCAGTCTAGGTAAGAAAGTAGAAAAAGTTTTAAAAGAATACTTATTGAGTCGGAACAAAGGGTTTGTTTTTGAAGAAAAAGAACATCAAGTTAAGATTTCTTATGAAAAGGATAATTTAAATATTGGAAGTTATGAAACCGATGGATATTATAGTTTTTTGATAGGTGATATACAAATAGGAACAATGCCGGTTGAGATAACAGCCCAAAAAGATCTTAAAGGAAGAAAAAAAAGGCAACTTAAGGCTTTTATAGAGAAAAATGATACACTATTAATTTGGATGTTTCCGGATAGAAATAAAGTTAAAAAAGAGCTAAAAAATTTTAAAGAAAGTGTTTTAATTAGTATTCCAAATAAACTGTATGAATTGATCATTCCATATGATTTAGTAAAATATACCTTAGTTCTAGAAGAACGTAAGTTTGGTCTTTTGGAAGAATTAAAAGAAGATATCATTAAAAATATTCAAACTTATTTAACTAAACATGCAAAGATTCTTTTTAATAGGTGGATGATCGAAAAACCTATATTATTAACAGCTAAAAATGAAATTGAGAAAGTTGAACTCAAATCTGAAGATATTCAAGAAAAAGTAAAAAGATTATTTGAAAACTTATTTTTATTTTTTGATGATAAAACGAAGAAAACTCATGGATCATTAACAAAAAAACTAAGTGAAGAAGTTAAATATTTAAATAAGGGCTTGCAACTAGAAGAAAGTTTCTTAAACGTTGAGAACATTTATCGGGAAATTATAGAGAAATTAAAAAATGAAAAACTTGTAAGATATAATAAACCTTATACCAATAGGTCATTCCTTATTAAGGAAGATAACTACAATAAAAAAGAAACAATAGAATTATGCATGCCAATGATTATTAGTCGAATCAACCAAACTTAGAGACTGAAAAAATTAAATTAGATTATGGAGTATATTAATCATTTAAGATGTATTCCCGAAATTCTCTAAAACTCTTTTTTAAACTTCAAAATTATACACCACAATTGGATAATGATCTTTTTCTAATGAGTTGTGATGAATATTCTAAAAGAAGTTTTGAGACTGATGATTTTTGCTATAATATTATACTAAAACTATGATAATTCCTTCAAGAGTCTTTAGAAATTTATTCAAAATTAAATTTTGAAAGCAAAATAGATTTTATAAATCAATTATTAAAGTGAAAGATTTTTGGTTGCTTTCCTTTGGCTTCTTTTATTGGAGCACTCCATATCCAACAGTATTTGGATCTTTTTCAAACCTATCCCTAATATTTTCTTCATCAAAACATTCATTACACCATAAATATGTCCCAATTAAATATCCTCTATTACGATGAACAGTTTTAATCTTTTATGAATATTCTTTTATGATTGAGAGAAATCGGTATCGAGATATCTATAAGCTAATTTATCCATAAATAGATTTGTCGTTGGATCATAATATTTCAAAAGAACTTGTATGATTTGTCGGTATTAAATAAAAGATTCGTTACTAACAATTCCCCATCTGAAACTTTTGACACATTATAGTACATGATTTTACTTTGCTCCTGAGCCATAATTTTATCATAAAGAACTTTTACACCACGTTCAATTTTCACACGACATTCATATTTTCCAGTAAGTTGTGCTGAGAACTTAATAGAATATAATAATGGTTTTATTTTAATGTTAAATAATCATTAATCTTGAATTCCTTGAATTCATTAATCACATTACTTTCTAAGACAATATCCATTTTTTTCATCAGCTCTTTCATTCATGTTTTTAACAAAATTAAACTGTTTCATTTTAGGTGTTTTGTCTATAGTTATCCCATCTTCTATTTCTATATATCGTTCAATTATTTCCTTGTTCCAATCCTCCAAAACAAGCCTAAAGAAGGATTTCACATGTTCAGAGTCAAGTATTCCGGCTTCATCAAGACCGTCAATCATAGGTTCTAGTCTGGTTTCAAAATCTATTTCATTTTCTTCTAAGAATTCCTCTTCCATTTCATTGATTTTTTTTTCAAGATTTAAATCGTGTCTTTGTAACAATTCACAATCTAATAACAATAATAATTTTTGAGAAAGTCAAAACTAATGAGAGAAGTAATGGAATAGTATTACGACACTTAGTGAGATTTCTAAAGCAAATCTCTATTAAAGCACTGCAAGAAAACAAGAGTAAAATTGAAGAAGAAGACCTTTCTAAATTTAGAAACTAATTTTTTACTTATTTTTTTTTCCCATTAAGGGGATTATTCCTTTTTCTTAATATAGTCAATCTGCTTAGCTAACTGAATTACTTCTTCATATTTTTCCTTGTCAATGGGAAAAATTTTCTCTAGAATCTCATTTCTATTAAGATTATCCTTTATTTTATATTGTTTTGGAGATATTCCGCTAACCTCCGAAATGAAATCATTGTCTGCAAGGTCTTTCAAAACTGATGCTATCTTGTTACTTGTTGGTGTCCATCCCTTTAATTTAGAAATATTTTCACGGACGAGTCTTGCACTTATCTCTACAGACCCTTCCTTCTTTAATTGAGAGAATGCATTTAAGATCAAATTGAGTATTCTCGCACTTTTTTCCTTTCTTTTTGTCTTGTCAACCATCCACTGAATTGACCGTTCTTGCTTAATCGTAAATGGAACATTATTCTTCAATTGCTGCCAAAAGGAATCATAGAATTGAGCTTGAGTTTTGCTAAGTATTGCAGGATTTATCTTTAACATCTTCTTTAGAATTAAATCCTTTGGTTTAGTTGTTAATTCTGTACCTAAGTATGTTTCTTTGATTTCTTCAATACAACGGTCTATATTATTATTAATTTCCATAGCCGTAAACCTCAACACTCTTAGATTCCAGCTCTGGAGTGTACGATCAATCCTTCGGTCACGAGTTACTTGTGCAGGTGTTTTGTTGTGAAATTTATGGCCATCACAGTAAATTGCTACCATATTTCTAGGAAAAGGAATAAAAAAATCGGGAGCAGTTAATTTATCTTCATTAGGGCCATTTCTCAAGTATAAGTTGCCGTCGCGAGTTATAACTACTTGCTGTATGAATGGTATGTATTTACTTATCATTTTTTTACATAAAAGCTCTTCAATGGGGCTTTGGCAGATTTCTAGACATGAATTTTCATAGTTTGAGTTAACTTTTATTTTGTCTGCACTTCTAAGATCAATAATGATTTCTTTATTCATATCTGGAATATTACCATTTTCAATCATCTCATCTGTAATTCTACAAGGAAAGGACGAGGTTATACCTTTAAAATTGAGGAATTTATGCATAATTTTAGCCAAATCTGTTAGGAGATCGTATTCTATTTCAAGAGCATTATCACCAGTTGGTAATACCCTATTAAGAGCTTGCAAGACATATTTTTTTTTAAAAGCATAAGCAAGAAATTCAAATTCCTTTAAATCACCCTTATCATCAATAATCTCGTTAATAATGTGTCGCACTATATTCTTGTATCCAATAAATTGTTCAAGATTATTAATTACTTCAGTAAATCGGTTATCTGATAAATCTGGATTATTATTTTTAAAATATAAACCCCATTTCTTAGTATTATATGAACCATATGTGGCGCTAATGGAAAACAATTTTGAGTTGTGATTAAATGTAATATATGCATCATCCTCTACATTTTCTAAGTTTTTAGAAATAGCTGAGCGAATTTCATTTCCTTTAATTAAAAGGCATATTTCATTTTTCGATTTCTTAATACAACAATGTTTAAATTTCTTCCCACTATTACATGGACATACATCGTTTCTCCCCGGTAACTTAAAATCATTGAGAGTTTGAAACACAATACCTTCCTTTTGCATTTTTTCGAGAATTTTAATGAAATCCATATTAAAATCATCACTTATTTAATGCTAAATTTTATCTCTTAGAACTTATTATAATTATAGCTTTATGCTGTAAAAAATATTAATATTATAATTTAATTTATAGCAAAATAAAATACTACAAATTTGTTTTACATTTTTCATAGTTCTAACTTCTCCAGATTACATTGAATAAATTTTTCTCCCTTTATTTTCTATTCATTCAAAACCTTTTTAGCTCTCCCACGATTTTATTTCCTCTATTTTTAATGCCTTATTTGATAAAATTCTCCTTATTTTTCTCAAATTATCCGATCCGAAATTTCTTTCTCAGTTTTATTTTATTTATCTAATAATTTAATTAGATGAAAAATGGAAGAATTGCCTTAAAATTACAAAATTTGCTTTGGGGTAACCAATTAAAATTAAGATGTGATACTGAACAATATGAAAAAAATTTTTTATTTATATCGAGTGTTACATTTAGAAATCCATATTCCCTTAAAAATAACTGATGAGATCCATATTTTACCCAATCCTACTTCTTTGGATACCAAAAACTATAATATCAAATTTAATAAAAATGAATATTCGTTTATTTTAATTGAATCCGAGAACTTGATGCTCGAAAAGGCTGAAATAGAAAAACGGGTAACAATTATTTATACGATTTTAGCTAGTTTTCTATGCAATCAATTTTATTTAGAAAATTAATATTTTATTAAAAAAGAAGACGCCAATTATGAGATAATAAAGGCAAAGATCTCAACCATTCCTGAGAGATACATTGAGCAAGTTCCAGATTATTCGTTTTTCACTGTGTTAAGCCTTCGAAATCACTTTGGTGATATATACAGATCGTTAATGAATCATCACTTATCAGATTCAATATATTATATCGTAGCAACTCTAATGGCATGCTTAAGAGAAAAGACTTTTGAGACAGGAGCAATTTTAGGGTGGAATGTCTTGGAACATTTATCATCTAAATACTGGAACTCATTAGGTGAATTAGGAAAAAAATACTTAAATAAAATTGAGGAAAAAGAATTTAATGAATTAATATGTATACTTAGGGGTGAAACAGAAAAGTTTCTTAAAAATTTAAATGAAAAAAGTATTTTAATGCCAAGTAAATTTGGGAATAAACATAGAAGAAATTTAAAAGGTCTTTTTTATAGTGGTCTTAAGAGTAATTTTACTAATTTTTCACCAGCTAAGTATCGCATCAAATCCATGTTTGAAAAGTCAGAAATCTTTGAAGAAGAAGATTCATACTACATAGATAAGATGAATTTTATTAGGCAAAAATTATTACACGTTGGATTAGCGCTTCAACAGATTGAATCCCTAAATGAGATTGATTTTAACCTAATTAAATTTCTTGGAAAGTATAAGGCATTTTTGTACCGCAAGATGCTAATGTTTTTAAAAATAGTTCCAGACCATGCAATTTTTATTGATGGAAAACTCGTTATAAAGGATGAAAGAATAGAGGGCTCTGACCTCGTATTTATCAATGAAGAAACACAAGAGCCTCAAAGAATAGCGAGTATTAGAGTAATAAAAACTGAACATAATAATACTAAAATTGATAGAGAAAAATCGTCAATACCTGAAATCCTTCTCCAAAAGACAAATGAGTTCTTGAAAAGTAAACAAAATGCGATAACTGATGCTAATTTAAGTTGGGATAATAATAATGTCGATGTAAAAATACAAGTATTAAGTGAAAATGAAAAGTTCATTATAAGGATGCAAGAAATACCTCGCGCCTTTTATGATTTTTTATATTCAAGGCATCATCAGGTTAAAGGAGATAATCCCGAAGATAATATTGATTTACTTAAACCGATTAATTTTATATGTATCTTCAATAATTACCAACTTAAATTTGAAACAAAGAGGTCAAAGGAAATTAGAATAAATTGGGAACAATCATCTCTCTCTGACTTGAAGGAGAAATTTACTGGTCTTTTAGAAATGATTGTTGATACCATAAAATTAGTGAACATATCCCTTCTTTAGTTTATGACCATAAGAATTATATCTATGTTGTTATAGCTAAATCAAGGAATTGTGGAAAATTTCCAATTATCGCTATAACTTATCATATGAAAATAGAAAAAATGAAATATTGTCAGTTAGAGCAAATAGTGAATCTATAATGTTTCATCTATGAAATATTCTCTTAGAGATTATCAACACCATTCCCTATAACCATCCTTAATCGTTCTCTTAGCTCGAACTCATCCTTACTCCAAATTAATAACTCAAGCTTTGATCCATAATGTGCATGATGTTGTAATATATCTATTTTTATCTTACTTACTCCAAAGTCTAATTTGAACTTGGAATCTTCCTTAATTTCCAATTTCATAAAATCAGCTATATTATTGTAAATAATAATAATCTCAATATATCTCGTCTTTCCGTATTTTTCACTCTCAAACGTGATTGGATATTCATAGAGTTTATCATAGTTTAATCTAATAATACCATCTTTAACTTCTAAAAAGATAATTAATGGATTGAATGTCATGATTTAGATTTTAATTTTGTTTTTGATTAAATTTCATTGTTAAACTATAAAAACATTTTTTTTTGAGGTTAACACCTTCCTAAGAGAAATCAGAAATTTTGAGAAAAAATGATTTTCCGCAAAACTCGGTTAATTTTCCAAATGAATGATAAATTAAAAATTAATCTATTAAACTATTAAATTTTCTTTATTTTCATCATTAGTTTTAATTTTATGATTATAATCATCTTCACAACTGAAGATCTTGGAAAAATATGACCATTCATCCTCTCCTTTTTTCCTAAAATGAATTTGATCTATCTTTATTTCTGGGTCAGATCTAAAAGGTGTAAAACGACTAACCAATTTTGGAACCAGCTCGTTAAATTTTTCTCTCTTCATCATTCTGTTTCGCGTGTTTTTCATCCCTTGAGATTAATCGTCTCAATTCAATTTTTAGACTCAATCCTTTTTTAAATGTGTATTTTTAATTTAATAAATTTTTGTTATTCCTTTCAGTTCAAGGCACTTCGTAATAATCTCAGTACTTTACAAAATAATCCCAAATTTATGTTAAATAAGGAGAGGATGTTACCATCCTCTTCCTCTTTTAGGAACCCCGCGTGCAAGTTTCCCTGCACGGGGCTCGCGCCTCAAGAATCCATAAGATCACATCGGCGTTGTTCTACGCCAGGATTTTCCATGTCGTTTTTGCCAGTAATCATGTAAACTCGCATCATACGGGCTATTATATCCCTTTACAGGAATATATTTCACACCCGCTCGGAAAGATCTGCTAAAAAGCAATACATTCTCTTTTCGTTCTCCGAAAATCCATGATCTATTACCTTTATTCATAAAGTAACGATGTCGTATCCATTGCTTTCCCTTATCCTTATGGCGTCGTAAGCACCATTGCCATAACATATTCCATATTCGGTAATCTATGTAATTGAAAGTTTCTTTTGCACTACTGTAGCAATAATAATTAGCCCAACCTCTAATAATCGGGTTTAATTTAGAGATTAGCTCATCCGCTTTCATCTGCTTATTGTTTGAAATCACTGTTTTAATATCCCTTAAATGACGTTTAACCGCCTTTTTAGAAGGTTTAGCTAAGCACACACTTCTTACTCTATTGCTGTATTGACGGAGAGTAAAGCCAAGAAAATCAAATCCGTCATTTCGATGTATAATCATTGTTTTGGCTTCATTCAACTCCATACCTCTCTCTTTGAGAAAGACTCTAAGCTTCGGAAGCACATAACTCACAATCCTCTCTTTTGACGGTGCTGTCACCACGAAATCATCCGCATATCGAACTAAATTAAGCCCTTTATTCTTGCCCCGCCTATGAGATGGATATGAATAATTCCCTTTGGAGTTTTCTGCACCAAAGAGCCGCTCCATTCCATCTAAAGCTATATTTGCAAGCAATGGACTTATAATTCCACCTTGCGGCGTGCCCGATTTTGTTTGAAAATATTTTCCAAATTCAATTATCCCCGATTTAAGCCATCTCCTCACTGTTTCCCGAAATACGGGAACTCTTTTAAGCAATGCCTCATGATTAATATTATCAAAGCATCCTGAAATATCCGCATCCAAAATCCAAGCACTTCGTTTCTGCGTTCCATGTATTTTAATATTTGTCCAAATTTGCCAAATCGCGTCCATGCATCGACGTCCCGGTCTGAAACCGTGGGAATGTGGTTCAAACCGAGCTTCCCATTCAGGCTCTAAAGCCAATTTCACGAGCATTTGCATGACTCGATCCTTGACCGTTGGAATGCCCAAGGGACGTTTATCCCCGCTACCTTTTGGTATATAGACACGTCTTAATGGTTTGCATTTGTAATTAAATATATTGGTCTGACAGACATCTTCCACTAATTCAGCACGTTCCTTTGAAGTAGTATAAATTTGTCCATCAACTCCTGGCGTATATCTGCCTTTATTTTCCTGCGTGACCCTTTTAACTGCCAAGAGTCTCGCGGAATGTGATCTGACAAGGAGTTTCTGAAGGTTTTTAACCCTCGCCCAGTCCTTATCACGGGTTGCTCGAAAGATCCGTTCTTGAAGCCGTCTTACGTGTCGCTTAGGTGTATCCCATTGGATAATATCCCAATCTGCCACACGCCCTTTGTTCTGTTCAATGCTTTCACACATCGTTTAACTTCACCTCCAGTTAAGATTTTTCAATATGTTTCTTTCGTTGAGACCTGCTTAGGAAGTCAGCACCCTTTCAAGTTGGGTATCTCTATAGTTCGTACGTTACTATAGCCCTATCCACACCATTACAGCATGGCATTCGCTTTTTCCAGCATCCTCTACCCACTAAGTCTTCCCCTTCCTCACGGTCGGGATACCATTCTATATGGGACTTATTGGGTTTATCAAGTTCCAAATGTCCGACGTTCAACAGAACCCTTAGGGAGGTACTATCCCCCGGTTGCGCTATGGATGATAAAGGAATGAGAAAAAATCATTCCTACCTGGCAACCCACCATTTTGGTCTCGGCGTATCAGCTACGTTTCGCCGATTTTTAATAACGAGGTTTATCATACCTTCACTGTCGTTTCCCATAGGTTCTTTGGCTAGCCCACAGCCCA
>LAZR01001794.1_pt1 | contig 13138 bp, 10 predicted proteins | sample 329461 | NCBI WGS metagenome assembly LAZR01 (sample SAMN03002196, study PRJNA259156) | marine sediment metagenome | biome: sea floor; feature: Hydrothermal impacted sediments; material: marine sediment; isolation source: Loki non-amplified sample from Loki's castle hydrothermal vent sediment ...
ATTTATTTTTATCTTACGTAATCAAGAACTCTTTGATGAAAAAATTTTAGAAGAATTAATTAAAAAAACTAATAAATTTACATCTTTAGCAGGAAAAGCATTTCAAAATCTATTATTTGAAATTTTAAATTATAAAAAAGAATATTTTAAAAACCTTTAATTCTTTTTTTTCGTATTACACTAGTGAACCCAGGCTAAAAGCTTTCGAGTAAGCTACAAAGCAGTTGCCCATGTCAGGAATTTTTTGGTATAGTGCTTAAAGCTTTTGGGTTTTTTAAAAAATTTATTAGCTAATAGAGGAGGAAAAACAATGAAAAAATTTGCGGTGATTGGAATTATGGTTATTTTCGCTATATGTTCTTTTACATCTTGTGAAGGAGGTTTGTTTGTTTCAAAGGCTGGCCCTGCCGATGCTGAAAACGCGCTTAAGCTCATTCCCAAAGATGTAATAGCTGTCTTCTTTATAGATACCCAAAGATTAATGACAATTGATTTTATAAATAATCTAATCAATGAGAAAGAAAGCGATGAGACGTCAGATGAATTAACGGATTTTCAGGAATTTAAAGCAAAGACAGGAATTGATCCCGCCAAGGATATCAATTTCATCGTTGGGGCTATAAAAGAAAAGACGGAAAAAGGAAAGAAGGAAGGCGTCGGAATCATAAACCTCACCTACAATAAAGATCTTTTGCTCTCTACGATTAAAGAAGAATTAGCGAAAGAAAATGAAGAAGAACATGGGGAAGAAGAAGAGGGAAAAGAAGAACATGAGTTGATTGAAGAGGAATACAACGGCTTTACTATTTACACAGTTAGAGAAGAATGTGAAGAAGAAGAAGAAGAAGAACACGGGGAAGAAGAGAAAGAGCATGGAAAAAAGCATGAAAAAGGTGGGAGCTTTTCATTCCTTGATGATTCGAACATCGCTGTAGGAAATGAAAATTCAGTCAAATCTGTGATAGATGTTTTACAAAAAAAGAAAGAGAATGTTTTTAAAAACGAAGGATTTTCTTCTTTGCTCACGAAAATTGATAAAGAGGCCATCTTCTGGGGAGCTGCTTTTATCCCCACTGATGCGATAAAAGAGGCTATATCGGAAAAGCCTGAACTCGTCATCCTGGAAGCCGTCAATGCTGCCTCTGTTTCTCTTGATTATAAAAATAAAAACATCATTGCTGACATAAAAATCATGAGCAACGATCCGACGAAGAACCAAGAGTTGGCTGATAACTTGAACGGGTATAAAAGCTTGGGAGCTTTGATCCAGATTCAGGATCTAAACATGGCAGAGATTTTAGATAGGATAGAGATTACCTCCTTCCCAGATCATGTAAATATTTACACCAGTTTTCCCGAAGATCTCCCTCAGACAATCATTGATAAGCTCAAAATGGAGAAGACGAAAAAGGAAAAAAAGGATATTTAATAGTTTTCTCTACTCGATTTTCTCGCCTTTATGGACTGGAATCTTCTTCTATTAATCTCCAAGAATATATTCCTTCTGAGAAAAAAGAATGCAGGCTAAACAGAGAAAAATGACCGTAATAAGAAAAAGCATGAAGATAGAGGTCCCTATAGGACTTGGCTCCAGCCTGAACATCAGAAAGGAAAACCTTCCTGAGCTAGAAGTTGGCAGCAAGGATTTGAGATAATGAATGATGGAAAAGCGCTGGGTGGAGCCTGGAAAATATTGGATCACGTTTTCCCAGCCAAAGCTGAAAACTAGCCCGACTATGATAGATTTCTTTAGAAAAGCCCCGATAAAAGTAAAAAATGCTGTATAACAGATAAGGCCCAAGCCTAAAACAACCACATCTCTCAGAAGAATCTTATACAAGGAAAAATTACCCAGGTTATTCACGTTCAAGATAAGAAACGATAAAAGCACCCCAACACTCATCATCAATATGACCAGAGTCGTGTAGGCCGAATACTTTCCGAGGACGATTGCGGATTTAGAAATCGGCCGCGTTGTCAAATAGACCAGTGTTTGTCCTTCTGTTTCCTCTGAAGTAACCGAGGTCCCGAAAAAAAGCGCCAGGATTAGGATAAGAAATTGAAGATAGAAGACTACAATCAAGTTGGAAAATATATAAATTCCCTGGACGTTGCTGCGGCCCGAAAAAATTTGATTAAATTTAATAATAAAGGCAATCACAACTGGTAAAAAACTGAATAAGAAAAAGATTTTTGTCTTCTTCGCCCTTCTTCCCATTGAAAAGAAGATGGAATAAACATTTTTCACTGAGTCCAGGAAAAAAGACAATCTCCGCGTATTTTTTTGAATCATCCTACCTTCCTACTAAATAATCAAAAACGGCCTGAAGGTTGTCATCAGGCGATGTGATTTCGTCCACTTTGATTTTGTTCTCTATAAAAAGAGAGGGCAAAAGGCTGAATAACTTATCCCTGTTATTTGTCTCGATAAGAAGAGAATCATTCGACGAGCCGAAATGAACTTTCAAAACATAGTCTTGTTGAATGAATTTCGAGGCGAGCTGGCGGGCATTACTGCACTTAATAGATATAATATGGGGATGAGTATCGATCAGATCCCGGATGTAATGAATATCACCTTGGGCAAAAATCTTACCCTGATGGATAAGAATAATCCGCTTGGTCATAGCTTCGATTTCAGGCAGGACATGGCTTGAGACGATGATAGTTCTTCCCTCTCCCTTATATGATTTTATAAGGTGAATAATCTTCCGCCTTCCCAGAGGATCAAGGCCGCTCAAGGGTTCGTCAAGGACGATAATTTCCGGATCATGGGCAATAGCCTGCGCAAATTTTAGCCTCTGACGCATACCACGGCTGTAAGACCTGATAACTCTATCTTTATCTTCGACCAATTTAACGATTTCCAGAGCTTTTTGAGCTCTGGTTTCTACATCAGGTTCAGAAAAATGATGAAGTTTTAAAAGACTGGTAACAAACTGCCAGCCCGTCATCTCATCATAGAAGAAATCCTGTTCTGGACAGAATCCTATGATGGAGAATAAGTTGTAATTGTTCCTAATTTCTTGTCCTTTTATTCTAACAGTACCGATGTTTGGCTTTATCTGTCCGGTTATGAGCTTTAAAAAAGTGGATTTCCCTGCACCGTTTGGCCCCAGAATCCCTGTAATCCCAGGCTCAATCTGGAGGGTGACGTCACTCAGCCCCAGAACATTCCCGTACCATTTGGAAAGGTTTTTGGTTTCGACAATCGGCTTCATTTTATAACTTCAACTCCCTTGACTTTACTTTTCAAAACAAAACCAGCTAAAACACAAATACATAAAAGAACCAGGAAGGAAAAAATCCAGGGGATATCATACGGAGTTTTCTGACCAAAAATATGGGCACCCACCTGCTGCAGATTCGCTCTCAGGGAAACAAGCGAAAAATAGTGACTCCGGAATTCCGAGCGAAAAATCAAATAAATAATGTCAGAGAGCATGTAAATTCCAAAAATAAGAATAGCCACTAATCTGCTGTTTTTACTCAAAGAGGAGAGAAGAAGTGCATAAAACGAGAAAAATCCAGTTACGATGATCGAATAGGCGATGATCGAAAGAGGAAGCCAAGGGTAGGAGAGAAAAAATTTGAGACTGCCTGAGAAAACAAGCTTCATGATAAAAAAGACGAGGCCGGGAATCAGGGTAATAATAAATAAGAAGAAGACAATAACAGCGATCTTTCCCAACAAATAGTCTTTTTTCTTTATGGGCCGAGAAAAATACAGTTGAAGAGAATTATGTTTGAGATCATCGCTGATAAGACTTGCACCACAGAAAATCACTATCATGAGCATAATAAAAAGCATAAAACCCAGAGTGAAATACGTTTTAAAATAGCCCGGGTTAATCTGAAGGAACTGTGAGGTTTCTCCTCTTAAGAAGGGGAAATCCTCTAATCTCTCTGAAATATATATTCCGGTTAGAAAGAATACGGCAGGAAGAAGACTCATAGGGAGGGTAAACTTAAAGAACCTTCTCATGAAGGTTAGCTTAATCCCATACCTGGTGATCGGCCACCAAGGAAACTTTTTGACAATAAATTCTCCGTCCCAATGGCTGTAACCTTTCTCTTTGATAGTCATTAATCCACTCCTACTACTTCAGCAAATAGATCTTCGAGTGAAGTCTCGCTTTTTACAAAATGTCTTAGTTGAATCTTTTCTTCAGCAGCAATCCTGAAAATTTCCTGCCTGTCTTGATCAGGGGGCCAGTAAACCTTAAAAATTCCCTCTTCCGTTTCTTCCAGTTTACACTTCATATCCTTAAACCTACGGAGGAAACCGCCAGTTTCACCTTTTAATTTCATTTCATAAAGATCTCTTATTTCTTTCAGTTCGCTGATATCGCCCTGGGCTGCAAGTTTCCCTTTGTTTAAAATCACCACATAACTACAGGTCAATTCTATATCGGGAAGAATGTGAGAAGAGATCAAGACTTGAATATCTTTCTTTGAAGAGATATCCATTATAAGTTCCAATACTTCCCTTCTCCCATTTGGATCTAAGCCGGTTGTGGGCTCATCGAGAAAAATAAGTTTAGGATCATGGACAAGTGCCTGGGCGAGCTTGAGTCTCTGTTTCATCCCTGACGAATAAGTCTCTAACTTACGGTAACGGCTCTCCTCAAGACCTACATAATAAAGGACTTCGTGAGCGCGCTTCATGGCCTCCTGGCGCGGCATCCCCGATAACTCGCCAAGATAAGAGGTGAAAGAAACTGCATCCAATCCGGGAATAAAGCAGTCATCTTCGGGCATATAACCTACATAGCGCCGTATCTTAGGCTGTTCATCTTTGATGTCATAGCCAAGGACACGACCTCCACCCTTATCCGGAGAAAGAAATCCAAGGAGGATACGAATTAGCGTGCTCTTCCCGGCTCCGTTGGGGCCCAAAAGACCAACAGCTCCTTGAGACAAATCAAGACTTACTCCTTCCAGAGCTTTCACTTTTCCGTAGCTGAAATGGATATCCTTAATTTCAATGCTCATCTTCTGTTTATTATCCTAATATATTATCCTTAGTTCTTTTAATAAATACGATAATTTACAAGAAAAAGTTTCTTGAAGCAAGCATTTCTTTTTCCGCGGTAGAAAACATAATGTTTGATCAAGCTGGGTGTTTCGAAAACACTCATAGAAAAAGGGGACTGTCCCCTTTTTTAGAGGGGGACTGTCCCCCTTTTCTGAACTCGGATACAGGCTTCGCTCGGGGTCAGACTTTGACATCATGTTGAGAATTGGGCTAAATATCATCTCTGAACATCACTTCATGATAAAGTCTGACCCCAGCTCAGCCTTGCTCACGGTTTTCTCAATCACCCAGCCTGATCTCTTCATATTCTCGGAATTGGAAATCCTTCCTTTCTTGAGTTAGATCTTTCATCTATACCATATTTTATTTATTGTAATGAGAAATACGAATTCCCTCACCATAAACCAAAGCTCTGTAAGCCTTTTCAACTCGATTCCAGTTCTTCTCTCTGTCTAATGCCCAGAATCTTCCCATTACAGTGACGACTTCACCTATGGAAAGAGATTGGCACATCTCTTCCACTTTGGCTACATAAGCTGCACCGCTCTCAGGTTTCTCCCCTCTTCGACCGATTAAAGAATGAACGAAAACGGGCTTCACATCGAGCTGTTTAGCCAAGCGAAGCAAAGCAAAAAGATGCTTGATAGTGCCGTGAGAACTATACTTAGAAACAATTCCCAAAAGATGAAGAGGCTTATGATCTTTTTTAGCCGCCTGCATAGCCCAAAGAAAAGCCTCGTTGCGGAAAAAGCTCCCTTCCTCTATGGCTCGGTCTATCCTCACCCGATCAAGCAGGATTCGCCTTCCAGCCCCTAGATGAAGATGCCCAGCTTCAGAATTGCCCACAGTGTTGGATGGCATTCCCACTGCTTCTCCCGAAGCTTTAAGCAGGACACGGGGAAAATGAGCCCATAGTTTATCAAAGTTTGGAGTCTCAGCTTCAGCAATTAGATTTGCTTCTTTTTTTTCTCTCATTCCCCATCCGTCAAGAATCAGGAGGAGCACTCTTCTCTCTTCGTTTCCCTCTTGGGGAGAATGAAGGATTAAGCTTTCACCGCTCATCTCCACGGGCTTCGCCAGGCCCAGCAGGACTAATAGAGTTGGAGCAACATCAGCAAGCTCCCCTTCCCGCTTCAAATCCCAGCTCTCTTGCGCTTCAGCAGAAAAATCTGCAAGCACAAAAGGAACTGGATTCTTCGTATGGCCGGTATTTACCGTGCCATCCGAATAGAGCCATTCTTCTACTGTTCCATGATCAGACGTGACAATAAGTGTTATGCCCTGAGTGCGGCAATCTTCGATGATCCTTCCTAACTGGCGGTCAACTTCTTCCACAGCCTTAAGCGCTGCAGATTTATCATCAATGTGTCCCAAAACATCCACATTTGCCAGATTGGCCACAATAGCTCGATAAGAAGGATCATTAAGTTTTAAAGATATTTCTCCTGTAACCTGACTGGCACTCATCTCAGGCTTGAGAGCATAAGAGGAAACTACCTCGGGTGAAGGGACGACTATCCTTTCCTCTCCTGGAAAGATCTCATCACTTTTGCCGTTCATGAAAAAACCGACATGTATTTCTTTTTCAGATTCGGAGATCTTGAGGAGGCTTATCCCCGCTTCAGAAAGAACTTCAGCGAAAGTGTTCTTGATTCTTCCCTCCGGGGGAAAAGCAACCCTAACCTTGAGGGAGGAATTATACTCAATCATTGTTACAAAATTCAGGTGCAAATTTTTCTCTACGGGGAACTGAGTGAAATCCCTGTTTATGAGACACTCGGTTAGTTCAACCTCTCTCTCACCTCGTATGTTATAAAAAATGACATATTCTCCTTTCCCGAGTCTTCCCGAAGGCCGGCCTGAGGTATCAACCATGACCATGGGATCTAAAGCTTCATCTTCTTGACCAGCATGATAAGCTTTTTTCATGCTTCTTATTAAAGGAGAATTCCAGGCGAGATTTATATCCTTATCCATCCATTATCCTCATATTAAGCCTATACTATAGAAACGAAGAAAGTGTATGTCAATGGGGTCAGATTTGCAAAATTTGAGTTTTACAGAATCACTATAAATGAGGTTAGAATTAGAAAAGTTGAGTTTTATGGGATGTTAATATAATAAGCCACGCCCTAAAAGAAGAAAAAAAATCAGGTCTTTTGATCTAAGCCCTATTGAAAATATGCTAGAAATTATGTTAAGTAGGAATATCTCTTGAAAATGAAAAAAAGGAGGAATAATGAAAAAAACAAACATATTCATCTTAATGCTTTTGCTGATAGCCCTTTATATCCAGAGTGCCCCCAGCACCAGGCCGCTAACCTTTGATGACTTCATTCGCCTCAAGCGAGTCAGTGATCCTCAAATTTCCCCGAAGGGAGATCTAATCGCCTTCGTAGTCACGGAAATGAATAAAGAGGAAAACACAAGCAATAGCGATATCTGGATCATTCCTTCCAGAGGAGGAGAACCGTGGAGACTCACCTCAAGCCCTAAAGCCGACAGCAATCCTCGCTGGTCTCCTGATGGAAAGAAAATTGCATTTATCTCCGCAAGAAAAGACTCTCCTCAAATATGGATGATCGATCCCAAGGGAGGAGAAGCCTATCAACTTACGACTATTTCGACAGGAGCCAGTGGTGTCACCTGGTCCCCAACCGGAAAAAACCTGGCTTTTGTCTCTTCTATCTACCCGGATTGTAAGAGCGATGAATGCAACAAAGAAAAAGAGAAAAAGAAAAAGGAAAGTCTGGTCAAGGCCCAAATTTTCGACCATCTGCTTTTTAGGCACTGGAATTCATGGCAAGATGGAAAAAGAAGCCATCTTTTTGTTGTCCCGGCCGAAGGGGGCAAAGCCGTCGATGTCACACCAGGTGACTTCGATACTCCACCCATCTCTCTGGGAAGCCGTCTTGACTACGCCTTTTCTCCTAAAGGCGAACAAATCTGTTTTGTTCGGAATATTGATCCGGAATTGAAAATCTCACTCGGAACAAACAATGATCTTTTCGTAACTTCCGTCCAAGGAGGAAAGATTGAAAGAGTCACAGAGAATAGAGCTAACGACAACTCTCCTCATTACTCTCCAGATGGACGGTATATCGCCTACAGGGCAATGGCCAGGCCAGGATTTGAAGCGGACAAATACAGCCTTATCCTCTATGACCGAAATAATCAGAAAGAGATAAACTTAACAGAAAACCTGGATCGATCAGTGAATGAAATTCTCTGGTCTCATGATAGCACTTCTCTCTATATCACTTTTGAAGAAAAAGGCCGAATTTCTTTAGCCCGAATTTCGCCTAAAAACAAAAAGACAGAGAGAATTCTGGAAGGCCACCACATCGGTTCACCCAGCCTTACGCCTGACGGAAGAAAGCTCGTCTTCCTCAAACAAGCTATCAATCAGCCTGCAGAAGTTTTCTCCCTTGATTTAAGAACAAAAAAGCTAAATCAACTGACTACGATGAACAGCAAACTTCTCTCAAAACTAAAGATGAATCGCGCTGAAGAATTCTGGTTTGAGGGTGCAGAAGGAGATAAAGTGCACGGTTTTCTGGTCAAGCCTCCTTTCTTTGATCCATCAAAAAAATATCCTTTGGTTATGCTCATCCACGGGGGCCCGCAAGGAGCATGGTCTGATAATTTCCATTTCCGCTGGAATGCCCAGATGTTTGCCGCGCCAGGTTATGTAACGGCCATGATCAACTTCCACGGCAGTACCGGGTACGGTCAATCATTCACAGATTCAATAAGCGGAGACTGGGGAGGAAATCCCTATGAGGATATCATGGGAGGTTTGGATTACCTTCTCGCAAAGTACGATTTCCTAGACAAGAACCGGCTGGCAGCTGCTGGTGGCTCTTACGGCGGTTACATGGTCAGCTGGATTGAAGGCCATAACAACAGGTTCAACTGTCTCATTTCCCATGCTGGAGTTTACGACCTGCGGTCCATGCACGGAGCGACTGAGGAGTTCTGGTTTCCGGAATGGGATTTAAAAGGAACTCCCTGGACTAACAAGGAGATGTACGAAAAATGGTCGCCCAGTTTCTATGTCAAAAATTTTAAAACTCCTTGTCTGGTTATCCACGGTCAGAACGATTTTAGAGTTCCTGTCACCCAGGGATTTCAATTTTTTACTTCCCTCCAGAGGATGAAAGTCCCATCAAAAATGCTTTATTTTCCTGATGAGGACCATTTTGTGCAGAAGCCACAAAACGCAGAGCTCTGGTGGAAAACTGTCCATGAGTGGCTCGCTAAATACTTGAAATAAATTAATGGCGTCAGATTTTATTCAAAGGTGAGGCTCAAGATAGAAAAAGGGTCTACACTAATCCCAGACACTTTAACTGCCCAGTGAAGGTGTGGCCCTGTCACTCTGCCTGTGGCTCCTATTTCTCCGATAATTTCTCCCTTCTTGACCAGCCTGCCCCTCGTTACCCTGATTTTTGAAAAATGACAGTACATAGTAAAGACACTCATTCCATGATCGATAATAACTGTTTTTCCAGCAAAGTAGAGATCACTCGCCAAAACAATCCTTCCTGAATTCGAGGCTTTAACAGGTGTTCCATAAGGAACCTTGATGTCAATCCCCCTATGGGGAGAACGAGGCTTGTTGTTAAAGATTCTCCTTTCGCCAAAATTGGGCGTGGCTTTTCCCGAAGAAGGAAGGATAAAAAAGCCTTTTCCCAGCCACTGCTCAGTGGTTATTCCATAAATAACTTTAAGGATTTTCCCTTCCCTTCTTATTCTCTCATTGAATTCCGGTGGAGGAGTTACGAATTTCTCATCTACCCACAATTTCTTTAAAGGAAATTCCTTGGCTAGAATAGAAATTTGCTTTTTTATGTACTCCCTTTCACCCAGCGCCTTATCTATGAAGATTTCCATCTCATAAGAGCCCGGCTTAAGGCCAAGATCAAGGCCTATGAAAGTCAAAAGCCCGGCGTTCGTTTCGCTTTTCCCCATAGGATATCTTCTTTCTAAGAACCGGATCCAAGCATTCTTTACACTCGAGTCATCTTTTATGGCCACAACAATGACTTCACCCGGCTTGAAAGCTCTGCAGACAAAATCTACAGTCACTCCAGAGGGAGTCAAGAGCTGCTCTTCTTGCAGAGAGAAAAGAAAAATCGGGTTCAGATAAATAAAAAGGAGAAAAAGTAAGAAGACTTTTTTCATTGCTTTACTACTTCAAAAAACCAAGCTCTAACTTGTTAAATTTTCCTGGGAGAGGGCATCCATGTTGACCTGCCACAATGCCAACGATCCACCCAAGCCATGAATGAGCATAAGCGGAAATCCGCTCCCCTCTTCTTAAAAAGCGGATCTTGTATCCGCTGATAGAAATAAATGATCCTTGGAATGGAATCGGGAGTATCAAACCTTCTCTTTTCTCAAGACTTTTCCAGGCAAATCTCCAGTATGCTCTCCTTCTTTGATAACTACCCTTCCATTGACGAGAACATACTCAATTCCCTCTGGATATTGATGAGGATCCGTCCAAGTAGCCTTATCAATAACTTTATCTTGATCAAATATTACGATATCGGCAAAATATCCGCTTTTAAGAGCTCCTCTCTTCCCAAGGCCAAATTTTTGAGCAGGTATAGAGGTCATTTTTCTCATCATCTCAGGCAGGGGAACAATTTTTTCTTCTCGAACGTACTTTCCCAACACCCTCGGAAAAGTTCCATAATGCCGTGGATGTGGCTTTCCTCTATGCAAGATGCCGTAGGGAGCAACAGCCGAGCCATCTGTTCCGACTCCCACAAGCGGATGTGCCAGAATTCTCTTTAAATTCTCTTCTTTCATCATGAAAATAACCATACCAACCCGGCTTTTTTCTTCTATCAGGAGGTCTTTCATAAAATCATAAGGACTTTTTCCTGTTTCTTTAGCTCCTGCCAGAACACTCTTGCCCTCAAATTTTTTGTTTTTCTCGGTAACAACAGATGAAATGACAACCTTATCCCAGGATCCAAGTTTCTTTTCCTGTTCGGCGAGATGAGCCCGGAGGCGGCTTTCGAGAGCAGGATCTTTTAGCTTGGCCAAAAACTCATCAGTTGTTCCCTCTCTTGCCCAAAGAGGAAAATAAAAGCTGAGCCCGGTTGACCCAGCTATATAAGGATATCTGTCACAGGATATCGAAATACCATCTTTTTTTGCCTCTTCAATTTTAGCTAAAGCAGCATCAATCTTATGCCAATTCTGAGGATAAGCAATTTTATAATGGGAGATCTGAAGACTCACACCAGTCTTGCGGGCAGCCTCTATTGACTCATCGAGGCTCTCGATCAATTCATCTCCTTCATCCCGCATATGAGTGGCATAGACTCCACCATATTGGGCAGCAACCCTGCATAATTCGGTTATCTCATCAGCTTTAGCATAACTACCCGGTGTATACTCAAGACCGGAGGATAATCCTACAGCTCCAGACTTTATGTTCTCGGCCACCATCTTCTTCATTTTTTCGAGTTCTTCCTGGCTTGGCGGGCGATCATTGAATCCCATCGCAGCTCCCCTGATTGCACCCTGCCCGACCAAAGTGGAATAATTTAAAGCTATGCCCTTCTCCTCTAGTCTTGAGAAAAAACCGTTGATATCCCTCCATGTTAAATCAAGCTGGAAAAGTTCTTTTAAATTTTCCCTGGATTCTTCATATATTTCCTCAGCTACAGGAAAAGGCGAACTACCACAGTTTCCGCTGACGAGAGTGGTGATGCCCTGCCGGATTGCACTCTCTGCTTTGGGATTGGCCAAGAGCCCTACATCAGTATGATCGTGAGCATCTATAAAACCAGGGCAGACAACAAAGTCTTTTGCTTCGATTACAGACTTTCCCCTAACACTCAATATTTGTCCTATCTCTTTGATGTAATCTCCGCTTATTCCAACATCAGCTTCAAACGCTTCTCCTCCTGATCCATCTAAGATAAAGCCTCCCCTTATGATGAGGTCAAAATCCTTTTTTAAGGCGCACCCTTTAAGCAGGATCCCGCAGCCACCAAAACCGGCTGCTGCAACGAATTTTGATGATTTCTTAAGGAAGTTTCTTCGCGTGATTGTCTTTTTCATCTCCTCTCCTTAATAACAGAAGTGTCTGTAATATATAAAATCAGCAAAAAGATGTCCAGCGGGATCATTATCGGGATCTAATCCCACTTTTTCCGCATTTTTTCTAGGCTTAGTTTAGGTTGGCTCTAGCTTAAAAATTAATCTAAAAATAATAAGTAAGAGAGAAGGCTTGCCTTTGTCGAGAAAATTGGAAGCTGAGTTTCACTTTCTTTGAATCCCGGTTTCTATCTAGGGCTGATATTTTCTTGGCGACAAAGTAGCCAATAGCAGAGCCTACCAGAATATCGGATGCCCAATGTTTGTCAAGATGAACCCTTGAAAATGCAGCCATGGTTGCCAGACTGTACGCTATAATATCGATATAAGCTTTCTTCGATTGATCGGCTATTACAGTTGCCATTGCAAATGCCGTAGAGGCATGACCCGAAGGAAAGGAAGCAAAGCTTGACCTCGTAGAAAATGGATGAAAACTGTGACTGGACTCACCCGTCCAGGGCCGAGCTCTCCCTACAACAGACTTTAAACCCCTGACAATTATCCCTGTTGTCAAACAGCTTTCCAGGCTCAACAGAGCTGTCTTCCTCAGGCTGTTGTTATCAGAAACCTCACCGGAAACATATAAAGCTGTCACCAAACCTAATAAAACGATTCCGTTGCCAAGATGACCAATAGTTTTAAAATAATCTTCTGATGATGAACTGCGATTATCCCGGGCCCATTGCTGAATATCCTGGTCAACAGAATAAAGAAGGAGTCCTGCCCCTAGGACAGCTGAGAAACTTAAAAAATCTCCTCCCTTCCAGCTTTTTGGGGAAGCAAGAACATCGACAAAATCATCTCCAAAATTTAATAAAAATTCCTTGTTGAGTTTGTCCTCATCATCAGAAGATGTCTCTGCCAAAAGAATACTTTGAGAGGGAGAAAAAAATAAAATACTAAGGAGGATGAAAACACACAGGTTTTTCGGAAGATTATTCATCTGACGTGTTCGTTAAGAATCTGCCATCATTGCTT
>LAZR01001795.1_pt1 | contig 13137 bp, 21 predicted proteins | sample 329461 | NCBI WGS metagenome assembly LAZR01 (sample SAMN03002196, study PRJNA259156) | marine sediment metagenome | biome: sea floor; feature: Hydrothermal impacted sediments; material: marine sediment; isolation source: Loki non-amplified sample from Loki's castle hydrothermal vent sediment ...
AGCATGCGAAGCGCATGAAGCTGATCAAGCCGCGTGAAGGAGGCTACGCTGGTCCGGGGGTGCAGAGTCTGGAGAACTATTGGGAGGCGATGGAGATCTTGGAGTGGGAACCTTCGAGTCTGGTGGAAGAACCGGAGGAAGAAGACTTCGACGAGGACGATCTTGACTACGAAGACGATGATGATGCCGACGATGATTGAGGCGATCGCTGGAGAGTACAAGAATCTCGTGATTCTGTTGGTGAGTTGTCCTAACCACGGAGTTCGGATCGTAGTGCGTCCTATGTACTGGACTACTAGGTTAGGGGAAGATGTGATGATCACACTAGCCGAGGCTCCTGCGGGGTACGGGCTTGCTGTTGTGAGTGGAGGTACGGCATGACAAAGATCGCCTTCCTCAGTGATGTTCATGTTGGGAATCACAAAGGCTTCGGCGGCGAGATTCGCTCAGGGATCAACGAGCGTTGTCGTCTTGTGCTCGATGTACTCCATCGTGCAATGAGCACTGCCTATGACGTGAACAGCGCGCATCCAGTAATCTTGGGTGATCTGTTCGACGTACCGAAGCCGTCTCCGCAGGTTCTTGGCGCAGTGATGCACGTACTCAAGCCAGCTGAAGATATCGACTTGCTGTTGGGGAACCACGAGATCACGTCATTAGATCCTAACGACCATGCAATGTACCCGTTTCATACGGGAACAGAGCATCGTGTGTACGATACACCTCATGTGTCGTGGGATCGCGGTGTGTTGATTCCGTACCGCGAGGCGTCGTTGGACTGGATCCAGAAGGGGTTCGATGCTGCTCTTGTGCAGTGGGCAGGACCAGATAAAGTGCCAGTAGACTACGGTGCGAAGTGGGTAGGGATCCATGCGGGGATCGCGGACGTGGATACACCAGACTTCATGTCAGGGATTCCTGCGTTGGAGTTGGTCAAGTTCGCTAAGAAGGAGGGCGTCCGCGTGTTCGCCGGTGATTGGCACGACCCTAAGACATGGGGGTCGAATCGTGTGATCCAGTGTGGTGCGCTGTGTCCAACTGGTTTTGACAATCCAGGGATGGACTACGGTCGTGTCTGGTTCTACGATTTCAAAAAGGACAAGGTTTCGTACGAGGTGATCCCCGGTCCACGGTTCTTGAGTTACACTTACACGGAGATCTGTGATCCTGCAACGTTTCTTGCTGAGATGGACAAGTGGTATGTCGGTACGTTGGATGGTGCTGGGTACACGATCTTCATCAAGATCAAAGCTAAGCCGGACGAGATAGCTGACGCCATGGAAATGGCGCGAGGGCTGAAAGACTTTCCCTACGTTGGCGGTGTTCGCGTAGAGCCTGATGCGGAGGTTGTTCGTCGTAAGGCACGATCGGCAGCGGCAGCAGCGCGAAGTGGTACGACGTTGAAGGAGTCGCTCAAGCAATACTTGAAGTACCTCGATGTTCCGGATGGTGTGTCGCGTAAGGATGTGGGTCGAAGAGTGCGTAAGTACCTAGGGATCTAGAACATGCAGATCGTAGTGAAGAAAAACACAGTCTCCTTCGGTGTGAAGAGGAAGGGGAAGACGGTGATCTTCGACCGTGACGAGCGTCGTTCCAGTCTCGAAGCGATCAATGTTCCCGTCGCCAAGAAGCTGGCGAAGAGCTATCTGTTTTGGTCAGAGAATGTCTCGGTCAAGGCTACGATGCAGGACGTAGTCAACCTGGCGATGTGGGAGACGGCGTGGCTGCGTACGCAGACAGAGCTACCCCACGACTACCTTCGTGATCGCTTCCGTGAGAAGATGCTCAAGGAGCCGGATCTGGGTTACGAACGCGCATCGGAAATCGTGGTCTTCTTTGCGGAGGCGGCGGTTCGGCAGGCAAAGAAACGACAACGCGGACGACGTCGTTTGCGATTGAAGGGAGCATGGTGATGAAGCTACTCTTTCTGGATCTGGAAACGACGGGACTCAACCCACGCAAGGACGACATCCTGGAGGTCGGTGCGATCTTTATTGAGGTCGATACTGAACGACACGTGCTCCGGCGATTCGGTGAGTTTCAGTGTTTGAATCGGGAGGCGGATGTCAGCAAGATCAAGAACGCCCATGTCTTGGAGATGCACAAGGACTCTGGTCTTTATGAGGCTGTGCTCGTAGAGTGCCGGTCTTCGAACCATGGTAAGTCTATGAGCTTGCGTGGGATCGAAGAGAGACTTCTTCAGGACATGCGCTTCGCTGGGTTCGAACTTGGCAAGATCCAGATTGCTGGTTACTCCCCGCACTTCGATCTCGGATTCATCACACAGCAGATGCCGCTACTTCGAACAGCGCTGCATCATCGTGTGTTCGACGTGTCTACGCTACAGACGATCTGGTTGGAGATCGATGAAGAACTTGCCACCAGAGCGAAAGACGAAGAGGTGAAGAAGCATCGCGCGGTTGCTGATTGTGAACAGGCGCTACAGACATTCTTCGATTGGTTGCACGCGTGGACTGATTACGCGTGGGAGATCGTACCCTCTGTGGCCAAGTAGATGCGCGTATCCAAGATCGAAATGGAGGGTGTCTTCTCGCATGAGGATACAACCGTAGATTTTCCTGAACGTGGACTAGTGCTCGTCACCGGACGCAACGGGAGTGGGAAGACCACACTGATCGAGGCAGTCGCGCTCTGTCTGTGGGGTACGACGTTTCGCAAGCGCAACCCCGGATGGTCCGGTGATAAGGGACGCGTGGTCGTCCAGGCGAACGACCACAAGATCGAACGCGTAAAAACGAAGAGCAAGGTGAAGACCACCTTCGACGATAAGACCAGCTTCACCCGTGTGAGAGACGCGCTAGAACACACCACCACATTGTTCGGGTCGTTTGATATCTGGCGTAGGATCAACGTGTTCTCGTCGCGTGATGTAGCTCGGTTCACCACGGCGACTGATGCATTCCGGAAGCGCATGCTCGAAGAGTTGCTCGGGCTCGATCGCTTCGAGGTAGCGAGTACTGCTTGTCGGGAAGACAAGAAGTGTGTGATACGTGAGTACACAGCCGCGACCTACGGGCTGGATCAGGCACAGTCGGAGCTACAGACAGCAGAGGCGCGGCTGAAGGATGCGGAGATCTCTCTCGATGAGGAAGAGCCTGAGAACGTGGAAGCGCTGGAGGATAGTTACTCTATAGTTGAGGGGAAGATAGCGCGAACCGCAGTCGCCCTTCGCTCGATCAACCGTGCGCGTAAAGAGGCAGACAAAGCTGTCTGGGAAGCAGATCAAGCGATCGCTCATGCGGAAAAGCATGAACGGCTTCTAGAAGGAGGAACGTGCTCTTCATGTGGGCAGAAGATCACTGAGAAGATGACGCGTTCTGCTCGGGTGGATGTGGCGAAAGCACGTGCGACAGCGACTGGAGCACGGAAGGTTGCCAAAGAGCACCGCGAAGCCACCGAAGAGCAGTACGAGAACCTGAAGGCGACGAAGCACAAACTGACTCAGAAGCACTACGGTCTACATTCACGTGTCGAGTCAGCGAAGGCGGCAACGAGGCGGCAAGAGAACCGCGAAGAGCGCCGCAAGAAGATCGCAGAAGACGTGATCGACTTTACAGATACCGTTGCTGAGTGCGAACAAGACGAGGAGAAGACACGCAAAGAGCTAGAGACGCTCGAAGTGGTGGACCGCGTACTGTCGACACAAGGTGTCCGCGCACATCTGCTCGCCAATGCTCTGTCTGCGATCGAAGCGGTAGCGAACTCGTGGCTCGGCCGTGTCGCTGCTATCGATGAGACAGAACTGGTGCTGAAGCTATCGTCCTATGCCGAGAGAGGTGACGGCAGCCTGAAAGACGCGATCGGTCTTGAGATCGAGGGTGCGGGGAACGGGCACGGCTACGAAGCAGCGAGCAGCGGCGAGCAGCGTAGGATCGACGTAGCGCTGATGCTCGCTCTCGCCGAGATGGCAGAAGCTGCGCACGGAGTCGAGTCAGGTACGCTCTTCTTTGACGAAGTGTTCGACGCGCTCGATGAAGAGGGTGTGGAGGCGGTGCGCGACGTGATCGCTAGTCTTGCAGAAGACCGATGCGTGTTGCTGATCACACATAATGATCAGATCAAGACGCAGCTGAAGGGGCTTCTAACCGAGCACTGGCACGTCGAAGAAGGAGAGATCAAGTATGCATAGTGCTATGAAGATGGTCGAAAAGTTCCAGAGGGTATTTAGCATACCGATCTCGAAGAAATGCCGCTTGCCTATGAGTACTCCGTCGGACAAGGAAGCGCGTGAGTTGAGGATGCGTCTGCTGCACGAGGAGTACATGGAGTACCTCGCGGGTGAAGAAGCGCATGACATGGAAGAGATCGCGGATGGCCTCGCGGACATGGTCTACATCATCTGCGGAACGGCTCTCACTTACGGGATCCCGTTGGAGCAAGTGTTTGATGTGGTGCACCGATCGAACATGGCGAAGCTTGGGCCGGAAGGGAAGCCACTCGTTCGTAGTGACGGTAAGGTGACCAAGCCGGAAGGATGGAAGCCGCCCGATATTGCGAGAGTGCTCAAGGTCTTCGGTTGCTGGGAAGGCAAGTGAGACGTCTGATCACAAAGAATAAGATCTGTCTAGGATGTTTGAACACAGGCAAACTTTACGATGGATCGTCATGTAAGTGCGGGAGGGTGCGAAGTGAAGAACTACGACGTTCACATGTACGTGAATCGGCACGGACGGTGGCAAGCGACAGTCACGTGGTCGGTGGATCTTCAGCCGTGCGTGCTTCCGAAACAGAGGACGTACAAGACTGACGATTATCGTTACAGATCATACGTTGTCTATGAAGTGGACGCAGTGATCGAGAAGATCGAAGCAAAGGAGAAGCAGGATGGGAAAGAATCAGGACAAGAAGTGGATCAATAAAGCAGCTCGTATGGCACATGAGGTGTGTCGTGCGTACGACCTCGCTCGTGCTACGGATGCTCTTCCGCGTTGGAAGGAGTTGTCCAAGGAGACGAAGGGTGCTTGTCGGCAGGAGGTCGTTTCGATCCATGCTTCTGGAGTGACCACTCCAGAAGCATGGTTCGCTCAGCAATGCGCGAGTAACGAAGGGTTGAAGATGATGACATCGGAGGCGCTCACAGACCTCAAGACGCGAGAGTATCTGGTCTTCACTGCGGTCACGCAGACGCTCCGGCTCGTTGGGTGAGAGAGCCCCTGTGCGGCTCTTAGCCGGGTGCTAGCCGCTTGAGGCTAGGGGGGTGGCGGCGCACCCCCTAACGGCCCACACAGAGGCAGCTAGGCCCCCTAGCGGTAGGCATTTTTGGGGGGCCTAGCCCCTAAACGGTAGCACGTTGCACAAGGCACAAGCATGAGTGAGCGAGTCGAACGGCCGGGGAGCGGAGGCGGAAATACCTGTCGGGGCTGCCAGATCGGATGGCCAGTTGTTCCAAAGTCTTCCGATCTGGCGACCGTCGCAGACAAGACAAATGAAGTGCGCCTTGTCTGTGAGGAGGACACGTCCAAGCTCCACCTCCCACGTGCTGCGTTGATCGAGCAACTAGGTGAAGGAGAATGTCTAGACGCAATGATAGCTCTTATTGCGATCGATGGCGATCGAGACGACATCGTAGAAACAAGTCGAGCTATTGTCTCTGGTGATCTACAGGTTGAGGAGGAAGAGGATGAAGTTCAGTATAGCGATCCCGAGTCACCGCCGAGCTGACCGGCTCAAAGAGACATTGGACTGGCTCTACTCGACGACGGCTCCCGAAGCTGCTGAAGAAGTGCGGATCTTCCTTAGTGATAAGCGGGACAAGGAGGACTACTGGAAGATGTTGAAGGAGTGGCGTAGACCTGATCTGATGCCTCCAAACAGGCCGAAGCTCGAAGTCACGGAAGCTCACAACGTGACCGAGAAGTTCAACGCGATCCACATGTTCTACCCGAAGAGGACTCGCGTGTTCGTGCTAGAAGATGATGTGAACGTTTGTGTTCCTGACGAGAACAACCGAGCACGACCAGCCAAGGACGAAGAGCTGCTTGATGTGATCATGACCGGGTGGACTACCGTGGGGCGTGCCGGATTGTGGGGGATCGTTCCTCATTCCAACCCGTTCTACTTCGGAGGCAAGGTCACCACGTCTCTCAAGCTCGTGGTCGCGCACGCGTTCGGGTTCGTGTCGACACAAGACCCTCGACTGAAGGTGACTCAGGTCGGCAAGAGCGACTATGAGCGTACGATCTTGTACTATATTCGGTACGGGAAGGTGATCCGAGTAGACACAGCCGGTTGCTTGACGAAGAGCTACACCGCGATGGGTGGGATTCAGTCCGACCTCACGCGTGAAGAACGCGCGGAGGCAGAGCTGGCGAGCTGCGACTACCTCGTGCGAAGGTACGGACACCTGATCAGGCACAACACCAAGAAGAAGAGTCTCTTTGCGGAGCTAAAGCTTATTCTGAAGAAGGAGCAGAACCCCGCGATGCTTCAGGCGTTTCAGCAGCAGATCGATGCTAAGGAAGGGTTTGTGTGATGACTGACCTTGATCGACTGGCCGAGAGGGTGGAGCTGGCTCACATGCTCAGCGCCGCAGGCGTCGGAACGACCGGACGGCGCGACATCGAGACCGACCTCTACCGCCTCGCGCCCGAGCTGATCGCGGTGGTGCTGACTGCGAGGAACTTTGAAGAGCGGGCGTGTCTCTGGGGGTGTCACTGCAAGCTGTGCCGCGCGGAGACCGCCCTCGATGCCAAGCTCGCGAAGGTTATTCGGTGACTGTGATCGGACCTAGTCTTTCGGGTGCGAAGCTCTGGATCATGGGCGGGAACATGCACAAGGTCGCGACAGGCGACGGTGCTGTTCGTCTTGAGACTGCCGCACGAAGACAGAGCGAGTTTCGTCGTAGCGAACACGTGCGAGCCGTAGAGGTACTCGAAGTCACCTCGGTCAAGGGACGTACTCACATGGAGATGGAGCGCGTGGAAGGCGTAGGTCTCGCTGTTGTCTGTCCTCAGTGGGTGGATCACACTGCCGAGGTGGTGAACTTTGTCAGTCGCCAGGTAGACAGCGCGCAGATGGGAAGAGTTCCGCTGAACACGCTGCTAACCAAGATCGACGACGTACGCACGAAGACACGTCGGAAGCATGGGAACCATCCAGTGTTCGAGCAGGGGTTCAAGGACACGATCAGTCTGATTGATGACGCGAGAGATGTGCCGATCCCGTTCGGTTACTATCATGGTGATCTTACGCTCTGCAATGTTCTCTGCGACTGTGAGAAGCACCCTCCGTGGGGAGTAGCCCTGATCGACTTCTTGGACATGGTGTTGCCGACTCCTCTGTTCGATATTGCGAAGCTACGACAGGACACCGAGCGTATGTGGATCACTCTGTTCACACCAGAGGTCGAGCCGGCTCGGTTGACTGCGATCGACGGCATCTTGCTGGAGACCTTCAGCTCACACGACTGGTGGGATTCTTGGATGCCAGTGTTCGATCTGCTGAACTTACTACGACTGCTTCCGTACGCTCCTCCGGGTCGTGTTACGGACTGGATCATAGCTGAACTGGAGAGAGACCTATGAGTGAGAAAGGGATAATGATCGTAACCTGCATGGGTGAGTCATCCCGTTTCAAGGGGTGGGGCCCGAAGTGGGGACTTACTCACCCGAGCGGAAACATCATGGCTGCGGAGGCAGCGCGTCCGTTCGCAGAGCACTGGACACCACATGTCGTTGTTCCGGATGTACCATTTGGTCCTTCGGTCGACCAGGTCTACGAGGAGTTCTGTAAGGCAGGGATGCCGGACACGAAGGTGGTCACGTTGGATCAACCGACTGCCCATCGAATGGAGACGGTTCGGCTGGCACTGGAGATGATTTGCCCAGAAGGAGATCCTCCAGTCCTCGTGCGTGACTGCGACAACTTGGTTGAGGCGAATATCATGCCTGGTGATAACGCGGTGAGTGTTTGCGACGTACTCAAGCATGGGCCGATCAATCCCAAGGAGTTGAGTTTTGTCGACAGACGTAACGACATCGTGTGGGACAGCCATGAAAGTGATCTTATTACGCGTTGGTTCTGTTCAGGCGCGTATGCTGTAAGACGTGCGTCAATGCTAGATGGTCTCGTGGTCGAGACAATGGCAGACGCGATCGGAACACTTGTAAGCCGCAATCTCAATGTGAGATTTACGGCAGCTGATACCACACGCTACTTTGACTGGGGGACGGGAGACAAGTGGCGTAAGTTCAGGCGGTCGTACCGCACGATCTTTCTTGATATCGATGGTGTTCTACTGGAGTCTAGCCACCGCACGTTCGGGAAGACTTGGAGAGACTCTACACCACTTGATGTCAACTGTGAGAAGATAGCAGATCTTTACGCAACGGGTCATGTGCACATCGCGCTATGTACGTCTCGTTCAGATGACGCTCGTGTGGGGACGGTTACACAGCTCAAGCGAGCAGGTGTGCCGTACGATCGTTTGATCATGGGTCTGCCCGCATGCGGACGACTCTTGGTGAACGACGTGGTTGAGGATCGCTTTGATCACACAGCGGAGGCTGTTGAGGTGGTGCGTGATGAAGACGGGTCGTTGATCCGTGCGCTCAAGGAGGTGGGATTGTGACCAAGAAGTTCACGCTTGAGATCGAGTTCGGCACCGATGGGATGCGTGATGGTATAGACATCGCTATCACCTTACAAGGTATTGCAGATCATCTGTCACACAAAATGAAGCACGCCGATCTCAAGCCGTTTCACTCCCGGGTTATTCGGGATCTTCACGGGGATACGGTAGGAGCTTGGAATATAGTACTAGATCCCTAGCGCTGAGAGGTACTGAGGAACGACAGTCTTGGGCAGATGAACCTTGATCTGTCTTTTGCCGTTCTTGACGAGCCGACGTCGGAGGCCATACGACACACCATCTAGAAGAAGAGTAGCTAGCTCTTCAGCGTTATCGACAGCTAGAGCAGTCTGGTTCTCACGGATCTCATCTTCACCAGTCAAGATCCAACCACGATGCACGACGAGCGGAACTCCTGCGTCCCATGCTTCGAGCATGCTGTACTCGGTGCCGTCGCCGTCTTCTTTCAGCTTGGTGAGGTTGACCGCAAGCTCACACTTCGCGAACAGGCGGATCGATTCTCCTGGCTTATCAGCGAAGGCACCTTCGTAGTGGTCTTTCCAGGTCGGTACCTTGGACAGCTTGAAATGAACGAACATCCGGTTGACCTTGCCATGCATGAGACATGGTTGATCAGGTACGAGGACATTCGCTTGCGCGATGATCTCTTGGTGTTTACGGAAGTTTAGGAAAGCGATAGAGCGCGCGCGAACATGAGGATGGTTCGACTCCCGATCGCCTTCGTATGGAACGTACGGATGTGGTATGAAGGTGGACTTCACTCCCCGTTCAGCGAGCCACTTTTGCATCGGCTTGCGGATCACAATAACTCGCTGATGCTTTCGCATCGCAGTGAGCTGGTTTGCGGTGGCTTCGTTGTGGTCGTGGAACACTAGAGGACAGCTCCGCATGAGTGAGTACGCCTCTGGTCCGCGTGTCTTCACGTTCGCGTAAGTGATCAGAGAAGGGTGCGCTGAAGCTAGCGCCTGAGCTTCCTGAAGGGGGATAGTCATCGCAGGGATCCCGAACGCGAACGTGATGTTCTTTCGACGCTTGGCCCCGACCTTGAAGATCATCGGATCGTGACCTTCCTTCTTTAGACTCTGGTAGAGGTAGGAAGTGAACGTAGCTGCGCCGATACCCCACGTTTCCTGGATCAGGCTGAAGAGTAGGATTCTCATAGGTCGTATCCGTAGATCTCAGCAGCATCAACGACACGACGAGCGGTGTCCGCACTCAGCTTCTTGAGATCGGTTAGAGTCAGTAGCTCCGGTGTGTTCCATCCCCGAGCCTGGTTGACGGTGATCTTTAGTGGTGGGAAGGGTACCGAAGGCAAGCGAGCCGCCTTGAGTAGTGACTCCCAAGCCTTCTCCATCTCTTCGACACGGTAGAAGAAGTTTGCTCGCTTGTGAATGAGTGCGTTCCACGCGATCCAGAACTCTGCGCCTCGGATGAGTCGTGGAGCTTTAGGATCGAAGTCGACATGTTTCGCAGCCCAGTCCCAGTCTCGTTGCGTTACGATCTTCTTTGCCGATGGGATGACCTTGAGTGGATGTCGAACAACGAGCACGGTGGTTGCGAACTCGAAGTCAGCAGGGCTCTCACCTTTGATGTGGTGACGTAGACCTGTGTTGTCTTTCCCTTCAGGGATCCGCTCCAACCACTTCTCTGGACCGAAGTACCAGCTCACTGTACCAACGTCGCCGACTTGTTCGTGTGGCATCAACTCCTTGTTGAAGGTACGGAAGGCTCGAGAAGAGTATGTCGTGCCCGATCGGGGGCAGCCTGTAATCAGTAGGAGTTTCTTCATGGCTTCTTCTTAGCAGCCTTCATGATCTTCTCGCGAAGCGCTTCTGCATTACGTGAGTGTTTCTGTCGAGCAGCACCAGTCTTCGATTGCTGGATATGGATCAGCTCTTCTTCTGGAGTTCCGCAATGTACCATTGACCTGAGCGCATACCAGACAAGGCTGATCCGATAGCTGTCTTCTCGCTTAGGAATCATCGTGGTGACACCATGCGGATTCTTAGCAGCGTCCATCCAGATCGAGTCGCCATCTCCCATACGAACCAAGAGTCCGTACTCGGGGATCACAAGGTCTCCGCCAGACATGGCCTTTCGGAGGTAGACCATAGCGTTCCACGAGTCGGGGAAGTTTCCGAGATCACGATGGTAGACGAGCAGGTTGTTCAGATTGATGATACCGCTTGTGTAGATCGTTCCTGGCATTCGCCAGGTCGCGGAGATCTTTCCGATGAGTTTGCGTTGCTTTTCCCATTGTTCGGGGTGCGTCGTGCGTAACTCTTCTGAGAGCTTGCGACCCATCTTCTCTAGAAACAGCCCGAGTTGAGGCTGCCTTCTTGCGAGCGCCGACACGCGGCAGTAGTCGTGGCGAAGAGCATCGCGCGGCATGAATCCGAAGACGCACGATCGGGAGAGCATCCCGTTTGTGCGTCGTGCTTTCGTGTAGGGAAGTCCTGGGGTCTTGGCGTGGAGGTAGAGGATCTCGTTCGCGGTAAAGAACCCACGTCGTGCGAATGCGATGAGGTTATCTGCTTCGTCGTACAGACCGAAGGGAGGCGTTATCTCGCGGGGTCCGTGCTTGTTCTTGGCGACCTGACCTATCCAGTCGCCTCTAGTCCTCGTCGCTGTCAGCTTGGGGATCATCTGCTGTCTCCTCGGGGTTCTTTTCGCAGTACTGCTCCAAGAGCCACTTCAGCACAGCCGAATGGTTGTCCAGCTCTTCGCGCACCATGACCCGTTCCAGCATGTCGAGCACTTCGTCGTAATCTTTCGCGTTCCAGAACATAGCCAACTGCTTGATCGTCGACTCTAGGAAGCGCTCGGCTTCGCTCTGATCGGTAACACCTGGACGACCATCCTCGAAGTCCTGTCCTTCGGCGAGCAGCTTCTCCAGTTCTTTGTCACTCCAGCCGATCCCGAGCAGCATCTCTGGGCCTTCTGCCGACAGAGCTTGTAGCTCTTTCATCAGTGCGTCCGAGTCCCATCCGCCGATCTCAGTCAGTCGGTTGTCTGCGAGGAGATATGCACGTGCGTCTTCGGCTGACGCGAAGTCGATTCCACGTAGCACAGGAACCATCCACTTTCCCCTCGTCACACGAATACGATTAGGTGGATCTGCCCCATCCTTTTGGAGTGCGAGGAGTGCCTCCTTTCGTCCATGCCCGACGACCAGCTTTCCAGTGGTCTCGTTGAGTATGATCGGAGCAACCATACCGAATCGCTGGAGCGATTGCTTGAGCTGCTCGATGTCGTGTTTCTTGGGGTTTACATCGGCCGGCGGAAGTTTGGTGACTTCCATGTATTGGATCTTGATTGTGTTAGCCATCGCTGGAGCATACTCCACTTGCATGCTAGCCGCTAGCGGTTTATGCTCCGCCGCATGGGGCGACCAAGCGCAGGGCTCACAGCTGTGATCTTCACGCGGTGTAAACCTGCGCTCAAAGAGCTGATCGAGAAGGAGCGGAAGCGCGTGCAGAAAGAGAATCCGCACCGACCTGTCTCGGAGGCGGATATAGTGCGTCGGATCCTATACAAACACTTCAAGGAGAAGAGTGATGACAACGGCTGAGCTATGTCTGTTCTTGGCAGGAGCAATGGAAGATCCGTACGAGGTGACGGATAGCTACTACGGCACTCCAGAAGATCCTGGAAGTGGTCTTTCAGTGCCTGTTGAGGGTGACCCACCGATCCCGTTTGAGGGTCCGGCGTTGGTCGAGACAGTGTTAGGAAATGGAGAGCGCTACCGTATCACGGTGGAGAGGATCTAGACGGATGAAGAAGCAGATCAAGTCTGGGAAGACCACCCAGACAAAACACGTTATTGAACATGGTGACAGTGTCTATATCGGAGACCCGGAAAGCGACGACTGGATCTGTGTCGAGTGGCGTACTGTAGGTAGTCTGAGCGCAGACAACCCCGAATCTGTGATCATGTCGATTCGAGGGAGTGCGCGACTCGCAGTCCTACCTCATAGCTCGAACACTATTGGTGTTGAGCTAGTCGAGATAGTTTACTAGATCCTCTGCACCCTGTGCGGATTGTGCGGAATGAACAATACCACGATCTCGTCCTATCCATCTTCTTGATGTCTAAAGGACGACAGCTCTTGCCAGATAGGCAGATCGTGAGCACCACCTAGACTGCATTTGAAATGGGCCGAAGAAGACTCACACAGGAGCTGTACGACCGCCTCGTTGAGGGGTATCGGGAGAGTCCGGGGAACCACGCTCACGCAGCGAGGATCGCAGGCTGTGGGTGGAAACTCGCCAAGCGAAGCTGGGAAGATGGTTGGAAGGAGTACACCTACGCCATCCCAATCAAGGATCAGCTTCAAGCTGACAAGGAGGGAGCACGCCTCCAACGGTCGAGAATCCTTGAGGAAGAGCGCACGAAGAAGTCCGAGGAGCGAGAGGAAGCACGGAAGGACGCGATCCAGGCTAGGTCGCAGGAAGCGCAGGCTGCGCAGCGAGCCGGAGTGAATGCACTGGCGATGGCGAACATCATCGGCAAGATCGTACTGGCT
>LAZR01001797.1_pt1 | contig 13110 bp, 11 predicted proteins | sample 329461 | NCBI WGS metagenome assembly LAZR01 (sample SAMN03002196, study PRJNA259156) | marine sediment metagenome | biome: sea floor; feature: Hydrothermal impacted sediments; material: marine sediment; isolation source: Loki non-amplified sample from Loki's castle hydrothermal vent sediment ...
ACATTTAATTATTTATTTGACGAAAAAGGACTAATAAAAACAATAAATCATTCTATATTTTTTACAATGGTTTCAATTGTTACTTCTCTCTCAAATTTTTTGCAAAATAATTTCAACAAGTTTGGATTTAATATAGAGATGCTTTTTTGGCCTATAAATATATTTAACATAGTAGTTTTCATTTTAGCTATTATATATCGATATTTAAACAACCATAAAGATAAAATAAGTGGTTTTTTTAGAAAATTAATTTTTTGGAACAAAAGAGATGGTTAAACATCAATCTGGATTGTTGAAACAATGAGTAATTAAAAATAAACTAATGAAATATCTTTATTTAGATCAGAATATTTGGATTTACTTATGTCAAATATATTATGGTAAAAGAGAAGACCAAATCTATAATCAAGTTTTAGAAAAGATAACTACTCTTACACAGAAAAAAAAACTGATTGTACCAATTAATCTATCAAATGTTGTTGAAATCCATAAGATTACTAATAAAAAAAGAAAAGAAAAATTAGCAAAATTTATGGTAAAAGTCTCACAAGGTTATAGTTTTATTCCATATCCTTATATTATTGATTTGGAGATTATTCACCACATAAAAAACTACATAAAAATACCAATTTGCAGTATTCAAGAATCTGCAATTGGAATTGGTGATTTTTACCTAATTCATGATGGTACAGCTCCAAAATTAAAATCAAAATTCCCAATATCAGAAGAAAAGAAAGAAATGTATGAAAATGTAATGAAAAACAAATTTTCGACTCAAAAGGCAATATTAAAATTCATTTTGGATGATAAAAGGCCAAAATCCGATTTTAAATCTACAGTTCGAGAAATGACAAGGATAAGTAATCTTAATTTGAAATATAAAGATAAAAAAAGCAGACAGAAAATGAGAATGGTTAAATTTTTAATTATGACCTTTTTTCCAAGATTGATTCACTGGTGCAAAGAATACAATGTAGATACTAAAGAAATCGTAAAAAATCTTTCTACACTCAAAGAAATAATCGATTTCTTAAAACAATTTCCACTTTTATATACTAATATTTGTCTGCATAATGGAATTGAGAAAATACCAAATCGTCCCTATAATGTCAACGATATTCCTGATATTGCAAGTTTTTGTTTTGCTATACCTTATTGCGATTTCGTTATTGGAGAGAGATTTTTGATTTCTATAGCTAGAAGAAAGAATTTACACTTACTTTATAGTACTAAATTATATACAAATAAAGATAGAACAAAATTATTGTCAGATCTTAACAACATTGATTGAAATCGATTTAAAGTTTGATATATTTTATTAGATTTTCTCTAAATTCTTTTTTTCTCTGCAATAGTTTACCCATTTCAACTTCGCACTCCTAACTGGTAAATATCTTATGTTTCTAGGATTAATCACAAGAGATATTTGTTCAAGCTCATCAAAAGGACCGATTTTTCAACAGAATTGTTATAAAACTACATAGTCGAAATAGCTTTCAGTTTATATAAACGTTAGTCTTTTCACATTCCAACTTCAGTGTGAAAGTTTAAAGTTAAGCAAAGACACAATTTAACTTTTAAGAAAATCTGTTTGTGATCTAAGCTATATCTGCCACATCTGATTGATCATCTTATTAGTATAGAAAAATAAAATATATTATGATCAAAACTAACGAAATTGTAAATTATAAAGGTCTATATATCTATAGACAAGAAGCTGAGGTATTAAAAAGTTTTAATCTAAATATTGAAAAGAACCTGAAGACTGAAGATAATCATATTATTGAAATCGAAATAAGATGGGGTCTTGATGGGGAAATTAAAGAAAACTTTTGTTATTTAACTCATCTTAAAAAACTTACCATTAACAATTGTTGGGATTCTTTCCCAATTAACATTTTTGATATAACAAGTTTAAGAATTCTTGCACTTATCAATTGTAGAATACAAAGCGATGATTTAGAATTAATTGGTAACCTCATTAATTTAGAAAGGTTAAGTCTTTACCATACGAATATTAAAGATATACCGAAAAATATCCTAAAATTGAAGAAACTGGAGTTCCTTGGTATAAGTTCTTGTAGATTAGGACAATTACCAACAAAAATAGGTGATCTACAAAATTTATGTGAACTCTCACTCCAGAACAACAATATTAAAACTATTCCTAAATCCTTATTTAACTTAAGAAGGCTTCAAAGGTTAGATTTTTATGGTAATAAGATTAAGCTTATACCAAAGGAAATTAGTTTCCTAGCTAATTTAGAGTTTTTAAGTTTTTGGTACAATGAGATCAAAGAATTACCAAGAACTATTTCTAAACTAGCCAATCTAAATTATTTAAACCTTTCAAAGAATGTCATAACTGAAATCCCAGATGATTTAGTAAAATTACCTAAACTCGAAAACTTAGATATAAATATGCCAAGCCTTGAAATACTTCCTATGAGCTTGTTGGAAAAGGTAAGTAATTATAGAATTAGCACATACAGAGTGATTCTTTATGTGGAGAATCTAAATGATAATAAAAAAGAATTAAAGGTTTACTTAAATAAAAAAAATAAAACATTGCAAAAACAAATTTATCAACATCTTGGTCTGCTGATCCGGGATGATATTAACGATCCAATTGAATTTTTGTATTTTGCGGAAAATTTGCTTGAATCTTCCTCATCAGAAGGTTTTGCTAAATTTTTAGACGATCTCAATCCAGATATGTTTAGAAAGATACTAAAAAGACCTCAGAAAACAAATTCTGAAAATTTTATTGAATTTTTACTTTTATTTTATGATGATTTAACTCTGAAACTAAATTATCAATATATTACAGATAAATTTTTTAAAAAACAGCTCTTTAATTCTCACATTATAGAATATCTAAACAAGAATCTAATTAATCCTGAAGGATATTTAAGACTATCAATCATTGAGGTTTTAGATCTTCTAGAAGAAATTAAACCATGTATTAAAAATACTTTAGAAACTCAATCTCATAAATTAAGAATGAGTTATTTAGAATTTGGAGAATCTATTGAACTTCCTATTAGTATAGTTTATATATTAGAAATGTTACTAAAAATCCTTACCATCGAAGAAGCTATTCAATATTTAGAGCAATATCACTTGAAAACTCTTCAAAAGAGGGAAAATTTACAATTTTCTTGGATGAAGCATGAAAATAGAAAAGTACGAAGCATTATTTTTGACGAAATTTTAAATGAAAGATCAATTATCCCAAATAAAAAGAATTTTTCAAACTCTGATTATGGTAGATTTATTCAAACTTACGGAGATCACTTCCTTGATCCCTTAAGTGAACATTTCTTCATTGCTTTAGAGAAGTATAACCGATATTCCGATTTATCTTGGGTGTCAATTGTCTTAAATATTTCAGAGACTATGGGTCAAAAAGCAGTAGATGAAATTATAAATTTAGTAATTCCACGAAATCTGGGTGAAAAAATTCCTTTAATAAGGAATTACTTGAATAAGGTGATCACAAATGATGCTATTTATGAGATCAATACCTTATTCATACCAGAATATAAACCTAATACGAATGTTAGTGTTCAAGGAGAAATCATAAGTATAGTATACCCTGAAAATGAAATTATTATTACCTTAAGATTGAATAATATGGAAAATTTGATGGTAAAGATTAACTTTCTTAATGTATCTATAGGTGACATGATAATGGTTAGAGGATTATTAATTGATGATAAGAAATGGGGTTTAATCCTTAAACCGGATAAGAAAGGGGTTCAACGTTGGAACATTGATAACATGAATGGTTCTTAAATTCATAACCCCCATCTTAAGATTTTGTCTTTTTAGTTTCTAAAGTAACTATCCCTGTTATTTCATTATTAAAAGTGAATTCAACTTATTGTTTTTTATTCATTTTTCTTTTATAAGTTCAATCTTTTATCTAATTTCTGAATAAGTTGAGTAGAATCTTGTATTTAAGTTCATGGTGCGAAATTTTAGCTATACTGAAAAATAAAGAATAAAAAAAAAGAGTGATGTTCTAATTACTCAGTTATATCTGAAGTCTTGTTTCCTCTGCCAGTTTACATAAGCTTGTTCTTAATTTGTTTGGCACGTGAACGAAGAGTTACCTCGGTTATTTTCGCAATATCTGCTACATCTGATTGAGTTTTTCGGATGCTTGCATCCTTAGCAGCTATGTATACGCAAGCAGCCGCTAATCCTTTAGGATCTTTACCAGTTCGCTTCAACCCATTCTTTGAAGCATTTTTTAACATGTTAATTGCGTGTTTTTGTATTTGTATCGGTAAATCCAATTCATTTCCAAATCGAAAAACTAAACACTCTGCTGTGATTGGTTGATATCTAAGCTTTAAATCTGGCAGAACTTCTCGAATTATCATTGCCAGACTTCTATGGACAGTTCTCCTCGGTGTTAAGGAAGCTTCACATACTTCATCTAATAACCTAGGGAAATCGTGAACACGTATAGCAGCATATAAGGAACCTGAAATAAATCCATTGATAGACCTGCCCATCGTTAATTTTTTCTTGGCAACAATGCTATATATTTTCCAGGCCGTCTCTGATATATGATCTGGGATGTTAAGTTTAGATGTAAGCATTTTTAATTTAGGTTTAGCTTCCCAAAAATTTCTCTCAATGCTGGAGATTAAAGAATTTTGTATTTTTGATAGTCGAGAAAATAGTGCTTGCTTTTTTGCCTCTATAGATTTTCCTTTACTGTCTGTCTTAGTATTCGGGAGCATTGTTCTGGGTCCAAAGTCCCTCCAACGAGGTTCAGTCCTTCGCCGGCTCTGTATTTCCTCAACAGTATATGCCCTCCGTTCATTTCCCACAAATGTTCTTTCAAAAATTAACCCACAATTTAGACATACTTTATTACCATCTCTAGGTTCAACAACCGGATTATTGCAACAAACTGTTTGAGGAAGACTGTTTCCATCATCTTTATTTTTTTTTAAAAAAGTTTTGATACGATATTGCTCATTCATATTTGTTTTACTCACAAATTAATACCAAAAAAATACGATAGGATCAAATAAAACACATTAATATTAGTCATATAATAATGTGGATGTAAAACAAATAAGCAAGTTGTATATTTAAATCTATGCTTGAAAAATGAATTTTTTTTTACGAAATTACAAAATTAAAGAAGATAGATAGAACGTGAACAATATCCCTTTTAAACCACAGTAAAAAAACTACCTAAAAAAAGCAAAAATAATAAAATAATTTCAATAATTTTTATTTGATAAAAAAAAAATGATAAGAGAAACTAATTAATAATAGAATATTTGAAAATATCATAGAGTAATTATGAGAATAGCAAGAATTAATCTAAATACTAGGATAATTAAATTTGAACAAATATCGCGTGATTCTAAATATTTTTTGTTAGGTGGTCGCGGGTTGAGTTCACAGATCATCCATGATGAAATCCCTCCGCTATGTGATCCGTTAGGTGAAGAAAACAAACTAATAATTGCTACCGGCTTGCTAACAGGTAGTCCTTTTCCTTGTTCGGGTCGTATATCTATAGGTGCGAAAAGCCCTTTAACTAAAGGTATTAAAGAGGCTAATGCAGGTGGACGTCCTGCAATAATGTTAGCTTTTCATGGTATAAGGGCTTTAATTTTGGAAGGGAAATCTTCAATTCTAAAGCTTGTTTTAGTTGATAATAACGGTATATCTCTTAAAGAATGTAATGAATATAGTGGTTTTGGAAATTATGAACTCCATTCAAAGTTAATGGAAAAATATGGGGAGAAAATAGGTATATTCTCAATCGGTCCTGCAGGAGAACATTTAATGAAGGCATCTACTATAGCAACCAATGATATACAAGGATATCCAAGTCGTCATGCTGCTCGTGGGGGTTTGGGTGCAGTAATGGGATTTAAAAACATTAAAGCAATTATAATTTTACCTTCTAAAAGTTCCCAAATTCAAGTAAAGAATCTTAAAAAATTTAGAGAAGTTTCAAAACCATTTGCTAAGGAGCTTGCTGAGCAAAAAAAAAACTTTTCTCTATATGGGACACCTAATTTGGTGAGAGCGAATAATGTTTATGGAGGATTGCCAACTATGAATTTCAGGAGGGGTGAATATGAAAAAGTAATGAATATCTCTGGGGAAAAACTTCATGAGCTTGTTATCGCTCGAAATGGAAAAAAGGGGATACCTTGTAGCCCCACCTGTGTGATTAAATGCTCGAATATCATAGTAGATGAGAAAGGAAACCATATTACTTCTAGTCTTGAATATGAAACAATTTTTGCGAATGGTTGTAATTTATTAATTGATAATCTTGACGATATAGCGACAATTGATCGCTTGTGTGATGATGTCGGTATAGATACAATAGAATTTGGTGTAACTATGGGGGCAGCAATGGATGCAGGTAAAGTACAGTGGGGGGATGCCCAGAAAGTATTTGAGATTTTAGGGGAGATTAAGCAAGGGTCTCATTTAGGACAACTCTATGGAAATGGAGTTTGTTATTTTGGAAGAGAAACTAATTTTGATCGAATTCCCCATATTAAAGGTCAAGGAATTTCTGGTTATGAACCAAGAGTTTTTAAAGCAATGAGTATAACTTACGCCACTACTCCCATGGGTGCGGATCATACTGCGGGTGCTGCGATAGCAGGAAGAGTAGCGAGCCAAAAAGGAGATTATGGTGAACTTACTGAAAAAGAGGGAAAATTAAATTTATCATACGAATTACAGTTGTATACTACAGTATTAGATACAATAGGATGTTGTTATTTTATAGGTCCAAGCTGGGAGAATATGGAAATAGTAGCTGGATCTCTCAATGCGATGTACGGAACTAATTTAACCAGAGATGATGTTATTAAAATTGGTAAAGACGTAATTAAAAAAGAGCTCAATTTCAACGAAAAAGCAGGGATAACACAGGATATGAATGATTTTCCCGCATTTTTTAGAGAAGAGCCATCTGAACCGACAAAATTAAAAATATCTTATACAAAGGAAGAGCTAAGAGAGTTTTGGCAAAAGCTTAACAATTGAAACAGGACTTCTCCTTTTTTAAATTTTTAACTGGTCTATTAAAAATCGTTTAATACAGAAATTATTGGATTCCTTTTGCCTACAATTAAATATCAAAAATATTGTTAATATAAGTAATAAAAATTATGATAAACTTCATTTTAAATAACTGTAGAGGTGGAATTAATTTTGAGTGTAAATGATATCTTAAATTTTGCATTAGCGGGTGCAGGTGCTGCAGCTGGGATCTATGGTGCCATTCGTGCTTGGCGATCAAATATGAAGATGAAACAAATTGAAGCAGAGAGGTTATCGTCAAAATTAAGCATAGATTTCACTTATGATTTGATAAAATCCGGTGAGACTAATTTGTGTCGAGGTGTTATCGGATGGACTAATTTAGGTTTAACAAATATAAAAATCATAAAATTAAATATTGATATTCGGGATCGCGAAGATGAATTGCGGGAGAGTTTTTTACCTTCTGATGGTAATTTAAAATCCGAATATATTCCTTTTACCAATAAAATCGAGCATCTAGAGATTGAAGCTTTAAATAACCATAAATTAGTTAATTTTTCTAATGATTTTGATAAAGGAGAAGTGAAAATTTTTCAAGATGATCCAATTTATGGTTTAGCATTATCTTCAAAAGAAAAAAGAAAATTGAAAGATAAAGCGGAAGAGGTTGATTCAGATATATTCGAAATAAAGAAAAATATATCTAACTACATTGATGCAAAGATAAATAAATTAATTGTAATTTTCTCAAATAAAGATAGGGAAGGATTTAAAAAGCACCTAATAAAATTTTTGTTTTCTGAGACTTTAGTTAGGGAACTGCGTGGGATTCAATTGTTTCCTCAGGAGAAAAAGGAGCAAGAATTTTATGTAAAATATAAAGGTGAAGGAATTGTTTATTTAAATGTAGAAACCGCCACAATACGTCTACAATTAAAGAATATTGCTGCGTTTGAAGAATATAAATCATTAGGAGACAAAATTCTAGATCTAGAGGAGTTACCAGACCTAATTATTAAGAAATTCAGAAACCTTTTAACCTTAATAGTTTCCCCAACATCATTAGAAATTCATAAACATAAGTCTAATTATTTGCTTTACCTAAATTAGCTTTTTTTAGTTTGGTTTCTATTTAAACCTAAATTCAAAGGAAGCCTGTTTCTGTTTGAGGTAAAGAGTTATTTTTTCTATTTTTTATCTAAAATCTCATTTGTAATTTCCTTGAGTTTTCTAGCTAATTGTTTGTTAGCATCCCCACAAGACCGTAGAATTATTCTTGCTTGTTCGGCATACGATATTTGTTTTTCAGCACTCCAAACGTCTTTCATATCCATGAGATTATCTATTCGGTCAGCTAATTTAATTATTTTTGCTTCTTTTGAACTTTTTACAAATCTTTCCAACCATTCATCTTTTTTACGTCCTTTAGTACCTTCTGGTTTCGATAGCTCAACAACAATTTGTCCTACTTTCTTACCGTAATTATTTTCAATTTCATTTAATTTTATATCGGTATCTTCGATAAGATCATGAAACAGCGCTGCAATCATTAAATCTTCATGATCGAATTCATTAAAACCCGCTGCATGTAAAATCATTGTAATTCGAATTGGATGAATAACATAAGGGATATCTTTTTCTTTTCGTTTTAATCCGTCATATTTAATAAATGCAAATGAGATTGCATTCCAGTAGTTTGAAAAATCTTTCATATTTTATTCACATTTTCTTTATCATTTATATGTTCTTCACATGTCATATTTACTGTAATCAACATTGAAAAATTAAAATACTTGAAAGATTAATAAATTAATAGAGAAATAAAGAATTTATTACATATGAAATGAGGAATAGTAATGAGTGAGAATAATCCCGGTAAATTGTTATGTAATCCTAAGAATCTGACTGGTGTTTTTGAGCTCATTACTAAAATTAATAGAAGATATGAAAAGATACAGCGTAAGAACATTCAAAACTTAAATTTAACCCCCTCCCAACATATGATTTTAAGACAATTATGGGAATCTGACGGTAGACAATTTAAAGATTTAGCTGAATGTTGTGAATGTACAAGACCGACGATCACTGGTGTTATTGACACGATGGAGAGTAATTTATTAGTAACCAGAGAATCAAATCCAAAGGATAGAAGAAGTCTTCTTGTAAAATTAACCGATAAAGGAAAGAATTTAAAAAATGATACCCCTCAATTAGAAACAATGGTTAATGGGTGTTGTTCAGGAATTAATCAAGAAGAAATTGAAACCTTAGGTCAATTACTTCAAAAATTACTTGATTCTATAAATTGTTAACTTATGAATCATATTTATTCAAAACTATAAGAGTTTAAGAATTATAGAGAACAATCAATAGTTTACTCAAAGTCTTTCTTTATTTTTATATATATTTCAAAATTCCTTTTTTCATCATTAGGCGTTCGATGACCAAAATACACATTACCCCAATAATCATAAGAAAAAGGGGTAGAATACCTACAAGTAGCTTACTATAAATTGCTGATAACCCAATTCTTAGCCATAATGAAATTAGAAAATAAATCAAGAAACCAACTGCAAAAATAATCTTCCTTTTTTTATAGAGCGAGAGGGAAAAATGCCAACTGATAATTGCTGTAATATTAGAAACTGAGATTAAAAGAAATATAACTAAGATATGGCTCTGAATGAAAATTGATCCTAATATGAGTAAAAGAAGGCAAAAGCTCGATACAAATATTAAAATCAATAGAATATGTCTATGGGTAAAGGTTAAATCTAATTTTACGCTGAAACTAAACAGAAATAATATTACTACTATGAACAATAACGTTATATTTGAAAAGATGTTTTCTAACAAAAATAAATCAATAATTATAGTAAAAATCACACCCAAAAGAAAAATAATTGCTCCTGTAAAACGTATGATCATTTCATGCTTAGCAATAATTCCCATATATTTTTCAATTTATGAAATTTTAAAAGTTTATTTTAATAATACAATTATTTTTATTATCTCTTTCATTGCGTTGATTTAATAGAGATTTAGGAGAAGATTTAAACTTGAGAATTGGTGCTCACATGAGTATATCTGGTGGCAAATACAAAGCTCTTGAAAGAGGATTAGAATTAGAATGTGAGACAATTCAAATTTTTATTAGAAATGTTCGGGGTTGGAATTCTGGACCATTAAAACAAGCTGAGATTGGTAAATTTAAGGAAAAAAAACAAGAATTAAATAATAAAATATGGCCAATAATCAGTCATAATAGTTATTTGATAAACCTAGCAAGTCTCGATAAGGAGAAACTGGAAAAATCTTACACCGCTATGCTAGACGAATTAAATAAAGTTGATCAACTGGGGATAGAATATGAGAATATGCACCTTGGTGTTATACCAATCAGTGATAAAGAAGATATCACTAAAAAAGAAGCATTAACTCAGATTGCTGTTCATTTAAATAAATTAATGAGTGCAACAAAAAAATCTAAAGTTAAAATTTTGTTAGAAACAACAGCAGGTCAAGGAAAAGGTTTAGGTAATAAGTTTCATCATTTTAAGACTTTAATTGATAAAATAGAAAATAAAAGTAGGATTGGAATTTGTTTTGATACTGCTCATTCTTTCGCCGCAGGTTATGACTTTACTAGTAAAAATAAATATAGTGAAATGTGGGATGAATTTGATGAGGTTCTTGGATTAAAGTATCTTTATGCTTTTCATTTAAATGACACAGATAAAGATTTAGGTTCTAGAGTGGATCGTCATACTCATATAGGAAAAGGGAAAATTGGTAAAATTCCTTTTGGGTACTTTATAAATGATGAAAGATTTAAATATATGCCAGGGATTCTTGAAACTCCAAAAGGAGAGGATTCTACGCTTGATATAATGAATTTGAAAACCTTAGTAAGTTTAAGAAAGAAAAATTAGTTATCGTTCTATTTCAAACCAAACAGGACTTTTATCATCTATCAGCCCATTGTAATTTACTAGGATTTCTTCTCCCAATAAGATGTCTCGTAATGTTTCAAACTCAATACAGTTATTATCGTAATCATAAATATATCTTACATTTGGATCATAAGAGTGATTAATAAACTGACTAATACTTAAAGAAATAGCATTTTTGAACTCAGGATTAAACTTGGGGTTTTCCCAAATGTAGCAATAATCAAAAATTACAGTTTTCCTTATTTTTTTATAATCTTTATTTGGTAAAGGGATAACATGGGCTACATCAATAATCGTGGCCTTCTTAATTTCTTTTTTAGCAAAAACACCTTTCCCTTTTTTTGGAGAAATAAATTTCACTTCTAACAAGTTATTCATAATAATCACGCGTAAAGTTTATTCAATTAGAGTCATCATAGACCATAAACTAAGTCATTAATCTTTAAACTGTTCAGGATTTACGCATCTTCTCCATTGCAATACGGTTTCTAAAAACTATTAAAGGGTAAAATAAAAATGGAAAGTACTAATCCAGCGAAGATATCTCCAATAATCGATATAACTTCTGATGGGAAGGTTTCTTTGATAGTTTTTCCTTTAGAGTCATGAGATTCCATATATTATCCTCATCAGAATCCATCGAATTGTCAATCATCTTCCACTATTATTTTAAATAATGGTAACTATTAAATATTTCCTAGATAATGATTTAATCTCTGCTTTTATCATTTTCGAGGATTGTTCGATATGGGTTTAAAGAATAATTTTATTTAATAAACTTTAACCCCAATAAATCAAATATCTTTACGCAAATATTATAAAAAAAAAGGTATATGTAATTATTACTTATATAAATGAAAAATAATTAATAGAATAATCGAGATATTTTTTCGTGAGCCTTTGGATAATCGTAGCAAAAAATGAAATTCGGCTGAAAACAAGCCGGTTTAGGAAACATCGTAGATTATTCTTCATACTAATTTTTTCGGTTTTTTTATTTTGGGCAGCTTTTCTAGGTCCAATCTTGTTAGATTCAATTTTACCTGAAGCTTTTAAAATTTACTCTGGAAATTTTGAAATTTTATTTGTAAACTTACTTGAAAATGCTTTTGCTTCACTTTTCTTAATGTATCTGATGTATCCACTCTTTACATTATTTAGAAAAGAAAAAATTAGTAAAAAAGAAATTTTATTGGCCTCTCCAGCTAAATCCGGGGATATTTTCCTTGGTGAATTTTTAGGGCAATTACCCTTTTATTTTTTATTTATTTTAGGAATTGGACCATTTATTGTAACATTATTATTGCAAATTAATACCGATTTAACGATGGTTCATCATCTTCTTATTTACTTACTTTTCTTTACATTATTTATATTTGGTTCATTATTAGGAAGGTTTATCGCTATATGGATTGAGTTTAAAATTATCAAGAGCAGAAAATTAAACAGAACGAGAAATCTCCTACTTTTAAGCATCTCCATCTTTATAATTATAATTTTTTTTTTATTCCAAGTCTCTTTAGAACTATTAAAAGCTAATCAAGTTTTAAGAGTTGTTTTTCCATCTTTTTGGTATTCAAGTATAATATTATATTTAGTTAATCCATTGCTGATAGAACCATTTTTATTGTCTATTTGGGTAGATTTTGGACTGGTGTTTTTCTTCCCATTTCTATTGCTTTATATTTCTTATAAAAAAGTTAAACTGCCTTATGGGGAAGACAAAGGAATCAATAAGGTTTATGAAAGGAATAGAAGAGAACCAATTTTTTACCAAACAATTAAAAGAATTACACCTAAAAAACATGCTAGTGTAGTCGTAATCCAATTTAAAAACTTTTTACGAAAAAAAGAAAATAAAACAAAAATAGTTTATACTATAGGTTTAATTTTATTCTTTGGTATTTTAATACTACTTTCTTTAAAAGAACACACACTTTCCTTTGGAGAAATTCTTGGTATCCCACTAGTTATTCAAATCACATTTACTACAGAATTAATCATGCTTATTATTTCATGGATGGGTGGATTGATTTATGGAATATTAATGGGAATATCTGCCTTTTTTGAGTCAAGAGATTTATTAGAACTTTATAAAAAATCACCA
>LAZR01001798.1_pt1 | contig 13108 bp, 20 predicted proteins | sample 329461 | NCBI WGS metagenome assembly LAZR01 (sample SAMN03002196, study PRJNA259156) | marine sediment metagenome | biome: sea floor; feature: Hydrothermal impacted sediments; material: marine sediment; isolation source: Loki non-amplified sample from Loki's castle hydrothermal vent sediment ...
CCGGGCAAGAGGGACGCGGATGCCACGCTCTCGGGTCGAGAGAAAACCAGCGGATTCCCGCATAGTTTCCTCAAATAATTTGTCCTCCATGACTTTCTTAGCCTCCTTGACTTATTTTGCTTACACCTCCACCTCTGGTGTCTGATTCAGGATGCGGTCTATCAGCTCAACATCGCAACGTCCCTGGGCGATATAGGTATTGGCTGCCGTCAAGACTTTCTGGTATTCATCCTCTGTGAGTAGTACCTCGTCTTCGCTCTGCTCAATCTTTATGGCAAGCACGTTTTGCTTTACCAAGGCTGCCCCTGCGAGCTTCAAGGCTGGCAGAAAGAGGATATTTAGTATTGAGTCTTTGACATTAAAAGGCAGTTCATATTCCTTCACACCGCCGATAATTGGGTTATGAACCTTCTCCGTGTACTGATAGTCTTTTAAGTTTAGTTTCCGCATTGTTTTGCTCCTTTTTATTTTAATCCCTTATCACAATTAGTCCTGGTCTTCATAGACGCGGATGTAGACGGTGCCTATTCCGACGATGCTGGCGAATGGGATATAGCCAATGGGCGCATCAGACTCAGTAACTGCGGCGATGTAGCCGAGTGAATTTGGGTTAGCCGCTTCGAAGATATAGTCCATCGCGCCGGTGGCGGCGGCTACATTGACCCTGAAGTGGGCGATAGAGCCGGGATTGGCCGCCATATCATATTGGAGTTGAAGACCGATGACCCTGCTCGAAGTGATGTCTTCGCCGCTACCTCCTGCCCATATTCCGCCTTCATAGATAACCAGCAAGCCACCATTATCGACGAAAGTTGCCCCGGGTTCTATCCAGACACCGTGAGCGTAAATTCCGCCGGTCTGGATACCATTTATCTGGGCATCGACATAGTGAAGACCGGTCGACTCTCCGGCCGCAAGGATGGCTGTCTTGTGGAAGCCGTAGCTATAGGCTCCGGTGGGTACGGTCATGTAGCGCCGCTCTTCTTGCTCTGGCCAGGGTGCCGCGTGGACCTTGACAGCGATGACTCCGCTGCCACCAGCCACCATCGAGCCAAGGGCATAGCCGAAGAATACCTGATTGGCTATATCGGTGATTTTACTGATTTCAGCATCACCGAGGCCGGTCCCGGGAGCCGTCCCCAGAAGATTGCCAGCTCGGATATAAAGGGGGTCCCCGATTTCGATTGCCACGTTGCCGGCATCATTCTCGGCATAGACCGTCAGGTTAAAGATACCCTCAGTATCGAGGGCGATTAAGTCTGCTGCCGCTGCCCCATCCTGAAAAGCCACTCCAACAAGGTTACCAAATGTGGCTGGTACCCCAGCGTCACAGACAATAACGGGGTCACCCTTATTCACAAAGCCGTCTGCTATAAAAGGGTGTATTAGTTCGTCCTCACGAACCGTTATGTGCCTACCTTCTCCGGTAGATGATACCTGAGACCCGGCAGTTTGCTGACCGGGATAAACTCCTACTGTTACTCCTGGCATTTAAGCCACCTCCTAATGTATTTTCCTGCTCTAGCGCCCGGCGACAGCAGCCTCCAGCTGCTCATCCGTATATTCCGGGTGGGTGCGCTTCAGGGATTCCCGGAGAGCCGTCTCATCCTTGTCGACCTGTTCTTTGGTCGGTCCTAAGCCCTTCACCTTGCCCGCCTCAGACAGCTTGGCGATGTAGTCTTCCTCGGCCTGTATCGCTTCCGCAATTCCATCGGCGGATTCAGCAGCCTCGAACCGCTTGATTAAGACCGCTTTGGCAGCATCGGGTAGCTCCGCCTTATCCACAGCCTCCTTGATGGTGGCTTGGGCTTCGGCTTTTGCCTTGTCCTTCTCTGCCGCTTCCTGAGTATCCTTGAGACCTTGATTCTCAGTGGTCAGTGTACTTACCTGCCCCTCCAGTTCCGTAATTCTTTCCTCGGATTCCATAGCTTTCTTTACCTCCTTGGCTATTTCTTCCCTGACTGTAGCTTCTATTATTTTCACTAAATCAGGGCGATGCTCCTTTAGCACTGATAGCTCAACCAGGTCGATATCCAGACCTCTATCAGACTCATAGAATGTGACGATTCCGCCAGCCCCAGGCTCAGTGACAAAATCAACCGACCTGGCAGCAACGAGCTTCTCGATTACCAGAGTCTCTTTGCCATCGATGGTGCCTTTTGAAGCGCTGCCCACTGCATTGATGGAGATGCCCATTTCTGAAAGCATATCCTTATCTCGCAGCGAAGCTAACTTCAGCATCAACCATGGCTCCACGATCTCGGCAATACCAGTAACTACACCGGCCTCGTCGACAGTAACATTCGTTAGTGTGGCCACCCAATCCTTTATCGACCGCTCCGGCCGGGCCTGATCTTCCTCTTCGGTAGGATGGTCGGCATACATCTTCTGACCTTCAAATATACCGAAATCCCGCTTTAGCATTTCCACCGGATAATAGCGGTCTTCGCTTTCATTAAACCCGGGCTTGATAACGATAACTGTAGCCCGGCCCTTGTCGAACTTGGCCTCAGTCAGAGACACGAAGTTCAGGATACGTTCCCGCGTCAGGGTTTCGCTGACCCATCTGGGTATGTCCTCTTCGCCAACATCAAGCTTGCGGTATTCAGCCCTTATCCTCGTTTTGACTCCCGCTAAACTCTCGGCCAGTATGTGAACCTTTTCCCCACTCCGGCCGCCTGGGCTCAGATAAGCCGATGCCCGCCCGAGCTGACCCCGCGTGACTTTCTTCTCAAGGTCTTCCCAGAGCCTCAGCTTCCATCCGGACGGGTTCTCGACATCGGGGACGTAGGCATAGGCTTGCGCCGGGAACTGGATGCCGTCTTCGGTCTTCTCTGCTTCTTGGGTCTTCAGCCACTTCAGGACTGCGGTCGCTTCCTTCAGGGCTTCCTTCGCTTGCTTCTCTTCTGGCTCGGCTTCTGAGGATAGCAGCTCACGGCACAGCTCCACAATCTTCTTCACCCGGGCCGCGTCCATTGACGCATTCCTTTTGCCGGCCTCTTGAATGACATCAGAGTAGACCGCCTGAAGTGACTCTAGGGATTTATAAACGACCTGCCTGGTTACCTTGACTGCGTTGCCTATGGTCACCTCTCCGGCCTCGCTTATAGTGTAGGGAGCTTTGTAGGCTTGCCGGTCCCGATTATAGAAGACTTCCGTTTCGGTCATGTCCTCTATCCACGCCCAGTCATCGCTGGACAAGTTCAACTTGTCATGAAGAGCCGCATCGAGTAGCGTCCGCCTATTCTCCATTGACATCGATTCCTTGGTGAATATCGTGGTGCTGGTTACCTTGGTAGGGTCACCAAAGGACGGCTGGCCATCGGTTATCTCATAGGTAGCTTCATACAGCTGGCCGTCGACATTATAGATGACTCGGTCTTCAAACACCTCAGCCACCACTACGCTTTTCGGGATAGGGCTCTCTACCTTCAACCCATATTCCTCAACCAATGCTGCCTGTAGCAAGCGTTCCTTATTCTTATCACTCACTTTCAAAACCATCGTCGCCTCCTTGGATTCTTTATCTCTCCACTGCGAAAAGCACACACCTGACCGCTGTTCCTGGTCGCCAAAGTCGGCCAACACAGTCTCGTCGCCCATGCACCGGGCTATAAAGTCTTTCTCGCTTTCACCGTCATGCGGTTTCGGAAGTGGCATTCTCCTTCTCCCTTCCTATTGGAATAACCATGCCCCCACACTGCCGGCAGACATAGCAGGACTTCAGGAACTGGAAGTGTGGATGCTGAAACATCATGACGATGGTGAGGACTAAAGCTCTGCATTTTTCGCAGTAGTATTCCATTACTCGGGACCCTTCCTGATATTAGGTGGGGATGGAATGCCCTTTCTACGAGTGACCATAGACCCGTATAGCCCACGGCGGCGCCGCTCTCTCCGATTCATATTAACTACGAGCCCACCAGGGAAGTGGACGGGGGTACCTGGGGACTGCACTACATAGTTAGGTTCTATCTCAGGCAGGCCCAAAGAGTCAGTACCTTCTGGGCTATGAACTTTAAGTATCTTTGCAATATCATCTCGTAACTGTGGGGGCATGATTAACTTAGTTGTCATATTGCTCCTTTTACTAACTCATAAATCCCTAAATCACGTTGCCATTCTTCCACTGCTGGCTGACAGGCATCATCATATTTATCAGCAACAGCTATGACAGCTCTCATTTGTTGCTCTGAAGGTAAAGTCCTCGCTGCTACCATATCTTTTTCAAGCTGGTCTGCGAACTCAGCAGTAGCCTCTCTTCTTTTAGCCCACGCTTCCTCATAGATTTCCTTTGTGATTTTCATCTATCTGCTCCTTAAGTTACTAATATGCGTCTGGCCATTTCAGCCCGCTTGGAATCACTGAATATTGGTGATATATCAATTCGTTTAATTGCAATGAGTTGCCCCCTCATATAATCCTCAGTATCTTGATTGGCAGGCATGTCCGCATCTCTTGTCCATAAGTAGATAAAAGTAGTCAATAGATTCGTTAGGTTCTCGTCAGCTATCCGGCGCGCCGCCACTTGAAAGGGCAACTTGTCCTCATCTGTCATGTCCTCCCACCATTTGTGTTCCCACTCCGCATGCGGCGCCTGTTCAACCGCCGTCTCAAATACTATTCTGGCTATATCCTCTATCATTTCTTTACTCCTTTTATAATCTCGCCGGACTAACAGCACACCGGCAATTAGGGTGCTGAGGCGGCGCCATGGGTCCACTGGTAAAGGAATCCCCCCGGGGAATAACTCCCTGGGCCTCGTTGGCCTCACATTCCTCAGATACATCACTGTCGCCAGCGGTCACCCATTGCTTACCATCAATGCCCATGCCCTTCATATTATCGAGGCTGGCATTAGATAAGGCATTCGCCGTCTCGGTCCGGGCAATCATTTCGGCTCTTGATGCCAAAGTCAATCCCTTAATATCCGATGGAGCACCCCTAGCCATCCACTCAAATTTATGGCGTATGTCACTTTTAATACCTGGGATGCCTCGTTTGTTTTTTATGCCATCAGCAATTACATTAGAGATTTGCTTTCTAGTTTCTTCGTTAATGCCATCAATTAACTTAGTTTTTGATATATGTTTTTTTGCCCAATCCACTGCCTGGCTGATTGGTGGCCCCTCAAAGGCTATTGGTACACCTGCCTGCGTCTTTCCCCAGGTTATCATCTCGGCCTGACCGGAAACGTATATCTCCGACAACTGCCCTGCCAATTCCGCCTCTATCTCATCATCGAAAGCTGCCAGTAAAGGATCAAGCATGTCACTGGTATCCGAGCCGAGGCTCTCCTTCACATTCTTGTTATAAATTCCCGCTAACTTACTATAAGGGAAAGCGTCTCCCAGGTCCCGGAAATACTTCGCCAGAGCCCTTTCCATCCGGCGCCTGAGTTTTTTATTCTTCGGGCTCTCCGGGTTGGCCGGAATCTCGGCCTCGAGCAAATCAATAATCTGGTTAAGTTCCTGCAGGACTGTCGACAATCTTAAACTCCTGGTGCTTATGCCCGATTCCCTTCCCGCTCTTTTGCAGAATGTGGATTACGGTTCTCCCCGGCTTAGAGCATTTCCCGCATCGGTATTCGTTGGGGCCGAGCTGGCCAGTGGACTTCCTTAACTCCAGTTCCGCAGCCTTCGCCACAGCAGCTTCCTTCGCTGCGACCTCCTCAGCGGTGGGGCCAGTAGATTCAGTCGGGGAATAGGTATAACAGTTGATAACATTATCATTCCCCACCCCATCACCATACTCAACATCAGGAGCCCCACATTCTGCAATGTTCAAGCTACAAGTATCGCACAGATTAACCAGTCTCGGGTCGACCTTCTCCGGCTCCTTAAACGCCTCTTCGCTGACCGCCTCAGGATACACCTGCTCAACTGGTAGCCCGACAGGATTACATTCCGAGCAGGGGTTTCCATGAATATAGGCCCTGTCCTGGCACCGCTCGCACGTATAAAGCGTCTTGCCGGTAATCGCGTCTGCAACTGGCCGATCCCGCTCCTCGATTACCAGGTCAGCGTTGTGAAGGTAGGCATTGGCCATCACCTCACTGAGTCTTTCCCAATCCTGCCCATCCTTCAGGGCTAGCTCTTGTGCTACTGTAGTTCGATCGCTCATTTCAACTCCTTCTCCTCGATTGATTTTCTTACTAATTCCCGGGCTATCTCAATAGTTTCTTTAATAGTCTTTCCGGGGATGGCTTGGGGAATGATCAGACGAATAGTCATGATACTCGCTCCTTATGTCCGTTATTTTTATTTTTTATCACTTCCCGAAACTCCTTCAGCGCTTTAGTCAGGGCAATCTCCGGATGAGCTTTAGCTTCCTTCGCTAATTGCTCTAAAACCTCGGCAGGGTCATCAATACCCAGGGTCATCAGTGCTATCTGCATAACATCATCGGATACTGCCAGCTCGGGCATAACCTGAAGGACTTGAAGTATAGCCGTGGCTGCCTGGGCAACGTCGGCCGGAGCGATAGCAGGGAAGTCTATATCGACATACCACTTATCGGGAGGTATCTTATTGTGAGCCATTACCAGCTGAAAGATATCCCTATAGGTATCAGCCCACACCGCCTGATAGGATTGAAACATCTTCATCATCGGCAATTCCACTGTCTTAGCCGTGGCTAGATTACCGATCGAGATATCCCCGAAATACTGCTCCGGAATACCAACGGCAGCCGCTACCTGGAGCTTAATCTGGCGGCCATCTTCGTAAGCATTCCTCGCCCCTGAATTGGTCCGAATGGGCTGTGTGTCTGAACCCATATTCTCCAGTAATTGAGAACCAGCGTTAATCTCCTTGTCATCGGTCTGGGCTTTGATAGCGTCAACAGTTTCCTGACCACCCTTTACCTTTGTCTTCCAGGCAAACCGGGCCAGCGCCAGCATGATGGCTATTCGGCTGGCCAGGAAGCGTCTATACTGTTTTATCCAATCCAGTGCCGGCAGCAATAGAGGATTACCGCGTTGCGTGATAGTCCTGAACGTCAGATGGTAGACCAGGGCATCATCGGTATGTTTAACTGTAGAGCCCGAAATATCCTTGGTTGGTTCTGCCTTGATATTGGTAGTGCTGCGGTAGAATGTAGTATGAAGAACTGCTAGCCGGTCGCTCCAGACCCGTTTATAATAAAGCACGTTCTCAACGTCATCAGGGTCGGTGATTATCTCGGTTATCTCCAACGGGTCAATCCGCCGTAGCGTGGCCTGCCCCTTGGCTCCCAGGAAGATGGCAAAGAATATCTCGCCATCGACCAGGTTTTTATCTGAGGATTTCCGCTGACCGCGCACCGATAGTACGGGCTGGTTGGCCAGCGAATTCCAGAAGACGGTCAATACCTTCTGGGCCGCATCGTCCTTCGCCTTCCACGTCATGCCGGGACCGAAGGTATAATCAGTCCACAGTCTAACCGCCTGGGCTCCCAAGGGGTCTTTCGTATAGTACAGCCTGGAGAGCTTGAGGTTGAGAATCCGCTCCTGGTCTGTGAGCACCTCGCCGATTAATTGGGTGAGGTTAATCCATCCTTGGTCTTCGAGCTTCAGCTCATCTTCGACCTGCTGAGTGGCCTCCCGGATAATCTCGTCAACCTCGGAAGAGGGCGCCATCACTCTGAGCTTCTTATCCTCGGCACTTTCCCTTAACGAATAGAGACTCCCGTCCGGTTTGTATAAAACCATATCAACTCCAAATATCAGGCATTTTGCCTGGCGAATACCAGCTGTCTAATTACCAAAGGAAGGGTCATTAGAGCGGATTGGACCCAGTCCTTATAATCTGTCAAGGTCCAGATAGTTTCACACTTTCTGCAAATAACATCATCTGGATACCCTTCTTTTGTTTCGAATATATGCCTACATCTTTTAGTCATTTCCTGCTCCTTTTATTTCTCTCTGATTTCAAGGGATATGTCTGGCAATGCTCCTGTCTCGGCATCCGCAGCTACATGAAAACTCCACATCACACTCTCGCTTGAATTGGCTGCTATATCCCCCAAGACATTAGCAGACGTTCCCATGACAAGCGTGGTTCCAGGTAAGGGATTCGCAACCACTACACTGTAGCCATCTTCCTCGACTACTATTACGCCATCAACAAGCGTCTCTATCTGGGCAAATGAACTGCGGGGATTCCTAATTGTCACCGTCAGAGATCCGCCGACTCCCTGGGTTAGATTAGCCGACCATATCCCATCTACCAGCACCCCGCCTTTATCTGATATGTCGATACCTGTTACCTCTAGCGGAAGGGGGGCATCGGGAGGTGGGTCACCACCACCGCCTCCACCGCCACCGCCGCCGCCGCCGCCTCCACCACCCCCAGGAGCCACTATAGTAATGCCAGTCGTGGTAGACCATATTTGTGTAGTAGCTAGAGCTATCCCACCAGCCAGAACTGACAGAATCACCACTGCTACCACTACCACACTCAGATGCTTCCTCATTGTGTCCCTTAGATTCTTGATGTTCATGCTGTGCCTCCCGCTCCTTTTACTCCTTTATCAGTTGGCTCTTGAGGTCCTGGAACTTGGATTCAGGTATTTCGCGCTTAATACCATTCTCCTCATCATCCCAATCGATAACAGCTGAATTGGACTCTAGCCACTCAATCCACGCGTTATCTCTTTCTTGCTCGGCTTTTCGGGCTACCGTTCTCGCCCAGGAGACTTCTTGCTTAGGGTTGGTTCTCTCATAATTTCCCCAGAGTTTGTCTAGTTGCTCATCGCTGAGTTCTTTTAACATCTTCCGCTCCTTTTATAGTGCTAAATCCATATTCTCCATGTTCTGCATGGCATCGTAGACTACGATGCTGGACTCCGGCTCCGGCTCCTCAGACAAATACATCACTGGGTACCGCCGGGAGTCCATGCAGTGAGAAAAGGCATGAGTCGTTTTCTCTGTCAGCTTGCCGGACTTGTCTGCCATGTATTTGAAGTTCCGCTGCTCCTTGACGCCGTTCAACGAATCCTCCGTCCAGTACTGCTTATACTGCCGGACTTTCTGGTGCCCAAACTCCACCGACCCGGGACCCTTCTTGACTCCCTTGATGTTGAAACCTTGCAACTCTAGTTCTTTAATCGACTTTGGCTCATCCGAATCCGCAATGATTTCATCGGAATGCTTCATCACCCCCAGGTCAGTCATCAAATCCCCGATATCCTGATTCGTCAACCCGAGCTCGTAGAATAGTTCCTCGCTATAAAGCTCCATCGTCTGCGGGAATACCTTATGCTTAGTCAACACCGCCGGATCACCGGAGAATCCGAAGTCCAGGCCGTAGATAAGCTGCCCCTGCTCAGGCAATTCCTTCACCTGGCTAAACAACGGATAAACCAACCCTTCCACCATGCCGGTCTTCCCGAGGCCGTAGATGTTCCACCAGTTCGGGTCTTTATCCCGATTCGACTCGATGTTATCAATTACCGACTGAGGTAGTACCTTTTTTGCGTCCAGATATGTTGACTGAATGAACGCACTATCCGCCTCATGTAACCACCCAGGATAAACGGTACCCCCAGATTCATACTGGTGCGCCCAGAATTCACCCACCGGATTCCAATCAACGAACGTGAATGTCTCTGTCCGGATATCCAGCCCCCGAGCGGTCTCCCATGGAATATTATTGCCTTCATTCAGGAATAAGAATTGCCGCCTGGGACCCCTCTCCTTGCCAGGCTCATCCGCACTAAAGAACTCTACGGTACCATATTCACTGGCCCGGTAGATATGGTCGCTCATATTATATCGGGGATTATTCTCTTTCGTCTCCCCGATGATGTTAAAGAAGTCCCGAATAGCCCCTTTCTTAAGGTGAGGCAACGACTCCGCTACGACCGATATCAAGGTCGGTTTCTTGGCATACTGAGCTATCAGAGCAATAATCTGCAGAATGGAATATGTCTTTGTCGACGAGGTGCCGCCCTGATTAAGAGCTCGCCGTTTGCCGGCAGCCAAAGCCTGGTTATTCTCTCGCCACACCCGGGTCGCTCTCATGTCCACTAGCCCACCGTCTCACCCCTGACCAACCTCTCGGCCAGTTGCCTATCTTCCTCAGTTTCCACATTGATAGTTAGAGTCCGGGCATCGATATTAACCATGGCTCCATCGCCATACAGTTTATCCATCTTGTTAAGCAGGTCAATGGCCTTGGTTGGGTCATGCAGTTTGATGGTGGTAGTTTTAACCGGCACTTCCTTGCCATATTCAATTATTCTAATCTCCTGGAGGGCGGCACTTCTCAGCTTCTCAGGAGTGAGCTTGGTCATGAAGTCCGCGAACCGGCCCCGGACAATCTGGGTAAGTACCTGCTTCCTCTCCAGAACACCGGCGACAGAGTCATCCTCAGCCTTTTGTTGCAGCTCATTATAGCGGGCTAAGATGTTGACATTTGTTGATAGCCTGGCACCTATTGACCGGGCCCACTTTGGCGCATAACCGGCTACGATAGCCGACTCTTCTTTGGTATTGCCTTCAAACCAGTTCCTGGCAAAAAGCTCTTGCCTTGACTCTTTAAGTGCTGGCATCTATCCTCACCGCCTCTTTCCCGGTAAAGTCTTCCCACCGCTTGATTATGTGCTTGTATTGTCTGTCAAATAATGCTATAATAGAGGTATGAAGAAACGAAACCGCCAACCTCAATATTTCACCTGCCTTAACTGTAACGTAGTCTTTCGCTTCAACCGCCCTCGCAAATACTGCTCCCGCGAATGTGCTTTTAAGCATAAGGTAGGAACATTGGCATCTGCCTACAAGGATGGTCAATCGTTGAACCGAGAGCGTTCTCGTGCTGGTAATGAACTGGCTAAGTGGCGAACTGCTGTCTTTAAGCGTGATAACTTTACCTGCCTTCGATGCGGTGCTAAAGGTATAATCCATGCTCACCATCTTAAAACCTTTTCGGAATATCCTGAACTTCGGTTTGATGTAGAAAACGGCATCACCCTTTGTATTGACTGCCATGGGAAGAAACACGGCAAGGATTTTACCAACCGCCGCAACAAAGTTTGCCCCGATTGCGGAAATGCTACCAGCGGGCAAGGTTCTGGACTCTGCCATTCCTGTGCTACTAGACATCAGTGGCACCAGAAACGAGGACAGCTTGCTTTCCAGTATACGCCTCCCATCGTTTCAAAATGACCGTGCAGTACATTTCCGAGATTTCCATCATAAAACAACGTCTGCCCAGCTTCTCACAGGCTATCAAGGTGGAGCCGGAGCCGCCGTAGGGGTCGGCAACGATAGCGCCTTTGTATTTCTCCATAAACCACAAAGGTAATAGTACGGGTTTTTGCGTAGGATGAGTCCTTTTGTGGTCATGTTCCTTTTCCGTGCCAAAGATGCCAGCCCATTTAATACGAGCTATATCCCGTTTATGCCTTGATTTACTCCAGCATAACTCGAAGCATGACCCGAACATTTTATCAGCCGAGTCCTCTAATCTCTTATCCCAGACAACCCATGACCCATTTGCTGGTAATGATTGCATATAATAATCTGCACCCCACAAGAATATCTCTTCGCAATATCCCCAGTGCTCGAATATTGGTGCGGGGTCGTATTTTACATCATCACCCTTCACCTTTGCATATTTGTGACCGTGCGTTGTATTGTGCTGACGTTTAAGTTTACCCACCATTGAGGAATAATCAGTATCAAGGTTTATCCCATACGGCGGATCGGTAAAGACCATATCGGCCTTCTCACCCCCCATCAGCTTATCCACATCTTCCTTGAGAGTGGCATCACCGCAAAGGAGACGATGATTGCCGAGACTCCAGAGGTCGCCTTTCCTACAAACCGATTCTGTGGCCTCTGGTACGGCATCATCATCGGTTAATCCTTCTTCCGGCACATGCAACTGGTTCATCAGGTCTTCTATCTCTTTCAGGTCGAAGCCTGTTATCTCCATGTCGAAGGCGCCGGTGTCCAGTTCCTCAAGTAAGTCCTTCAATGCAGGGAGGTCCCATTCGCCTGATATCTTATTGAGCGCCAGGTTGAGGGCTTTCTCCTTGGCGTCATCCAGATCGACCACGGATACCTCCACCGATTTAATGTCCATTGATTTGAGGATTTTCAGCCTCTGGTGACCGCCCACCAAGTTGCCAGAGCGCTTATTCCATATCAGAGGCTCCACCATATCGAATTCAACGATCGATTTCCTGAGCTTCTCATATTCCGGGTCACCCGGTTGAAGGTCTTTTCTCGGGTTATAAACAGCGGGGTTTATTTTGTTGATTTCAAGAGTTTCAATATTCATATCACTCCCGCGATAAACACCGAGAGGTAGCTGCGCAAAGGACTCAACGCTGGCTACCTCCCATAAGGCCACCCCAGAAAGGAGGACTGGGGCAGCTAAATTAAAAAAGCCCCCGAAGGGGCTCAACTGCATACCTTTAGCCTTTCTATCTTTATAAACCCATTATCTCAGCTTGTCAAGTTTTACGTCCATAAGTGGGCAAATTAGCCTTAATGAGTTTTCTCCTGTACCCTTTGGAATCGCACCACTGTTTATAGGTCTGGGCTCTTTTCCAGCGAGTTTTCCTCCAGCGCGGGGCTTTCCCGGATGCCGAATATCCCAATACTCTATTTATTCTTCTGTAAACATCATCAACGGTCAGATGCCTTTCTTTGGCTATCTGCTCCTCTGATAACCCTTTACGATATTTCTCTGCTGGCAGGAAGCCGTCTAATCCGCATCTTTTAGCCCGTATCTCTACTTCGGCTGCTACTAAACAGGCATTCTCGAAGTTAGCCCGGCTGGACCCCTGAGAGCGGAGCCCCGGCTGATCAACATAACCGGAGGGGCTGCTTTCCGGCCATTCGCCTCCTGAGAGAGAGAGGATATTAGCCCATATCCATTGTACGCAAGGGAAGTCATAGTTTATATCTCTTGGTGTGTAGCTTTCCATCTAACCCCTGGTATCCTGAGTGGCTGGCGGAGGTTCAGTAGAAAGAGGATGTATGCTTGTATGAGGGTGTTCCTGCCAGCTATTGTCTTTACCTTATACATACACCCTCCTTTTTATTCATTTCACCCCTACTTTCTTCTTAGGCATTCTAGGCTCCCTTATTCTCTCTGGGAAAGTAGGTATAGAGCTA
>LAZR01001801.1_pt1 | contig 13103 bp, 11 predicted proteins | sample 329461 | NCBI WGS metagenome assembly LAZR01 (sample SAMN03002196, study PRJNA259156) | marine sediment metagenome | biome: sea floor; feature: Hydrothermal impacted sediments; material: marine sediment; isolation source: Loki non-amplified sample from Loki's castle hydrothermal vent sediment ...
ACCAAAAGACAAAAATCCAGGGGATAGGTAGTGAACTCCATGGTTTATATGATGTTATACATCTTTGTCTCTACAGTAGATATATCACGATACCTTTTAAGCTTAAGCTTTCTAAATTAACAGGTTTTATAAAGGCAAAATATTCTTGACATCCTCATTATAAAAGCTCATCTTTGAAGAGTTGTTTGAGTTAGAGATTTCTTGTTGGGAAAGATAATCCGAGCACACCATATTACAATCGGGGATTTTGTGTGGGAAATGGTGATTTGAAAGCTTACATTTGTTAATAAATTGACATTTTGCTAAAGCCTTATTTGGTAGATAACTAATATTTGGTCCTTCTGATTCTATTGTAATGATTACAATCGTTTCCTCCTAATATATTTAAATAAAGAACGGAATTTTTATCCTTTAAAAACAGAGAGTGTTATAAATTAGTTAGTTTTCTCAGATTTAGGATACCTATAATAACTCACTTAAAAGAGAAACTATTACTTTCTCTCCTTCCCGAGTTAATATAACTCCGCTTTCTTGTGATAAAAATTCTCTGGATTCATACATCGATACAATTTTGGAGAGACTACCTATCTTCTGGCTTATAAATTATAAAATAATAGCAGATAAAATACCTATTATAGGGGGAGAACAGTATTGGATTTCAGATATTAAAGAAGGTTATTTTTATCTAACAGGCACTCTTTTTGGCCGTAGAACATTAATCACCACCACCACTTCTACTAGCACCACCACAAAGACAACGGTAATTATTCAAAAAGATCTCGACCTAGACGGAATCATCGATAAAGATATCACATTTGAAGCAGTTGATAGTTTTACATCCACAACGACGTTCACTACAGAGATTAATGGGTTTTATCTTGATGATTGGTTCAGCAATGATTATATGTTTGAAGGTTCGCTAGTTGAGTATCGCAACTCCACCACCAAAATGTCTGATAAATCACATTACTTTATCTTTAGAGATTATGAAAATGGTGAAGTAAGTAGCACTCGAATCTACGAGGATGTATTTCCAAATGAACTTTCAGAGATATCCAATCTAGATAACTATCAAAAAACTATATCAAACGATAACAATGACGAAAATCCCTCTAATGACATTATTATACAAGCCCCCGCATTAGAGGACTTGCTAGACTTGAGGCATCCAACCGACGATGTCCCTGCTTTATTTGATAGTACTACAACCATTACCGATTCAATAGCGATGGATAATATTTTAGCAACTCAAAAAACAGTATCGATCCCAGATTCACAAACTGGACTATATAAAGCATCTTCTACATTAAACATCATCCAAGTAATTCCTGAGGACGGGAAAGTATTTGTTGACAGCAATCCACGGCACAATCCCGAAGAAGTGCGTATTAATGGTGAATACTGGTATTATTCTAGCTCTCAAAATGGGATTTTTGACACTATTTTCGTTGTTGATGAAAATAAAGAGGTGCTTGCAATAGGATTCGATTATGATTTTAACTCCTTTTTAGAGCCAAATAAGAAAATATTTAGTGAAAAGCATATTATAAGTTCTGGGGTTGCTAAAGGGATAGATTTTTCAAACTTAAAACCTTCTAATGGGGTATTTTTACGAGACTACAAACAATATAACGGAAATTTCTTAGATCACACATTTACCGATTCATTATACGATATTTGGAAAATGTCCTACACCCCAACCACTAGCAAATTAATGAAAGAAGTTTCATCCATAACATCAAGTCAATTTATTAAGGCTGTAAAAGGAAGATTGGTTGAAGATATTATATGGCAAGTGGGAGCACAATTAATGGCGTTTGCTACTTCTATTCTTTCATTAACGGGTCTTCCCGGGTACCTACTTACATATGGCTTACTCAGTGCACGGCGTACAAATCTGCAATCAAAAGTAAGAAAACAGTTAATCGCTGCCCAAACACTTTATAACGAAGATTTCGAAGGTGAGATCACACTTTCTACAAGAAAGGCATATGATAAGTTATGGGGTGGAACCCTCCCTAATATAGTTGGGGGAAGCACTGCCGGAGTATATACTCATGTGCAATTAGAAACAGATAAACATCTTTTCAAAGGAGACCTCTTACTTGCCCCTTCAGGGGTAAAAAAAACAAGTTCTTTAGGCCTTGAAAATAAACCAATTTCGCTAGATTATACTACGCAAAAGGGAAGTTATGTAATCTATTCTGACTTTTATGATTCACGCCTTGCTCCATACATTAAGTTGCCATCACTTGACTTTGATATAAAGGGTTCAAGCTTTGAAGATCAAATAGAAGTCTATTACGCTTCTTTGGATCAAGACCTCCCTTATATGCAAAATTCAATGATGTACCTCGAAGACGTAATTTCCAAACAATCTAGTGGTCAGTATGATACAATTTATCCATACATGATGTACCTTACAGGAGCCTTTGTACCAACTTTCCAATTTGGTGGTATAGATGCTAAATATCCAATTCCCGAATTTTTCCATGATTATCCTGTAATTGTAGATCAAGACTCATATGAAAAATTAAAGGATGAATATAGTACAATTTACAAAGTAATTGATAGTGATAGTTCACAAGATATTGAACTTATTCCGAAAGATACTCGTCATCGCATTTATGGTGAAATTGATCATATCGATGTGTACTTCATAAATTCATTAGGCGAGAATCATCAGTTAAGTTCTTATACTGAGGATGAGGGTCATTATAGTTATAATAAAACAACGGGGATCCTGACTCTTAGCGATGGTTCATATTACGCCCTACAGTATGTCATAGACTTACATAAGCGCAACAATCAAGATATAGAAGATTTTGACGCCTACTACATTTTAGAAATAAAGGTTGAAAAATATCGATCCGCCAGCAACCTTAACGGAATGACTCAAGAAGCTATAAATAATATTGCTACCATGCAAGCTATTGAGCAAAATATTCTAGAGTATACATACCAATATAAGCAAGCTCAAAATACACAGAAAGGCTTATCGGAAATGTTTTATACCGTTTTTATAACTACTATAAGCACATTAATCACTGTAGGTATTACTCTAGGTATAAGTCATTTTATAAAACCACCGAGTGTCGCTGTAGATTTCGCCGGGCTGAAATATTATGATTCTCTAATTGCTGGTGCTAACAGTGCTGCTACTAACACAATTATGGAGGTCCTTGGGGGAGCAGTAAGTCAATCCACTAAATTAGCTCTTATAACCTCCCCGATTAAAGAATCCATTCAAGAAATCTTCGTTGATCCATATATTGATACTATCGTTTCAAATATTGTAGCCAGCGTAGGTGGAGATGTCGCTTTGCAAGTGCTTTTCAGTAGTCTTGTTGAAGGTGGTCGTGAGGGTATTTCAGGTCCACTTTCACAATTCATATTCGGTAACACTCAAACTAACACCCAAGTATCAGTAGATACCCAGCACCTATATCAAGAAATTAATCCAACAGACCAAAATGCGGTTGAATACAACATTGAGGCCAAAGAGTATTCACTCAAATATTCTCCAAAATTGAGTTCTTTCATCAAGACAGGTGCTTCTCTTATCCTCGGAGCTGCATTGATGAGCTTAGGTGGACCTATGTTTTTCGGGGCCACCATTGCCTCTGGGCTGGTTGCCCTTCAATCGATTTCCAAAGATTTCAAGATACAAAAGAATATTATTCAAAATATCGTGTCTCATAAATTACCAAGTGATTATAACCTAAATGATGTCATTGCCGATGAAACCAACACTTTAATTAATGTAGGATTAAAAGATGCTACAACAACGATTCAGGTTGGTTCGATTTCTAAAAGTGAGAAGCCCTCAATTAAAGAAGGTTTCTTCAATAAATTACAGAACCTTAAAAAATCCCATGCTTATACCACTTTTGGTCTATTTGGTCTTGGTCTTTTAGGACCCGAGATGTTATTATTCGGAGCGACTGTTGCGGGTATTTCAATAATGGTAAGGAAAATTGCAAATATGGCTAAAAACTCCGGAAAAGCTAGTGTTGCAAGGCAGATTGATGAAACAACTAGGGAGTTTATTACTGAAATTCGCCTAGAATCTATAAATTTTAGAAATCAGTATGTAAAAAAGTTTTCAGGGCAACAAAAAACTGTTTATACATCTCGATTTAGAAAATTAGATTTTACTAATAGTCTTGTAAAACCTCTGACTCAAAACCAGATAAGTCTTAAGTTCCAAGAAGCTTCTAAAGATGGATTAAACCCATATTTAACATATGCAATAATTAGTCTCGATAGTGGATTTATTAGGGTAGGTAAGACTCATAATTCAATGCCAGTCAGATGGACTAAATATAAAAATCGAGCTTTTAATGCAAAAAATCCAGAAAGAGGTAATTTTTATGATGAGATGAGATCTAATTCAATCTATGATTCAAAGGGAAATCTTGATTTATCCGCATCCTTTAAAAAAGTTTCAGAGAAGTTTGTACGAATTCTAATTGATTGCCAGTATGGCAATACTCCACAGCAAAGTGAAATGTTGGGTGCAATAAGCGAAGAATTCTACACAATATTCGTGAATAGAGATATGTCACATGAAGAAGGATTTAATCTAGAAATTAATAATAAATATAATCACCATGTGGGTGATACATTCGGTCCAGGTGCTTTAAATCCTCATTGGATAAATGTAGATATAGATTTACTTCTTGATCTTGTGAAACAAGGCTTCACTAAATTCGGTGTTGCATATATTCTTGGAGTTTCTTATAGTACTGTTGAAAAAAGAGTAGAGAATATCGCTGGAGGTAAGTCATATGAAAAGTTTCAAGTTGAATTAATATCTCAAGTAATAACAGCAATGGTGAGCCAAGGTTACACTGGTTTACAAATATCTAAAAACTTTCACAGGTTTGATATTGATCAAAAGGATATATTTTCAGTGGTTCTGGCAAAAAAATCAGCGAGAGCTGGAAAAATAAAAGTTATGACTTATAATCCTCAATCAATGGAGACATTCTTAAGACCAATTATCTTAGAATTTATAATAAAGGGTATGACTCTTGATGAAATTTCTGTAGAGTTAAAAAATCTGGAAATTATAAATTTAAATAGAAAGCATTATACTACCAATGCGCTTAAATTACTTATTCCTCGATTATTTGAAGGTCGCACAATTGAAAAGATGAGACAAATTTATATGGAACCCATTATAGAGAATCTATTACGTGCAAAAGATGAGGGAGGAAAGTATCTTGGGGCTTTCAAAATTGTTGTACAGCTTGGGTGGGCTAGTGAAACAGATTCTAGGGATATGAAACAAACAGCTGCTGATCGTTTAATGAGTTTTCTTAAAGCTCGATGGGGATTTACAAAGATAACAGATGCACGAAACTTTTTTATTGAACATTTCCTAGGAAACCATGAATATGATTACTTTTACCTAAATTAAATTATTTTACCTTTACATATGTCAAGAATTACAGAGCAGCGGAATAATCTTGTAAAAGAGATAAGACGCTTGGAAGAATTTATAATGGAAGCGAGAAGTGACACTGATCGAGATTCTTCATTAGTGATGAAGGCTTATGAAAAACGTCTTAAGCTTTTTAAGGCGTATAAAGACTTAAAATATGAGTACCCGATTGAAAAAGCCGAAAAGGATATTTTAAAACAAATCGAAAAAAAAATTCAAATTAAAATTAACCATGTAAAAGATATAGATGGAGATACAAAAGCCTATTATTCTAACAATAAAGATGGTATTAAAGAATTAGTTATTAAAAACTGCAATTTTTCTACTATACCCGAATCTATTTGTGAGCTGAAATCACTTAAGAGGTTAATACTGATAAATAATAGCATAAAGTTTTTTCCAGAGTCGTTTGCTAACATAGTATTTCTCAAAGAACTAAATCTTAACAAGAATTTAATTAAACAGCTTCCTGAATTCTTTTCAGAATTTGTCTATTTAGAAACGATCGTATTAAGTAATAATAAATTGCGTTTTCTTCCCGAATCCTTTTTCTCTTTAAAGGCGCTTTCAACACTATATCTGGACAATAATAAGTTACAACAGATACCCGATACAATATCAAGACTAACAAACCTATCTACTTTATCGCTCGAAAATAATAGGTTAGAAAAACTACCCCCCACCATCTCAGACTTGAGAAATTTGTATTTCTTAGATTTAAGAAATAACCTCCTAACATCAATTCCAATACCTTTAGTTGATATTGAGGATCTTGCATTTATCGGAATAGATAATAATCCAATTGTAAGAAAGGATGATTTAATTTACTTAATAAACATTAAAAATAAAGAATTAATTCAGTCAGAAGATAAAGAAAGTAATGGATTTAATCTTTTTTAACCTTTACATATGTCAAGTTTAGATTTCAATTAAAGATTTTTTTGTAATAGAAAAATAAATAATATTAAGCTGAAAAAATGAGTCATGCACAGAAAATTACGATCATCACAGTGAAACTTTTGAAGATATTAACATGTTGGTAACTTCCGCTATTAATATATTAAATATCAAGAATTTAGATAGGATTTTAGTTTTTTCCGATTATTCTGAAGCATTTGTACAATGGTGCAGAGAAATGGGATCAAAAATAAATTGTGAAATATCCAGTAATCCTCAACATCCATTCAAATTAGAAATGTTACATAATATGTTGAGAAGGAGATTTGGACTTTTTCTTAACGAAATGGATTCTCTTGAAAAGATAAAAAATTACCTAAAAAAAAATAACCTAGATAAAAATTATATTATTTTGGAAGGTTAGAAAATGGATAATTTTTTCTTATCATAAAGGTGTAAAGTTAAATCATCCAGAATACCCCTTTTTTGATATAAATGAGGCAGAACTGCCCCTTAATCCATTCCAAGCATGCCCCTTAATCCAGGATATTGGGAGGCGGCGAGCTCCTTACTGATTGTCTCGGCATACTGATGGATGATTCCTATTGTGATTAAGAGCCCTGTACCTGAAGTTAGAGCTCCTAAACTATCTGCAAAGAAACTAAGCACGGCGATTAAGACCCCATTAAGTATCACCAAAGTTGGAATGTACCTCTTTAAGATTCGTTCTAGGATTTTTTCAGAACTTCTAAATCCTGGGACTGCCATTTGTGAGTCTAAGATTTGCCCAGCTATATCTCTTGGAGATAAACCTGAGACTTCGACCCAAACACGGCCGAGCATTATGCAAAGGAATATAAAGATAACTAAGTATAACAAAGCTCTTAAGGGAAAAGTAATTAGGTCGTTTAGTCCTAAAGGAGGTGTAAGTAACCATATCAAACCCCCACTAGGTATTAGTTGTCCCCCTCCTCCAGCCCCACCAGATTCTTGTTGTCGAAATACTCCGATAATATTTACCCAGAAATCAGGGATAATTCCTCCATTACTTGCACGCAAACCTGATCCGGGTCCAGCAATTAGTTGCCCAAAGAATAAAAGATTTGCATATAGAGCATTAACTAATATCACAGGGATATTAGATACATACAGCAGTTTCATGGGGTATTTACCCTTATATCCTCGATAGCCACGGTATGTAAGAGGGATCTCAACTCTAGTTGACTCAAACCAAATGACGATAACGAAGATGATGATAGTAGTTATTATCCCTAAAATTGACGGGAGTTGTTGTCTGACAAATATGTCAGCCAAATTTGTATCTGCATTATTATCAAACGTTACTGAAAAGATAGCGATAACAATACCTCTTGGTATTTGATCATCACCTGGAGCCCCAATAAAACTAAAACTATTCCAGAAAATTTGACCAGCTACGCCTGCTGCTATAAATAGGGAAACACCACTACCAAGACCCCATCCTTTTTGAAGTAGTTCATCCATAAGAATAATAACGACTCCTGCAGATACTAACTGTGCAAAAATAAAAAGTGCATCTGAAATCCCAAGATTCTTCCCAAAAGCACCTCCAAGAAGATAAGCAACTGAGTTAAAGATTGTTAAAAAAACAGCCAGTACTTTTTGTGATCCACTGAATAGAGCTCGATCATATGGATCAGACATATTTACATTTATAATTCGAGATCCTAAGAGAAGCTGCATTATAAGACCTGACGTAACGATTGGGCCTATACCGAGTTCAGTAAGAGTGCCTCTTTGACTTGCAAGAATCACCCTTAACCAGTAGAAATAATCTGTGGTTTCGCCAATTTCAACCCCATAAAGGCGAATATTACTCATTATCATGTAAATAATAAGAACAACCCCTGTCCAAATAAATTTTTCCTTGAATGAAACCTCACGTTGAGGATTCTTGATTTCAGGCATTACTTTAACGAATGGTGTAAAGAATTTAAGGAATTTTCCTGCCATAATTTTTCAATAACGTGGGTTCTTTCAATTAGAGAAGTGTAATCTACTTAGTATTTATTTAAAAATTCTTTATTTCTAATAGTAATTTACAAAAAATTGAATTTAAAAAAAAGTTTTTGATTTAATTCATATAAATAAATGTTTAGGGATATTATGATGACAAAACTATATAAAAAAATATAAAAAAAAAATTATTTCATTAAAGAATTAAAAGAGAGAACCAATTCGGGATATTCAAGAATTTTGAAAAAATTTCCAGTAGGTTCTTCTTCTTCTTCTTCTTCTTCTTTCTCTTCTTTCTTTTCTTCGACTTTACTGTGAGCAGGAGCAGCACTTACTGAAATAGAACCAGCAGATTTAATTATTTCTTCAATATTTGCTTCTTTTAAACCAGCAATGAGCTTAGCAATTTCTGTTTTATCAGATTTTGCACCTGCAGCAGTTAATACTTTTTCTACAGTTGCTTCTGTAATTTGACTTCCAACTTTATGAAGCAATAATGCAGCGTAGATACTTTCCATATTTTTAAACCTCTTATCTAATATTTTTTGTTTTTAATTTATTATTTTGATTAATCTATCATAGATTAGCCGAATAATCCTCCAATCCCTACTTCGTCATCTTCTTCAGGTTCTTCTTCTGCTTCTTTTTCTTCAACTATAACCTCAGTCGGTGCTTGAATACCCTTACCAAACACTATTGAATTTATTGTATTAGCTTCAGTTACCACTTTTAAAATGTATGCTTCAGTCATGTCCCCCACCAAGAATGGCATTTTAAATAGAATTCCAAGTGCTTCTCGATATGCCAAAACGACATCATTCTTAAATTGTTTTATATCTAAATAGAGGATTTCTTCAGGGATTATTTCACCATCACCCCACGCAAAGTGGATCTTAATTAATGATTCTATTGGAGTTATTCCTAATTTTTTCAATACTGCCGCTTGTTTTACTGTTACTAAATCACCCACTCTATGGGTTCTTGTGTCTTGACGTATATGGATTACGTCATTCATTATTAGTGTAGGGAGCCTTAATGTCATGTTTAATTCACTAATTACTTGTCCTGTTGGTAACCCAGTATCTCCAGCTGGAACCCAGATATCAACAGGTGTTATTTCATTTGGTTTTGCTGGAACCATCCATTCATTTTCCTGAAAAGTTTTTTTCAAATCAAAGAACTCAAGATTAGTAAATATTAAACTGGACTGACCAGGAATCTGTTCTGCTAATTCATCTAAGTTAGATTTTTTCGATTCTTTTTTAAATTGTTCTATAGCCCGAATTTGAAGAGATATTTTTGACATCCGAAATATTGCTTTTCCTCTTAAAATTTTACGAATTGATTGAATTTGTTTATCATTAATATTTGCAACTTCTATAACAGCAACATTATTATAAGTTCTAAATAAATCCAAAAGCGTATTGACTTCGTCCAATTTCCATTGGGGTATGCTTTTTTTCTTAATCATAATATCACACCTCTATACCTTTAAGAAATTCTTCTGTTACCTTTATCGGTTTTCCCATTGTAGATTTTAAATACATTGATTTAAAGTTATTGAATTTATGTGGCATTTTATCGGCAATAAAGTCAACTACAGTTTTCATATTATCAAATAATCTATCAATTTCCATAGATTTTTTTCCAATCTTCGCAAAGATGATTGGTTGTTTTTTCATTTGAATACGAATTACTTTCTTGTATCTATCGACAGCAGTTTTTAAATCTTCCGGACTTGAAATTATCCCATATCCTGTTGGAAATGGCTTTGGCATTTTGCCTAAAGGCCCAAGAAATCTTGCCAAATAACGAGCAACATCTCTCATCATTTTGTCTTCAACTATAAAGAATTCATATTTTTTGGCAAATTTCTTTTTATGCTTTTTCTCTTCATTATTTAATTTTATAAGAGCATCTCTATCGAGAGTCGCAACACCAGTTTTTTTTGCTTCAAGTAAAATTTCATCTGAAGCTATTACACAGAGATTAAGCTTTTTTTCTTCTACTATTTCATTTGTAAGAATAATTTCTTTATCAATCCTATTTTTTGGGTCGTTCAAGTTCACATCTTTTATATTAATAATAAGGTCTATAGTTTCATCGAATTTTCTAACTTTATCTTTAAATCCCTCCTTTTTTCTAACTGAAAAATTAATTGCAGCATTTAAAGATTGTTTTAACAAATTATCATCAACTTTCAATTTTATAGCTCACCCTGTATTTTATCATCATAGACACCATTATCTATTCTTTTTTGAATCTCTCTTGGGTCTTCCCCTTCAATAGTTAGCCCCACAGATAGAGCAGTACCCAAAATTGTCTTAAGAGCCGTCTTGAAATTTTTATCTAAAAACTTGTTTTTCTTCGCTTCTACAACTTGAATGATTTGATCAAGTGTTAAATTGCCAATTTTCGTTACTGAGCACTCCGAACTCCCTTTCTCAACTCCTGCTTCTTTAAGTAATAGTGATGCTGTTGAGGGTGTTTCAATAAAAATCTCAAATTGTTTGGTTTCTGGATCACATTCAATTCTAACCGGAACTGACAAACCCTTGAAGACCATGGTTTGCTCATTTATCTCGTCGACCACATCCTTAATGTGTGCATCGAGAATCGACATGATTCTCGTTTATGCCGGTTGGTCCGACCGCTGGACCAATAGGTGGTCCTCCACTTGCACTCCCTCCAGTTACTAATGCGTTGACAACGACTTTTCCTTTTTGACTCATTTTAAATCTATTTTTAAGTTTTTTAGTCCAAATTTCTTTTGTAAGGCAAAGGAACATAAAAATTTTATTTTATTTCAATATATTTCTCATATTGAAACCGTATTATTCTACGTCCTAAGTCTTTAAAAATTTTTTGAACTTAGTAGATTTGAAAATGAATAGAAATTAAAAAGTTTTATTAAAAATCATTAAGAAAAGCACATTGAAAGTCTAAAATCTGCAGCAAAGTCTCCTTCCAAAATCAAGATTGTGTTTATAATATTCTTCAGTAAGAAAATTCATTATACAGTCATAATCTATTTTTAATAATTCTACAATTTCCTCAATTTCTACACCTGGAGTAGATATTAATTCCAATATTTCTTTTTTGGACTTTTCACTAATTTCTATACTCATTATTCATACCAAGATGGTTAACTTTAAAAAGAACTAAGAGACAAATTTAATCATCTCATCAACTATTTCATAGTTGTTTAAAATTAAATCGGCAGCACCAATTTCAGCTGCGACTTTTGGCATTCCATACATTACACTTGTTTCTTCAGATTCTGCTATTGTTTTACCACCTCTGGATTTAATAGCTTGAAGTCCAGCAGCACCATCTCTTCCCATACCCGTTAATAAGATGCCTAGGGTCTTTTCCCTATATACTCTTGCTGTTGAATAGAATAAGACATCAACAGAAGGTCGACAAAAATTTACAGGTTTACCTTCATATGTCCTAATGGAAGGTTTTCCATTTTTTACTGCAACTTGCATATGCTTTTCACCTGGAGATATATAAATTATGCCAGGTCGAATCTGTTCATTGTTCAATCCAATTTTTACATCAATTTTGCAAATACTTTTTATTGAAGTTGCAAGTTGTCTCATGAACATATGGTTCATATGTTGAACAACTAAAATTGGAGCAGGAAAACCTCTTGGGATATCACTGAAGATTGTCCTTAATGTTCTGGGTCCACCAACACTAGCTCCGATAACAATAACTTTTGTCTCAAGTTTTTTAACCGAAACCGGGCTAAGATCGAGGAAAGATTCATTTGATGGGGGTTCAATCTTCGGAACTGCACTGGAGTTCAACCTATCTGTTATCATACTTCTTGATTTTTGACTCTGATGTATGAAATTATTTTTATTTAATAATCGTGACTTACTATCAATTTTCTGAACTGCATTGGAGTTCAACTTATCTGTTTTTATACTTCTTGATTTTTGACTCTGATGAATGAAATTATTTTTATTTAATAATCGCGACTTACTATCAATTTTCTGTATTTTTAAAATATGAGCCATTTCTATTTTTGAAATTATCTTTTCTCTGATTTTGGGTAATTCATCTTTCCATACACCTTTGGGTTTAACAATATAGTCATAAGATTTTAAAATGATTGGTATCTTTGCTGAATCTAAGATTTTTGGGTCTGTATCAGTTAAGATAATCGTAATTATAGGACACTTTCCTATTAATGTATAAAATTGTTCAAACCATTCTTGATTTGTAAATTCAATATCTAATAAAAGAATATTAGGGTTTTTCTTTTTGATTACGTCAATTGCTTCTTCATTATTCCTAACAGTCTCAACTACACTTATTTTTTCGTTAGAAGAAACCATTTTAGAGAGAATTTCTCTCCTAAATGAAGATTCTGAAGCAATAACGATTTTTCTGAGCATTTTTGAAATTGATATTTATTATCATAAATAAAGTAAAAAAATACAAATTTATATATGTCGGTAAGAAAAATAAAGCTTAGCCCAAAGTAAAGGTTTAAAGTTAAAATTCACTCTTCTTCTTCTAAAATTACACGATTCTTGATTGTTCCAATGCTTTCGATAAATGCTTCAATGATATCTCCCGGTTGAATCGGACCTATTCCACTTGGGGTACCCGTGGCGACAATATCACCTTTATCTAGAGTAAGGAATCTCGAAACATATTCTATGATCTCGGGGATTTTAAAAATCATATATCTCGTATTTGATGATTGCTTTACTTCCCCATTAACCTTTAATTCAATCCTTAAGTT
>LAZR01001802.1_pt1 | contig 13097 bp, 7 predicted proteins | sample 329461 | NCBI WGS metagenome assembly LAZR01 (sample SAMN03002196, study PRJNA259156) | marine sediment metagenome | biome: sea floor; feature: Hydrothermal impacted sediments; material: marine sediment; isolation source: Loki non-amplified sample from Loki's castle hydrothermal vent sediment ...
TCGTTGGTAGTATTGCACATTATTTGCGAAAGGAACTCACCGCTGTTCTTGAACGCAACGATTTGATAGTTGGGGTTATACGACAAAGACCCATTGAAGGGCTAATGGAATTTCATCGGGAGACGCTGTGATGGAGTAGTCAGTAAAAAGGATAGCAATCTGTTTAGTAAGTATGATTAGTCCAAAATGCTAATATGTATTTAGCAAATATCTAATTGTCAAGTCTTCTAGTCAAAGAGATGTAATTCATAGCTATCGGAAAAAAACTTTGCTGCAGAAATTAAGCAGCAAGCCTAATTATTAGCTTTAAAAGGACGCAATCATCGAAATTTCGACATCTACGAATTTTGGTAGGTTAGAGACTTCTACGGTTTCTCGGGCTGGCGCGCTTTCAGTGCTAAAGTACAACCCGTAGACTTCGTTTACGGATGAGAATTGAGTCATATCCGTTAAAAAAATGGTGGATTTTATAACATTGTCGAAAGTCATATTGGCCTCTTCAAGAATAACTTTTAAATTTTCCATGACCTGTCGTGTTGCTTCCTTTATATCCCCGGTTATCAAGTTGCCGGTTGCGCCATCACAGCTTGATTATAAGGTCCGATCGGTGCTGGTGCTTTAGAGGTGTTGATTATTTTTTTCATAAAGTTTATTTAGATTTTTCAATCAACCTATCTACCTACTCTTGACGGCTGGCTGCGATTTTCCCACTTGAGATCGCTCAATATCGAACTTTTAATTCCGATAAAAAAGTACCAACGTGAGTAGGTACCGAAAGGCGTCCAGTTGAAGTTCATACGGAAACTTTTAAGGTCGCGTTCAAAGCGCAATTGGGTGAGGGTAAAGCCCTTGTTCTTAAAGTCATAACCTGATGAACCCCCAACCTTCCAACGAGGTGATAGCTCAATATCTCCCGAAAACATGAGGGAATGGCTACTAAATTCATTCTGCCGGGCCGAGTTGAAATAGCTGGCAGAATAGGCCAACCGGAAATTCCAGGGAATGGTTGTAGCGTAAGCGGGATTTTCTACATCCTCGTCATCATCTTCTCCATAATCGTCATCTACCAGCCGATCGTTATAATTATCCGCCCTTCCGAACAGGTCGTCATCACGGCCGCCGCTTTGCGCCACATAGTCATACTCATCATAATCTTCTTCCTCGTCCTCCTCCTCTTCTTTTTTGCCAAAAGTCTTACTATCGATGGAGTAGCCAATATTGATATTTGCAGCAGTTAGACGAAAAAGGCTTCCACCATTATCGACATTGAATGTATTGATGCGCCTTCCATTATTATCAATGGCATAGGGATCTAGACCCGCAGAAAAGTTGATTGACATTTTATTGTTCAAAATATTGGTACCGCCATTTACGCGTAACGGACTCAATTTAAGCGAGTCAGATTCAAAATTATAACCCGTCGAAAGATTGAAATTACTCAGTATAGGTACTTTTTTAGCCTCTGTGGCCGTTGAATCCTTATCTGTGACCTTGGCTTCAAGGGTATTGGCCAATGAAAAATTTAGACTACTTGATTTGCCCAAGCTTGGTGCCCCATTCAACGTACCATCGAACCTACTGTATTCTATGAGCTCATCGAGGTCTGAATTGAAATATTCATCGTAGAACTGGTCAAATGAAGGGGCGTAACCATAACTTAGTGAGGGGCGCATTACGTGCCGTATAGCTTGAATCTTTTTATCTTCGCCAAAATTAAAGGTCCCATAAATAGTGGTACCTATACTGGTGCTGAAATTATAGGTGTTGTAGCGGTCGAAACCAGGTATGGTATCCCTTATAATCTCGCCCCTAGCAGCTTCCGTGGCCGGTATGTAGCGCTGACGAAAGGTTTCCAAAGACCAAACATCTTCGTAACTACCGCCCATACTGACACTGAAAAATTTTGCTACCTTAAAGTTGGTGCTAATAGGTATTCTGTGTCTGGCCCCAATCTTGGCATCGTCGAACATAGCTGCTGTGAAAAAATCCGTGTCATTGGTGGTCAATTGGTTACGGGCATTCACATCATATTGGAAGTTAACATTTTGAATGACTCCCTTTTTAATACCGTCTTTTTTGGCAAACGGAAAAATACGTTCAACACTTGCCTGAAAGGTCGGTAGGGTCATTTGAATATTTTTTTCCTCAGGATTTTCACGTGCAGACGGACTGGTATTCTGCGAGTGGGAGGCGGTAAGGCTCATATTCACCGATGGATAGGCGGGAAAAGTTTTAGAATAGGATATCGATGATGAAAGGTTGTTGTTTTGGGTTAAGGGTAGGTTCACCTGGTTTAGGGACTGTTGATAATACGAGGTGCTACCAAGGTTCACTGAAGCCGAAAACCGTGAATTCGGACTCGCCTTTTGGTCTTGGGAATGTGATATTTGAATGTTATATGCGGTACTATTATTGTAGTCATCGAAACCTTTTTGGCTGGTCACCAAATTCTCGTATCTAAAATTAACGTTTCCACGGTATCTATATCGTTTTGTATACACACTTTGGGTACGAAAACCGTAACTTCCGTTAGTGTAAAAATCCCCTGTCAGGGTTAAATCGGCATAGTTGCTAAAAGGTACATAGTACCCACCGTTCTGTAAAAAATAGCCTCGATTCGGATCGTTACCGAAAGTAGGCATCATGAGACCGGCCGTACGCCCGACCGTAAGTGGAAAATAGGCAAAGGGCAAACCGATGGGTGTTGGTACATCGGCAATATACAGGTTACTGAAACCGGCAATCACTTTTTTCTTAGGCACAAATTTAGCCTTGCGCAAGCGAATGTAATAATCGGGATTCACAGTGTCTTTTGAAGTCGTAATTTTTGCTTCGCTCATGAAATACACGGAATCGTTTTCTTTCTTGGTCACTTGGGCATAAACCTTCATGGCATCGCTACCCAATTGTCCCAATCCCGCCTGCTGCTCGGTGCGGGAATTAAAAATTAAGGCCTTTTCCGTATCGAAATTGAAGCGTATACTATCAGGTCGTACTTCATTGTCGCCTTGTTTAAAAAACGGAAGTTGGGTGTAATTTCCCAAAGAATCTTTCAAACGGCCGGCATAAACTTCATTTTTCACATAATCCATTATAATGATACCGGCCTTGAGTTCAGTATCCTGATAATAGATTTCAGCCTCATTATAGAGATATATTTTTTGATCTTTTTGGCTAAGCTTCACGTAGTCTTTCGCTTTGTACTTTATTTTATCAAGTAACATTTCCTGATTTCCACTTGATGGCTTTATCGCGGTAGAATCCTTTAATACGGTGTCGTTCTGAATGAGCTGCGGAAAGAGTGGAGCGATAATTGTGTCTTTATCTGCCTTTATGGGTAAGGGTACCAAGCCGCCCTCCTGTGCGACCGCCGACCAAGCGCCAATACATAGAAAAACGAGTAATACTAAACGATGATTGTTTGATTGCAAGACTATAAATCCTATTTTTGTAATCGTTTGGCTTGGAATTTCTGGCGAGCACCCTAGATAACGGAGTTCAAACTTACATATATTTTTTGTTCCCGTTATAGGGAGTTACCACAAATTTAACCAAAATGAAGGCATCTGAACGCAGTCAAAATACAGGCTTGAAACAGCTTTTTTTGTTTGCCTGCAGTATTCTGATTGTACTGTCGCTGACCTCTTTCCACACCAATACCAATACCCGTACCTCCGAAAATCGCAACGATGATAAATTTACGGTAGTACTTGATGCGGGTCATGGTGGCTATGATCCCGGAAATTTGGGCAATGGTTACAAAGAAAAGAATATTGCTCTCAATATTGTCTTAAAAACAGGTGAGCTTTTGGAAAAAATTCCGAACATTGAAGTCATCTATACACGAAAAGACGATACGTTCGTTGACCTCTATCGAAGAGGTGAAATTGCCAATAAGGCTGGGGCTGACCTGTTCGTGTCGGTACACTGTGACTCTCATACTTCTACAGCACATGGTGCTGGTACTTTTGTTCTTGGGCTACATGCGAATAAACAGAATTTTGAAATCGCCAAAAAGGAAAACTCCGTTATTTATTTAGAAGACGATTACAGAAGCCGATATGCGGATTACGATATCAATTCCCCGGAATCCGTCATTGGGCTGACCATTATGCAAGAAGAATTTCTAGACCAGAGCATAGCCTTGGCTAAGGCGATACAAGATAATTTTGCCAACAAGCTGAACCGTGTTGACCGAAAAGTAAAGCAAGCGGGCTTCATTGTTCTGCATCAAACCTTTATGCCCAGCGTACTGGTCGAGACGGGGTTTCTTACCAATAATGATGAGGGGGCGTACCTAAATTCCCAAAAAGGACAATCACAAATGGGAACGGCAATTGCCGAAGCGGTGCTTACCTATAAGGATAATGTCATGGCCAATATTGCCGATTTTAGTCCGGGTACGGTTTCAGAAGTGCCAGAGCCAGGAGATTTAAGCGAAAGCAATTCAGAAAATCAGGATATCAATCGCGAGTCTTCCGATAAACCCGTTACTGAAGTGGCTAATGAAAAAAAATCAAATCGTAATGCCTCCAAGGAAGCCGCTGAAATCATAGCTGAAGCGAGTAAGAATTCGAATCGTAATACACCCGATAATGCGCAGGTTACCGAACCCGGTGAGGTAGTGATAAGTGCTAAGCCAGCAGTGGCTATTGCAAATAAACGGGTTGCGCCGGAAGAAGGGAAGGAGATAGAAAAAAATAGCACAGACGAAAATACGAACCTGGAAAATGCTGAAATACAATATAAGGTACAGCTTATGGCAAGCGCAAAGGATATAACCTTAAATCCAAATTCGTTTAATGGGCTAAACAAGGTGGCAAAAGAACCCATTAAAAATCTGTACCGCTACATGTATGGTAGTACAAATAGCTTGGAAGAGGCAAAGTTGTTGAAATCCAACGCTGATATAAAAGGCTATCCAACTTCATTCATTGTAGTGTATCGAAACGGGGAGAGGTTAAGTTTTAGGGAAAGTAATACATATATTTCCGGCGAATGATATCTTTCCATAATGGTATAACAGAGATTTAGTACTACTTTTTGTCGATATTTATCAAAGATTGTTATTTACATAGTAGCTGGCAAAATGTGGAAAAGAGATAATTCCCACTATATTTGTAGTAAGCATAAAATACTAATACGCTTCCATTTTTTATTTCTAATTTTGTGAGCAATCAAAAGAACTTCGTTTGAAAATATCTAGGGAAATAAAAACAGGAATTATCGTCATCGGCGGCATCCTTTTATTCATATTGGGATTCAGTTATTTAAAATCATCTCCGATTTTTGAAGACGGTAGAACACTTTACGCGGTTTATACTGACGTAGGGGGTCTGCAGGTAGGTACACCCATATCTGTTAATGGTTTTGTTGTCGGAAAAGTAAATGCCATCAAGTTCAAGGATCATGGAGGAAGCCTAGTGGTGACTTTTTCTGTTAAAGACGATTTTGGCTTTTCAAAAAATAGTCCGGCCGAATTGTATGATACAGGTATTATCGGTGGAAAGGGCATTCAGATCAAACCCGTCTTCGATGGCGCTGCCAGCGCTAAGTCGGGAGATACGTTGCCCAGCAAGATACAGCCAGGTCTAACCCAACTTTTACAAACGCAATTGACCCCCTTACAGAAAAAGGTAGAGGGAGCGGTTACCAATGCAGATTCGTTGTTGATGAATGTCAATGAAGTTTTAGATGCACGGGCCAAAAAAGACTTACGCGAAACTCTAGCGGGACTGAATAAAACGGTAGCGAGTTTTCAAAGAAGTGCCGATGCGCTAAATCGTATTCTAGGCGATAATGAAACTAAACTGGGCAATTCTCTTTCTAATTTTGAGGAACTGACCGCGAATTTTTCGAAACTCGCCGATTCCCTTAATAATTCAGGACTTAACCGAACCTTTGCCAAGCTTGAATCTTCAGTCGAGAATTTAGATGATTTAATGGCGCAGATGAATAGTGGCGAAGGTACTTTAGGCAAGCTTTTAAACGATGAGAAACTATATACCAATTTAAATAGTGCTTCTCGGGAACTTGATCTTTTGTTGCAAGATTTCCGTCTAAACCCAAAGCGCTATGTTAACGTTTCGGTATTCGGCAAGAAACAAAAAGAATATGAGCTACCTGAAGATGATCCAGCATCGACGGCTCCCGTAATGGGTCCTGAACCTCAGAACTAACTTTGCTTTTATTTTTTGACGCATTTCTGAGAGTCATTTCACCGATACTGCCCAACAGCGCACTCAGATTTCGGAATTTTAAGTTTGTAACAATCGTTCTGGGTGATATGCCTTAATCAAGAATTGGTTTAACCAACATCATATGGAATATCTTCCCAATATTTTATTTTTGCTTTTACTTCTGGCGGGTATTGGATATTTTTCCCGAAATGTTATTCGTCTTCGCCGAAACATCCGCTTGGGACGGGATGTCGATGTTTCCGATAATCCTGCATTACGTTGGAAGAATATGGCAAAGATTGCGTTGGGACAGACCAAAATGGTTGTTCGCCCCATTGCGGGAGCAATGCATATAATCGTATATGTCGGTTTTATAGTAATTAACATTGAAGTTCTTGAAATCATTATCGATGGTGTCTTCGGTACGCATCGCATATTTGCACCTTTGGGAACCGTTTACGACGCGCTTATAGCTATTTTTGAAGTGCTGGCCATTTTAGTGATTTTTGCTGTGGTCATTTTCTGGCTACGCCGGAACGCTATTCGCCTGAAGCGTTTTTTGAAACCGGAAATGAAGGGGTGGCCCAAGACGGATGCCAACCTTATATTATATATTGAAGTAGTGCTCATGGTACTGTTCTTGACCATGAACGGAGCCGATTATCAGCTGCAGCAATTGAATGCAGAACACTATACACAAGCAGGAGCATTTCCAATAAGTCAGTATTTGGCGCCACTGTTCGAAGGAATGTCGATTGCCAACTTGATTCTTGTTGAACGTACCGCATGGTGGTTACATATTACGGGCATTCTGGCTTTTTTAAATTACTTGTATTTTTCTAAGCATCTACATATTCTCCTGGCTTTCCCGAATACCTATTTTGGAAGCTTGAATCCTAAAGGACAATTTGAGAATTTAGAATCTGTAACTCGCGAAGTCCAATTAATGATGGATCCTTCAGCAGACCCATATGCAACACCAACCGAAGGTCAAGAGGATACGGAACCGGAAAAATTCGGGGCTTCCGATGTGATGGATTTGAGTTGGGTACAATTACTGAGCGCCTACACCTGTACGGAATGCGGACGTTGTACCGATGAATGTCCGGCGAACCAAACTGGAAAAAAATTATCTCCAAGGAAGATAATGATGGATACGCGCGACAGACTCGAGGCGGTCGGAAAGAATATTGATGCCAACAAAGGTATATTCGTTCCAGATGACAAACAATTGTTGAACGATTATATTACACCCGAAGAGCTTTGGGCGTGTACGACGTGTAATGCCTGTGTACAGGCTTGTCCGGTCAGTATCGATCCGCTTTCGATAATTATGGACATGCGTCAATATCTAGTCATGGAAATGTCCGCGGCACCAACGGACCTAAACAATATGATGGGAAATTTAGAAAATAATGGTGCCCCCTGGCCTTTCAATCAAATGGATCGATTAAACTGGGCTGAAGAGCAATAAATACCATCCACTGGCTAGCGACAAGTACATAATTCTTGAGCTTTTCTATTGGCTTGTTTAGGTCAAATGCCAATTGTATAAAGATTTAGCTGTTCAAAAAAAATAATGGATAAACACGTATAGGTTTGAGCGAAAAAAAAATGAAGGTTTCGACGATGGCCGAACGCTTTGCTGCTGGCGAACCACCTGAAATTCTATTTTGGGTAGGTTGTGCAGGAAGTTTTGACGATAGGGCCAAGAAAATCACTAAAGCATTTGTTCAAATTTTGAATAAGGCAGAGGTTTCATTTGCCGTATTGGGTACAGAAGAAAGTTGTACCGGTGACCCTGCTAAACGCGCAGGAAACGAGTTTTTGTTTCAGATGCAGGCCATGACCAATATAGAGGTAATGAACGGGTACGACATTAAAAAAGTCGTGACCGCTTGCCCGCATTGTTTTAATACAATAAAAAACGAATATCCAGGACTTGGTGGTAATTATGAGGTGTTGCACCATACCCAATTTCTAAAACAACTGGTAGAAGAGGGTAAGATTTCTTTGGAAGGAGGAAAGTTCAAAGGCAAGCGTATCACCTATCATGATCCCTGCTATCTTGGCCGAGCAAATCAGGTGTATGAGGCTCCTAGGGAACTCATCCGGAAATTGGATGCGGAATTAGTGGAAATGAAAAGTTGCAAGCAAAGGGGACTTTGTTGCGGAGCCGGCGGTGCACAGATGTTTAAGGAACCTGAAAGGGGTGATAAAGATGTTAATATCGAACGTACGGAGCAAGCGCTGGAAACCCAACCTGAAATTATTGCAGCGGCCTGTCCGTTCTGCAACACCATGATGACCGACGGCGTCAAAAACAAAGAGAAAGAGGGCTCGATTGCTGTAATGGATTTTGCTGAGCTGATTGCCTCGGTCGATGATTTGTGAAAACTTCTCATTTAGCGTTGTGAATTTAAGCTGATGCAAATCAGCATTGATAAGTATTTTATTTATTTTTTCTATTTGAAATTAAAAGCCATGCTAACAGACTTCAACCCCTTGCCCGAAAATGCCCGTATTTGGATTTATCAAGCCGATCGTAGTTTTACACCCGAAGAAATGGTCGAAATCCGCAACGAATTGGATACGTTCTTACGTGATTGGACGGCTCATGGCAGCAATTTGCAGGCTTCATTTGAATTACGCTATAAACGATTTATTATAATCGGTTTAGACCAGTCTCAAGCATCGGCATCCGGTTGTTCCATAGATGCTTCGGTACGCTTTATTCAGCATTTGGAGAAAAAGTATGACGTTCAGCTTCTTGATAAGATGAACGTATCGTACAAACAGGGCGAATATATTGCCTACAAACCGCTCAGCGAATTCAAAAAAATGGCAAAACAAAAAGCGGTATCCAAAAATACTATTGTCTTCAATAATCTGGTTAATACAAAAATGGAATATGAAGAACATTGGGAAGTTCCGGCCTCTGAGAGTTGGCACGGTCGATTTATGTAAGAAAATCCGATGAAATGCAATAAAGGCAGCTGTTTTTAGTTATCTCCATAGACCTATCTAACACTATGCGTTTTCACCACCTTTTCCCTCTATTTTTTATAACATTTACCTGCGTAAGCGCCCAAAAAAATCCATTGGTGACTCCTGATAGTGCCGCCCAGAGACAATGGGTCGATGTACGTTACGATGCCATGGATCTCGACGAAAAGTTAGGGCAGCTATTCATGGTGATGATAGCGTCAGATCAACAACCGAAAGATTTTGATTACGTTGAATCCTTAATTGCGAAAGAGCATATTGGAGGGGTCATATTTTCTACTGGGGGCCCGGTTCGCCAAGCAAAACTCACCAATCGATTTCAATCCGTTTCTAAAGTACCACTCTTGGTGGGGATGGATGCTGAATGGGGGCTCTCAATGCGCCTAGATTCTACGTATTCGTTTCCTTGGAATATGACGTTGGGCGCCATTACCGATAATACTATTGTTCAGGATGTTGGCCGAAGGGTCGGCGAGCATGCCAAGCGGATGGGTGTTCATATAAACTTTGCTCCCGATATCGATATCAATACCAACCCTAACAACCCCATCATTGGAAACCGATCGTTTGGAGAAGATCGAGAAAACGTCGCCGATAAAGGCATCGCTTTTATGAAGGGTATGGAAGCTGCAGGGGTTTTATCAAGTGGAAAACACTTTCCAGGTCACGGCGATTCGGCAACGGATTCTCACCATGCGCTGCCCATGATAAATTTTAGCAGGGCACGATTGGATAGCGTAGAACTATATCCCTTTCGCCGTTTGATTGAAAATGGTTTAAGTAGTGTTATGGTGGGCCACTTAGAAGTTCCCGCCCTAGAATTAAAAGAAGAACTTCCATCCTCTCTTTCAGAACAGATAATATCAGGTATATTAAAAGAAGAGATGGGGTTCAAAGGTCTTGTATTTACCGATGCCCTTAACATGAAAGGTGTGACCGACCACGGCAAGAACGGAGATGCCGAGTTGGCCGCATTTATAGCTGGGAACGATATATTATTAATGCCTTTGGATGTCAAAAAAGCCAAGGAAAAACTGACAAAGGCTTATGACAAGGGAAAAATATCGGAGGAACGTTTATCCGAATCCGTTAAAAAAATACTGATGGCCAAATATAAGGTCGGCCTAAATCAATATGTCCCGGTTGAACTGAAAAATTTGTATGAAGATTTAAATAGCCGAAAAGATGATCTTATCTATGAGGAAGCCATAGAAAATGCAATCACCGTCGTTAAAAATGATTATTATTTGATGGGTATAAGAAATCTGGAAAACAAAAAATTGCCTACGTCAAATTTGGCGATGCCAGCAGTGATTCCTTCTTGATGACCCTCAACAGATACACCAACGTTACCCAAGTTAATGGTAAGGATATTGCGACCCTTAAAGATAAACTGAAGGATTTTAATTTGGTCATCATAGGCTTTCATAAAAGTAACGAGAGTCCCTGGAAACCTTATAAATTCTCAGAAAAAGAGATTTATTGGCTCGAAGAAATTGCTAAAGAGCGTACTTCAAACCTTATTCTCTCGGTATTCGCAAAACCTTATGCCCTGCTAGATATTCCTTCATTTAAAAATATCGATGGGGTAGTGGTAGCCTATCAAAACAGCGATATAGCCCAAGAAAGAACGGCCCAGTTCATATTCGGCGCGCTACCCGCAAAGGGCAGGTTACCGGTCACCGCTCACCCTGATTTTCCTGTTAATCAAGAGATAAAATTAAAGTCCTTGATGCGGCTAGGGTATAGTTATCCCGAAAGAGGCGGATTTAATGCGGAAAAATTAGCCCAGGTAGATACGCTAGTCCAACACGGCTTGGATTCCTTAATGTTTCCCGGGGCACAAGTGCTGATAGCACGAAAAGGTAAAGTGATTTATAATAAAGCCTTTGGTAAACCAACCTATGATGCTGAAGATAGTATCACGACTGAAAGTATTTATGACCTGGCATCGATCACCAAAATTTTAGCTACGCTTCCGATGGTTATGAAAATGGACGAGGAAGGAGATATCGCATTGAATAATACCTTTCAGGAACTGTTGCCGGAATATGCCGATACCGAGCTTCAAAACGTGACCGTCTTAAAAGCGCTATCCCATTACGGCAGACTTCCAGCATGGATTGCTTTCTATGTAGATACCCTCGATAAAAATCGCAAACCTTCGGAAGAATATTATCGGGAAGCTCCGATGGACGGGTTCCATATAAAAGTAACCGATAAACTTTATTTAACCGATGCCTATAAAGACTCTATCTACAATCGTATAGGTCGGCAAGATTTAAAATCAAACCGCTATCGTTATAGTGATGTTGCATATTACGTCATGAAAGAGTTCATCGAAGCGAAAAAGAAGAGACCTTTAGATGTGCTCGCCAACGACTTTCTATATGGCCCGATCGGGGCGACGCATACCAGTTATAACCCGCTTGAAAAATTCCCCCAAAATCGCATCGTCCCCTCGGAAGTCGATAATTACTACCGTTATCAGACCGTTCAGGGTTATGTACATGACATGGGCGCCGCAATGCAGGGGGGTGTAGGGGGTCATGCCGGCCTATTCAGCAACGCCGGCGATGTTGCCAAAATTATGCAAATGTACTTACAGGAAGGGTTTTATGGCGGCACTCGGTTTTTAGACTCCCGCACGGTCAAAAAGTTCAATACTTGTTACTTCTGTGACAATAAGGTGCGACGGGGCGTAGGTTTTGATAAACCTCAAATTGAGGGAAGCGGTCCTACTTGCGGCTGTGTATCCCGTAAAAGTTTCGGTCACAGCGGTTTTACCGGAACCTATACCTGGGCAGATCCGGAACAGGAAATTGTTTACGTCTTTCTATCGAACAGAACCTACCCGTCTGCCTCGAATACGCTTTTAATTACATCGGGGCTACGAACGCGCATTCAAGAGAAGATATACGAGGCAATCGTCAATTGAGTTTGATTGACTTTTTGCGTATTTTTGTATTTCTACGGGATGATTTCTCTCCCACGCTGAATTTTCGAATCTTCGAAAGGAAAAAGGTACAGAAGGAATTACTGGAGTTTATCGTAAAGTAATTTTATCATGTCAGTTTTAGAAAAAGTATCATCCAAAGCAGTAATTGCGCTTGAAGAAAAGCACGGAGCTCATAACTATCACCCCTTACCAGTAGTATTAAAACGGGGAGAAGGTGTGTTTGTATGGGACGTTGAAGGAAAGAAGTATTATGATTTTCTGTCCGCTTACTCTGCTGTCAACCAAGGCCACTGCCATCCGAAAATTGTAGGGGCTATGACCGAACAGGCCCAAACGCTTACCCTTACCTCTCGAGCCTTCTATAACGACATGCTCGGCAAGTTCGAAAAATATGCTACGGAGACTTTCCATTATGATAAATTGCTACCGATGAATACGGGTGCCGAGGCAGTAGAAACAGCCTTAAAAATTTGTCGAAAATGGGCCTATGAGGAGAAGGGCATACCCGAAAATAAAGCACAGATAATAGTCTGCAAAAATAATTTTCACGGACGAACCACTACTATTATATCGTTCTCTAACGACCCGGTAGGGCGTAAAAATTTTGGACCGTATACAGAGGGATTCCTAAAAATAGAATACGATAATCTAAATGCCTTGAAAGAGGCACTGGAAAATAATGTCAACGTCGCCGGCTTTTTAGTGGAGCCCATTCAAGGGGAGGCAGGTGTTTTCGTGCCTTCCGAAGGTTATCTGAAATCAGCCAAGGCGCTTTGTGAAAAGCATAATGTGCTGTTTATTGCCGACGAGGTACAGACGGGAATTGCCAGAACAGGCAGGCTCTTAGCCACCTGTGGTAACTGTAGCTGTCCTGATAAGCATTGCAGTGGAAAGCCTGAGGTAAAAGCCGACATTTTAATTTTAGGCAAAGCGCTTTCCGGAGGTGCCTATCT
>LAZR01001803.1_pt1 | contig 13097 bp, 17 predicted proteins | sample 329461 | NCBI WGS metagenome assembly LAZR01 (sample SAMN03002196, study PRJNA259156) | marine sediment metagenome | biome: sea floor; feature: Hydrothermal impacted sediments; material: marine sediment; isolation source: Loki non-amplified sample from Loki's castle hydrothermal vent sediment ...
GATAATCTTAATAAAGAGAATAAAAAATTGACTGCCGCAAACGGGCGCACAACTTATGTGACCAGAATTGAATGTGGGGAAGATCAAAACAAGATAGTGACTGAGATCGAGTCATTAGTGAAAAGGATAGATGACAGGGATGGTAAACAAGATGAAAAGTGGGATATGGTCTTGATTCATATGGGCAAGGTGCAGCAATTCATGGAGGTGAAAAAATGAAGCCTGAATATATAATACAAGAAACGAAAGGCAAAATAAAGGAAAGGACCAAATGACATTACGACAAAAACAATCTAAATTTGCAAGCATGACAGCACTGTTGATACAAGTGGCATATGAACAAGGATACGAAATGACCATTGGTGATGTTTGGGCAAGAAGTGGGCATATAAGGGGATCATTTCATTATAAAAAATTAGCTATTGATCTGAATCTTTTTAAAAACGGGAAATATTTAAAGGGCACAAAAGCTCATGAATTATTGGGCCTATTTTGGGAGTCCATTGGTGGAACATGGGGAGGGCGTTGGCAGGATGGGAATCATTATAGTTATGGAGAATAAAATTGCTTTAAGGAGTTATAGAAAATGAAAAAGGTATGTTTCATTATTGGTCTGCTCATCCTTATTGGTTGTGCTCCTAAATTTGATGATTTGCGTCCTTACAAGACCCCGGACATGGTGACGGAGCTTGGAATTAATGTCTGGCTGGATGGGCAGGAAGGGCTTGTAGACCCTGATGAACTTGACCAATACTTTTTAGATGTGGTGGATGAACTGGATTATGGGCCGGTCCCATATGATTTTAATCTAATTATCTCAAAAACGGTTTGTGCCGAGTATCCCGACGGGCTCGTATACTGCGGATTTACAGACCCTTATTTTTCGTTCATGCTCGCTGGACAGTTTTTCCCGCCTAAGGATATAGAAATTCACTTAATGAATGGTGAAGGGATTGATCCTGAAAGACGCTGGACACTCAAAGAGTCTGCATTTAAGCATGAAATAGAACACTATGTTAAATATTGGTACGGTGAAAACGATTGGGATGTTGGCGAAGTAGAATATACAGTATCGGAAAGTATAGAATAAATGGAACAAACAGAAACTAAGCATACAGTTATTCATTATGACAATGACAATATTTTAAATCGTTTCATAAAAAATATTACACCTTTCAGTTTTGGAAATTGGTTTAGAAAATCTAATTTATTTCAAGTTGATAAACTGTATGAACAAGCGCAAAAGGTATTGGGTATTGATTCTGAGCCATCAACTAAAATCACTATTAAATTATTTGCCAATAGAAAGGATTTTGTGAATGAATATTATGTACTTTATGGAAAGACCAGCAGGAAATTGCCAAGGTCATTATATGATTTTTATTATAAGGTAATTTATGTGAACGTGGGGGATATTAGTGAGGGAATGCTTGCCCATGAATTTACCCATCCTATTTTTCGGGAATATTTTAAGCAGTCTCCCCCAAGGGTACTTACGGAAATATTGGCTACTCATGTTGAGAGCCATTTGCACAACAAAATAAAGAAATATTAAACAGAAAGGAGAAAGAAAATGAAAAAGAAAATTATGTTAATATTAATTGTATTAGGATTTGTTTTTGTTACGGCTTGCTCCACAACCCTTACAAGAACCATTACGACGCCGGCCGGAACTTTCAAGTATGAGGAGACAGCTACTACTTCAATTACGGCAAGTTCAAAAGAAGAGGCAGCTATTCCTTCAATCACTTCAATTTTAGGAGAAACTGAATAAAATGAAGCCAACTATACTAATTCCAGGAATACAGGGAACAACCCTTGTTAATACCAACACGCTTGATTTTGACACGATATGGTCAGGCATTCAGAGCAAGTATGAAAGTATCTATGACTTGGCATTAAAGGAAGACACACAATATGATGATATGCCACGGGCAATTATTGAACGATCTGATGTGGAAGACTTGGCGTATAAAAATGCCTTTTATATTATCAAAAATATGATAGGAGGATCGGTCTATATCTTTGGTTATGATTGGAGAAAGTCTTGTGTAGAAAATGGAAAGAGACTCAAAGAATATGTCGATCATTTAAAAGGAAAACTGGGAATTGATCAGTTTAATTTTCTGACTCATAGCATGGGGGGAATGGTACTTTCTTGTTATCTTAACTTACTCAATGGAAATTATGATGTTATTAAACATGCTATTTTGACTGTTTGTCCATTTAAGGGATCGATACATGCCTTAATTGGTTTGATCAAAGGGGAAGGGGGAATTAAATTCCCATTTTTAAATTCAAATGATGAGTTTCGAAAAATTGCACGTACTTTTCCATCAGTATATGAACTGTGTCCTACCTATCAAGGAGCCATTGACTTTGATACTTCCAATCCTCTTTTTGGAATAGGTCTTTTTGATATTTATAATAGTGAACATTGGCAATCAAACCTTTCCCAAGATTCATTATTTAAAGTTCGTTTAAAAGAATTAAAACTATTTCAAAAGACAAATTCAATGCTGGATCTTAGTTTACTGCCTGATGAAACAAAGGGTCGTTTTTTGATTGTTGCCGGCAGAGGAGAAGATACAAGAGTTAGTGTAATTGTAGAGAAGAAAGGGCCTAAAGAAAAGGTAAATAATTTTTTCAATTTTGATCGACCTAAAGGGGATGGCGATGGAACCGTTCCATTGCAAAGTTCAACACTTTACAAAGACGATATTTTAACATTAACTGTAGAAAGCAAATGGCATGATAAGGCAACGCATGCCTTCTTTTTGAATGATGGGAGAGTACAGGCCATTATTAAGCGTTTCTTAAAGGATGAAACAAATACTACTGAGTGGTGGTCCGATGCTGTTGGGTCGGTTGAGAAAGTATAAGAAATGAATCGTAGAGAATTTTTATCTGTCGCAGCTTTAGGAGCAGTGACAATGGGAACTACAATAATAAACTTTGGGTGTAGATCAGAATCGTCTGAACGGATTGAGCCTGAACTTCCGCTTGAACCTATTAATAAGGAGGTAATAGCAGAAGTTTGGGGCCAATCTTATATGTCAATAGGCGATATTGATGATCGGATTATGGCTGGAACGTACTGTTTTCCAGGTTCAGTGGCACAGATACATTGTGAAGGATACGGGATAGTTGACACTGTTGATGTTGGGGAATCAGTCATTGATATTGAGCCAGACCATGGTTACGTCTATTTAGCTTGTGAATATGAGTGGATCTATCGTGATATAATCCGATTAGATCCTACGAAATATAATTTTCAGCCTTACAAGCAACTTAAACGTGGCACTCATGCCGGTGCGTTTGGTGTCAAGCGACTTTTAGGGGAATTGGTTTTTATAGGCGGGGGTGAGATTTACACCGATGGATACGGAACAAGCAAAGAATGGGACAAAGAATATTTTGTCAAGTTTGGTTTCCAGTGTCAAGATACCGCCTTTGTTGCTGGATATTCTTATGAGGATCAAAGTGCCGGGTGGTTTAGAAGTAAAAATTGTTACGGGTGGGACTGGGAAAATGTCGGACCAAAATATAGCCGTTTTATGGCAGCGGCGGTTACGGAGGATGAGCAGTTTATTTATTTAGTAGGTACAAATAACTATCAAGATAAACACAGTCACAATGCGGCAACTTTATGGCAATATGAAGTCGCAACTGACATACTAATTCAGCTATTTAACTTTTCAGGATATGACTATACTTCTTGCATAAGGATAAGTGATACCGGCAAGGTTTATTTTATACTTACAAAGGGATGGCGGTCTCAGGAACCAGGAGCGCAGCTTGTTTATTGGGATGGAAGGAAACCACATCCCATTGCAGAATTTGAGGAAGGCGAAGGCAGGGGGCTTATAATCAAGGATGGTTATGCCTATTGCGCTTCCCGAAAAGATTTAAGTGGTGGGAAAATAACAAAGGTCTATTTAGAGGAGGAAGGGTAAATGGCAACTACTTACTGTGTGAATGCCGACATAGTTTTGGATAATGGAAAGTCTGTTGATTCGTTGATGGATGCTGATTTAGATGCTGCCGGAATAACGGAAAGAAAAGATGCGGCGAGATTAAGGGCTTACAATAAAATTAATGAACAGTACTTGGCAGGAAGAACGCTTATTCCCGCCACTCATATTGCCACTTTGAAAGAGATAGAAATCGATTTGGTTATATCGGACATTATGACTGGATCTTTTTCTATGGAAACGCTGAACGTTTCTGATTGGACAGAGAAGTATGCAGAAAGAGCAAAAGATGCCCTGGAAAAGTTAAGGTTTGACGCTTCTGCGGAAAGCGCTGCTGCCGACTCTCAGAATACTGGAGACGGGACGGTCGGAACTATAGTGGCCAATGATCATTTTACTGTTACTGAATTGTGGACTTTGATTGCCCAAAATCAAAATGTGTTTACGGTCAGGGGATCGTTGACAGGGCCTTTGCCGAATCTCACTGTTGGAAATGCCTACCCCGAAAAGGACTGGGGAACGGTGGTAAATGATTATGGTTTGATTCTACACATAAGAGAATATGAGGCCTATCCTATTTACTTGACGGTCACCACAGGGGCAACAGCTTTTGTTCAGTATGACAGGTTCACTTTCAAGACCTTTGCAGCTTCATATTACAGGCAAAGGGATGGGAATATTATAAGGGGATAACAATGGATACTTCTATTACTTTTGATGACGACGCTTTGGCTGGATTTCTTGTGGGTATTCAAGATCAAGATTATGAGCAGGCTTTTAAGGATGCTGTTCAAGTGGTTTTGAATTCAACTAAAGTAGGATATATGGATGAAGTTTCCCCGGATGGAGAAAGTTGGAAACTTAATGCTGAATGGTACAGTGTAATGAAAGGAGGGAGTGCTACCTTGACAGGTCCTTTGTCCACAAAAATAAAGGGAGGAACTTTTGCAGGAAAATATAAATTTACTGACCCCAATAAAAAGAGAATGAAGAACTCTCTTATTTGGGAGATTTTTACTTCACAGAAAATGGCAGTTATTGAATACGATAGAGGAGCTGAAGATAGGGCTGAAGTAACTCAGGAAGGAGGGGAAGCAGACTTGTTTTTAAGTACCATTGATGGAGGATCAGGTCTTATCTTGGATATTACTATCCCTGCCCGTCCTCACTTGGGCATATCAAAAACTTATTCTCGGTTGGGAGGCAAGACCGATCCTGAATTGATAGAAGAAATATTTGCTGGAATGTATGATAGAAGTCTTGCAAGAACAGTAAGTGATGTAAAAGGATTAAAATAAAGGGAGCATATTATGAGTTTCAATTTAGTATTACAGGCCTTGAATGATCAACTGGTGGCAGATGTTACCTTGCTTGTTTATGTAAAGCCCTCAAGATTTTTCATAGGGTACAAGGGTCCAATAGGAAAGGATGACTATGCTATCATACTTGAGCCTGGTCCTGGAAATGAAGGTCCGAAATCCAGATCAGTAGGACCGTCCCGCCAGTTTTTAGAGGAGGAGTATTTAATTGATATTTACGCTCGATCTATTCTTACGGGAATAGGAGTGCAGGGAACCATAATAGGACATGGAACAAAGAAAGGGGTGCTGGATTTTATAGATGACATAAAGGCCGCGATAGTGGCAGACTTGACCTTGGGGTATGACTCTGCGGGGTCGTCTGTCTCGGCGGCTAATGTGTCAACGTCTTTTGCTTTAGATTCAAGCAACCGTTATTTGTCTGTGAAGATAAATGACATCGAAAGGACTAATTGGGATCAGATAGATTGTGGGTCGTCTACCTTGGATGGTTCAGTAGTGGCGTCCAATATTCAGGCGGCCCTAAGGGTTTTGACTCTTCACGCCAATGATGGGTATGGAGAGGCGATCTGTACTTTTTCGTCGTCAACAAAGAAGTTCACCATCACTTCTTCGACTCTCAGCCCGACATCATCTGTGGTCGTCACGGCAGGAGCAAGTAACGACTGTTCGGCCTTGTTGGGGTTTGATGATCCCACCGAGGCGATTGGCAAGAAAATAGTCTCTATATCATTTGGAACTGTGGAGCCGAACAACGATTTTTATCCGGTTCGGTTCCGCAAGCTTCCAGTGACTATCAGAGAGGAAGTTAAACAACTATAGGAGGACTTTAAAAATGGCAAGAAAAACTGGTCAAAATGCCAAAGTGGAGGTTGAGGTAGGAACTGTTTTCTACGCAATGGCCGCTTTGAGCACCGTAGCTTCTCCTGCCGCTGATGTTCGAAAGAAATACATTACCAGTGCGACATATCTATCAGATCAGGCAGCACTTCAGCCTGTTGTTCGATTGGACGGAATCATTTCGGGATTTGTTCTCACTCCTGGAACTGCCAATAACTCCATAGATTATAGTGCTGGTACTTTGTATATTCAAGGGACTTTGGTTACAGTGGCAGCAGGGACTATTACAGGATTAATTAGGCCGACAGTCAATGGGCAAGTGCATATTACCGCCCTGACTGTTGATATTGACGGAAACGTAAATGTAGATTTGGGAATTGCAGGGGCAGCGGGTGGAGCAAGAGGTGCGGCAGGAGGTGTTCCTTTCTTGCCGGTTAACCAAGCGCTAATTGGTTACCTCAATATGATCTACTATGATGGATCGGATAGTGGACCTGCTGTTGTAACTGCTGCCGAAATTGACAGTGAAACAAAGGAAAGGACGATTCTGCCGTCTGTTGATATACTCTATCATGATGGTGGAGGTTCCAATCCTACAAATGTTGGGGCGATTAATTTTGCTTCACAATTACCTTTGATCCATGCGGCTACAGCTGCCGGTCCGGGTACGGCTGCGCGGAATGTGTACGCCTCATATTATGATGTGACTTTTGAAGAGTTACCTGAATCTATGAACTTTGCTTTTACTGATGACATTGCTACAATTAAAAGCAGGGCTTATGGAGAAACTTATGAGCAATCTTCGTTGTCTACAGCTACCTGGTCAATGACCGGAACTACGTATTGGGATAAGGTAAAGGACTTGATTGACCTGATTAAAAGCACGAAACGATGGGTCAAGTTGTTTCCTGATGCGGACGAGACTTCCTTTTGGGTTGGCAGGGGGGTATTCAAGGCGAATCGAAATGTTCCACTCGACGGAAACTTGGATGCTGCTATCAACATAGATGGATCTGGTCAGCTTTTCAGCAAACAGTCCTAAGAGTTATGGGGTCTTTTTACATGGCCCCTTACTCTGATACCAATTTTTAATGAAAGTACCCTTAAATCGATTCTTAGACGGTTTAAACAGGGTATTTAAACGACGATATGAAAGGATTTTCAGATGGCTAATGCAAAAGAAGTGGTATTGACAAAAAACGCATTCAATAAGAAGGGCATTTATGAATTGAGGACTCAGGTTGTGAAGGTTCCTGAACTGAATGCATTGATGGATTTGCCTCCAGAACAGACGGCGACAATGGTTGTGCAACAGTTGGACCTGGGTGGGGTTCTGGAGTCAAGGGGTGAGCGGGACGATCTTGTCAGGAATATGATAGACGGGATTGTGGCCGCTTCTGTCAAGGCGACTGAAGTTGAAGAGGAAGCAAAGAAAGTACTGAAAAAAGAGTCCCCGGATGTCCTACATAGGATAGCTATTATAAGTAGAGGGCTCAAAGATCCCAAACTGAACGATTCGGACATACTTTTTCTTGCTAAAAAGTTCCCTACCGTGGCTCGTAGGTTAGTGGATGTCATATTGATGTTGACGGATAAGGGGGCTGATTTAAAAAAAAATTCTACAGGCTGAAAAGTGATCCTCTTTTGTTTTCCATTTTCAGTCTTTGCGTGGACAAGGGGAGGTTCGTTTACGAGGTAGTTCCAGACACGTTTGGTGACAAATTATCTGTAGACGAAATAGGTTACTGGATATCCTTTGGAATCATTCAATCGGCTGTTCGACATGATGTGGACTATATGAAATGTTCTTTCAAGGAAACGAAAGAGGAAATCGAAAAGGCAAGAAACAAAAAGAAAGGGGATACGGCAAAATGGCAAAAGAAGAAATGATCGTTAACAAAGAAGTATTGTCAAAAGCATTAGGAAAATTTGAGCTGGAGAGGAAAATATACTCCCCTGAACTATCAGGAATCTTAAATGTTCCAGAAGAAATGTGTTATGTAAAAATACGAGGGGCATCACTGGAGGATCACATAAAGGCAAGGGATCTGAGTGGCAATTCTATGAGACTATTGTCTGAAATAATACCCATTATAAAAGAGAAAACGAAGTTGGTGGATTTGGAGGACTTGAAAAAAAGATATACCAGATTGGAGACTTCGGAAAAGACGGTGTTGATTTTAACCATATTTCACAGGTGCGTTATTGAGCCTGAATTTGAATACGAGGAAGTTGTGGACTTGTCAAAGAAAGTACCAGCTTTTGTTGATAACATAGCCCATGAAGCTTTGAGTATGACTTCCTTAGAGGAAAGGGAAAATGGCGATAGATAAGCAAGTCAATGTAATTATATCTTCTGTGGACAAGTATAGCGCGGGCTTGAGCGCTTTTTCAGGAAGTTGGAGTGTGGTGTTGGGTGGCATCCTTGCTGCGGAAATTGCACTGGTAGCCGTCTCTGCCGCTATGGCCAAGTTCACTTATAGCATGGGAAGTGAGTTTGTTTCTTCTGCTGCAGATTTTCATGATGCTATATTTAATGTTGAGGCTGTTGCCCAGTCCTTTGGGACTTCTTCATCAGAAATAGCAGCAATACTCAAAGACTTGACGATAGAGTTTCCTCTTACAGGTGAGGCTGCTGGATCGGCTATGCAATTGATTGCTCAAATGGGTTATGGTGGTGAACAGCAATTGAGGGCAATGTCAGAGTCAGCGATTGAATTATCTATCGCCACTGGGACTGACATGAATGTAGCGGCAAAGGCGATGATGTCGACCATGAATATGTTCGGTCTTGAAATAGAAGAAACTGATAGGGTAATGAACCTGTTTGCCGCCGCTGCCTTTTCATCTGCTGCAAGTGTAGACGATATGTCAACAGCAATGACATATGCAGGACCCATAGCGTCACTTACAGGTCAGGAAATAGAACAAACTGCAGCAATGCTTGCTTTATTGGTAGACAATGGACTTGAAGCGAGTACAGCTGGCACTACTCTTCGAATGGCCTTGTCAAAGCTATTAACAGAAACAGAAAAAGGAACAGCAGCTTTGGCGAAATATGGATTGACTTATGATGATGTCAATCCAAGTGTCAACAGTCTTTCTGATATAATAGGAAAATTCGAGGGGCAAACTTTAGCGGCAGAAGACGCTGTTGCCTTATTTGGAGTAAGGGCGACTTCTATAGCTCTCGTTATAAATGATGGAGAGGAAGCATTTATTGCGTATACAGATTCTATTACGGGGACTACCGCAGCGACAGACGCTATGGAAAAGAAGATGAAGACCTGGAGTGTCGTTTCCGATCAATTGGAAGGTTCTCTGGATGTATTGAAGGCAACGATAGGCAAGGACTTGTTAGGGGCAGTCATTGACTTGATTGGGGAGGACAGTGAAAGTGGCATACGGGGAGTTGTAAATCAACTTCAGGCATTGGAAGAGGAGAGTGGGAAAATCAGCGGTCCTATGGTAGAAGCATTTAATCTGATAAAAGAAAGTGCGGAAGAAATGTTTGTTGATGCCTTTGGGGACGTGGAGGGATTTTATGATTGGTTGGGAAAAATATCCGTTATGTTGTCCACCAATATGGTAATAATAGGAGAATGGGCGACTGCTTGGACTGGTATATTTATTGACTCAACTTCTGACCAGGATGCATTACTTTCTTTTTTGGAATTGATTAATGGAGCTTTCACGGCATTAAGTGTAACTGTGGCGATTATTCATGATATGTTTGTTGGTTTGTGGTATGCTATAGAGCTTGGATTGGCCATAGCTATAGCTGGTTGGAAAAGTTTTGAATTATCTGTATTAATGGCAGTAGAAAGCATTCTTGAAGTGGCCAATGCTCTTCCTTGGGTAGATATGACGGAGGAACTTGAGGGAGTAAGGAAAAAAATGGGAGAGTTGAAGGAAGAAATAGTAGATGCCTTTGATGTTGAACCGCTAATTTCTGGACAGACAATGTGATTGAAGGAGCAGCAAATGCATCTATTGCCATTAATAAAATGAAAAATGCTGCCGGTGAATTTAACAAGGAAATAGGACTCACGCCAGAACAGGTTGCAAATATAGGAGATGGTTTTGAAGTAGTGGAAGGCAAGATTGTAAAGGCAGAAAAAGCGACAGGTGATTGGAACTTGACTGTTGAAGAGACCGAAAGGCTTATGGTAAATCTGGGTCTGGATGTTGATGTAATGACTAACACGAAACTTCCTCCTTGGGCACAGGGAATGGAAGATATCTTTGATCTGACTAAAATAAATAGAGAGGAGACAGAAAAACTTGCCAATGAATATGGAATAACCGCTGAAAAACTGGAAAGTATCAAAGAACACTTTGAACTTGTCGATGGCTATTTGTTGAAGGTTAGTGACACCACTTCAGTTTGGCGTAACGATACTAATTTAACTAATCAGGAAATAGCTAATATACTTGAAGGCACTGAAAAACTGGAGGCATCCACGGAAGGAGTCGCTGATGCTGCTAAAAAAACGGCAGAAGAATTGTCAGACCTTGCGAAACAAGAACTTACTTTGGAAACTGAAAAATTCAAGTCTGATTTAAAAATATTAGAAATAGATGCGGAAGCTTCTCACGATTTGATTAAAACAAGTCTTGAATGGGAAGCGAAATTAGAGATAGCGTCTTTAGAGTCGGATGCCAGGATAGTAGAAGCTATCTTTGGTAGTATTGCTGACTCGGTTCAGTCTTCTGCTGATGCCGCGTCTTCTATGTTTGATTCTCTTGCCGGGGCCTCGGATCTTACCGGGTCGGAATTTTATACATTATCAAAACTGTTAGAAGATCAAATGGAAGTGCAAAAGGATCTTGCAGACAGTCAGATAAAATTGACGAATGCCCAAGCGGAACTTTTAGAAGCTCAAGCTCAATCGATCAGAACAGATGGAGTAAATATCAATGTCACTATTCAAGGGAACACCGCCGGGTGGTTATCAGGGTTAACACAGGATCTATTAACAGAAATATTTGTTCAGGCTGAAATCGAAGGTTTTCAATGCTTTGGAGTGTAAACTATGAAAGGTGCAATAGTAAGTGAAGAAAACAGGACCGCTGGAAATATAGTACTGATAGAAATTGACGAGAGGAGTTATGACCCAGAAGCTGTTAGGGTCATACAAAAGGCGGTAGCTTTATCTGGTACTGTGTTGACCACCGACTGGGGATCACCGGAAGGACTCAGGGAAATAACGATTGGCAATATTATACTGCCGTCTTCTGACTATGATATTCTGGTAGGAATGAGAGAAGACGGAAGCTTTGAGTTCTTATTTGGTTATAAGCAAACCCTTTGGAAAGTGGTGGTAAAGGATGTCAGAGGTAGGCACTTGACTACTATCACTTTGTCCGTGGTGTCGAAGTACACTGATTTGGAAACTTCTTGAGCAATGACCACAAGAAATTTTTTCCTTCCGGTAGAATCAAAAGTCTTTTCTCAGGATATACTGGATCAACTGATTTTAGGAGGAACGCTTCAAATGCCAGTGGCGAAAGTTGAAATAGTAGACACGGACTCCACAGTTTATGAACTGACTTCTTGCCGGGAGTTTTCTATTTCTTTGAAAAGAGAGACTCCTATGGCAGAGTTCAATATGGTTCTTGAAAAGGCAAGTGTTTGGAATATTAGAACTGCCGCTTATTTAGACTTATTGAAACCTGATATTAGAAAAAGAATAAAGATCTATTTTGGGCAATTAATAGCAGGATCAATTACTTACGTTCAGATGTTCACTGGGATCCTTATAAACATACCAGAATCCTATAAATTTGGCGATACTGATATGTTGTCAATCAGTGGAAGAAATCTTGCCCAACTGCTTCTGAGAACGGCGGGGACATACTCTTCAACTCAATATACAGGGGCCTCAAAGGATCTGATTGAGTATTGGTGCGATCAGGCTGGCATTACCTATAACTTGATATATACTGACTCTATATCTATGAGGAATCAGGCGATAGCCTATGAAAATGCCCTTGCCGGGTTGTTGGATATGCTTGAAGTGTTGGGACCAGATGTAGAAGCTTACTTTACAGCGCAAGGTCAATTAATTATACGGGACACTCCCTGGTGGTCTGATGGGGCGAATGAGTATGACTATGATGAAGACTCAATATTGGAGCTTCAAAGGTATGAGGATGCAGGAAACGTATATACTCAGGCGGTAGTTACGGGGGCGACTTCCGGGGCATCTCATACCAGAAATGCTCCTTCCTCAATAGTGGATATATACGGAACCAATAAAATAACGATCAGTTCCGGGTTAATTACCACACTATCACAGGCAGAAGATTTGTCCTATGTTCTATTGAAGCACGGTGGAAGGCATATGGATATGGGCGAAATAAAGATACAGTTGAATCCCTATCTAAACATCGGAACATTATTGACTGTTAAGGATGCTTCTGTTTCCACTACTCCTATAGGTCCGTTTAAGGCCGCTTCTATTACGCACACTTTCCGGGCCAATAGTGTACATGAATCCATGATGAAAGGATTTTTAAATGAATCCTCCTCTTCGTCGTCAATATCATCTTCCTCCTCTTCTTCCTCATCTTCGTCATTGTCTTCGTCGTCAAGTTCGAGCCGGTCATCCTCTTCCAGCCTTTCGAGTCCATAATGAGCTACGCGGTCATAACTTTCGCTGATCCTGACAATAACAATTACAAGGTGAAAATTCCCGGGATAAGCGAAGACTTCACTTTTCCTGCCCAACACATAACCTACCGTGATTTGAGGATTGGTCAGACGGTTGAGTTGATAGATATAAACAACTGGCCTCCTTACAAAGCTTCTCAAATAGGAAACTTGCGGGTAAGGGAAAGAGAAAACCTTCCCTCTCTTGCCAGATGGTTTCCTGCCTCGGAAATGAAAGCCGCAAGTCACCTGTCAAATCTCGCCTACGGTTTTATATACTCATCTGAAAGAAATCCCCGATGGCAGGTG
>LAZR01001805.1_pt1 | contig 13086 bp, 19 predicted proteins | sample 329461 | NCBI WGS metagenome assembly LAZR01 (sample SAMN03002196, study PRJNA259156) | marine sediment metagenome | biome: sea floor; feature: Hydrothermal impacted sediments; material: marine sediment; isolation source: Loki non-amplified sample from Loki's castle hydrothermal vent sediment ...
AGTCGTCGTCCCCTGCCATCGCTGCGAGGGCCGCGGTTGCGAGACCGGCTTGCAGAACTTCGAGCCGGTCGTGGAGTGCGTCGAGGCTTGTGCCCAGGAGCTTCTCGTACGTCGAGAGCTTCTCTTCGATCGCGCCGCAGCGCTCGGTCCGCGTACGCAACGCGCGCTCCCCGAGATTCTCCTTCGCCAGCTCCTCCTCCATCACCTCGGCAGCAGTCTCGGCCTCGCGCGCCACGGCGTCGAGCACGGCTTCGATCGCCTCGTCGCTCTTGAGCGCGGGAACCTCGAAGACGCGACTCGCGCTCGCTGCGCCGAGCGCGCCGGCCATCCGTCGCCACTGCGCAACCTGTTCGCGGGGGATGAAGTATACGCCGCCTGTGTCGCGAAGCGCGACCGCGCGAACACGCGCGGCGAGACGAACCAGCCACGTGCTGATGTCGGTCTGCGCCAACTGCGCGAGGTGGCGTTGGTACGCCGCCTTGATCTCGTCGGAACCAACCGCACCCTCCGGCTCGATGCTCACGTGGCCGATCTTGTTGAGGGTCACTTTGAGTCTGACCGAGTAATCGAGATCGTCGCCGCTCGCCGCTTCGTCCACGACGGCCCAGCCCTTCGTGCCTTCAAGCGGGCGGACCAAGCGCCTGCGTTCGCGCTGCTCGATGACCGCGCGGCGTAGCGCCTTCTCGGCCGAGGGCAGCTCGGGAACGAGATCCTCGGGGAGTCCCGCGTCTTCCCACGCCTGTCGCAGCGCGTAGCCGTCGGTCGAACCGCTGAGCCGCCACCAGACTATACAGCCAGCCGTTTCCATGCTCTCGGTAACCGCGACTATGCCCTGCACTTGTTGAGTGCCTTGCGCCTGTGCTTGTTGCGTCATTGTTCCAGCCTCCTGTTTCTGTTTGGTTGTCGCGGAGCAATGCTCCATCGAACGCACGGCCGAAGCCGTGCGCTCTGTGCAGCTAAGCTTGTTCTGGATCCCACCGGAGCCCATGAAAGGCGTCCCTCGGTTGTTCGCCGAGGCGCTGCTCAGCATCGAGTGCGCGCAATACGTCGGCCCACGCGTCCCATGCTTCCGTTCGCACACGCCACCGGGCAGAGCGCCAGTCGACCGTCTCGACGTTCTCGGGGTGGCCCTCAAACATCACGCGGTTCGCTGAGGCAGCGCGCGTGATGCTGCGGTGGTCGAGCACTTCGCCAACCAGCTCGCGGCACGCGGCGACGAACACGTGCTCGGTCATGTACTCGCCCGCGTACAGACACTCGGCCAAGTGGGGATTTCGCGTCACGCCGCCCTCCCAAGTCGTCGTGCGGCATCGAGCACGCGGAGCGTGTCGAGCCACCGGTCGAGTTCGTTGACGATCCAGTAGGGTTCGTTGAACTCGATGCTGGTCGCGATGCGGGAGAGCGTGCCGTCGCACTCGGCAGCGTGGGCGGCGTCCATGACGAGACGACGGTCGAGGTGCCATCCGTCGACTAGAACACGGCATGCAGCAATGAACACCGTCTCGGTCATCCACTCACCCCTGCCCGTAGCCAAGAGCCGCGCGTGCTGTCGCATCACGTCGCTACCTCCCCAAGCCGTGCTCGCGCGTCGGCCTCACGCACGCGGTCGTGCCACGCTTGCACGTCGTTCACTCGCCACTTGTCCATTCCGTAACGACGAGTCTCGCCGACAACCACGCTGCCGCTGGATTCGATGGCTACCTTTTTGGCTAGTTCGAGTAGCTCGGCACAGCCAAGAAGGACGCCGGTGAGATCCATCGTAGTCCAGTAGAAGTTGAGACTTTCGATCCAGTCTCTTCGCAGGTAACGCTGATGGTGTGGGTTCGTCATCTACGCTGCCTCCTTCTCCGCGTTCGGATCGCCACCGAGGTAGATACACTTGCCCCAGGTGACGGGCTTGCCTCCATACGAACCCATGCTCGGCTTCGTGCGGTGCGAACCAACGAGCAACCACACGACCTTGGTTCCGATCGGTGGTTGCTCGGGGCAGTCTCCCATGCCGTCGGTCACGAACACGAGCACGTCCGGCTTCGGTCGCACTTTCCTGAGCGCTTCGAAGACCGGCTTGAACGACGTCCCGCCGCCACCCTTGAGCAGCGGCAGGATGTCGCGCCACGAGCGGACCTTCTGCATCGAGTGGACCGCCGCATCGCACGCCATGAAGGTCGCATGCACGCCGACCGCTTTGAGAATCCCGTTCGACTCGCGAAGCCCATCGGTCAGCTCATTCGTTCCCATCGACCCCGACGTGTCCACCGCGATGAGCACGTTCGGTACGGGCTGTCTCATGCACGGCAGGATCGGGTCGCCCGAGTTGAAGCCGAGCCCCGCCTGTCGGCGCGAGGGTCGATCATACTTGTAGTCAACCGCTCCGGGTCGATACGCGATGGCCGCACGGCAGACCGTTGCCAGCTCGCGCTGCCAGGGAACCACCGCGGGCTTGAGCGACTTCTCCGCCCAGCGGAGCAGACCGCCCGGCACTGTGCCACGCGACCTCGATGCCTCGTTGCGAACCGCCTCAGCGACTTCGCGCTTCATGCGCTTCAGCTCCGCTCTCGTGCGGCCCTTGACCCTCTTGCGGATCTCATCCTCGATCGGCAAGGGGTTACCCGCGGCACTGCCGCACGCGCCCCAACCGGCTTGACGTTCGGGCAGCTTCCCTTTGGCGTTGCCGCTGCCACCCTCGCCCTTCGATTCGCCTTCGCCCGATGACGCCGGGGAGTCGGCGCCGGATCCCGACGCCTGGGAATCGACCCCAGGCTGACCATCGGAACCCGACGCCGCCCCAGCGGGTGAGCCCTGACCCGCACCAGGGTCATCGTTGGACCCACCAGACGACGTGTCATCACTGGCCACGGACTTATCAGAACCCGGAGACGGAGAATCGACCCCCGCCTGACCAGACTCGCCCGAACCTTTCTCGTGTGAACCGTCGCCGGTGCCCGGCTGCTGCTGAGGCTGGCATTGCTTTCGCAGCAGTCGGTAGTATTCCTCCATCAGTCGGCCGTTCTCTGCGCCAAAGTTCTTGGGCAAGATCGGTCCGCCCGCCTGCCCCGTCATCGGATCGATGAGCGTGGGCAAGGGGAACGGGTGATCCATGATGTCGTCATTGATCTCTGCGTCGCCAGCGAGGTTCGAGAGCTTGTGCTCGAACGGATGCACACAGCCCATCGCTTCGCAGCGAACGTTGTGCTCGCGCAGGACGTGCCAGACCTCGTGGTAGAGCACGCCCGCGACTTCCTCGATCGTGCACTCGGCAACGAACGCCTCGTCCACCATGAGGATGCCGTCGTACGTCACACCCATCGTGCCGAGACCCGGCACCCAGACTACGACCATCCCAAGCAGAGCGCTTCGTATGTACGGGACCTTCTCGCGGATGAGCAGCCGCGCGGCGGCGAACTTCAGCTTCGGACTGAGATCCATACCGCCGCCAGACTTACGATTCACTCTAGGCATGATTGCCTCCTTTGTCGCGTCGCGACATGACGACCGCGAGCGCGCGTCGTACGCCGGCGATGACCGCCTGCTGATGCGAGACGAGTCGAACGTGGGCGCTGCCCTTCTTGTCCCTAAGATTTAGGGCACAAGCGGAGCAGCATATGTTGTAGTGCTTCGAGTAGCTATGTCGTCGTGTGCTCGGATCAACGATGAAGGGATCGGAGCGCTTGGCGAGATCCGCGATCTTCATCTCGTCGTACGTCCAGCGCCCGCCCTTCCCCTTCGTCGCAACGCTCGGATGGGCCCCCTCGATGAACATCGTGGTCAGCCCGCTGGGATCGATGACGAACTTTACCGGGAAGCCGGCGGCGGCGCTGCCGCCCCGGTCCATCAACGCCATACGACGTTCGAGCGTCCAGCCCTCGGCTGACCAGCCCGGGTACAACGACTCGTCCGTGTCCGAGTTCTTGTGCTTCCTGGCTGCCGCTTCCGCGTACCGCTTCCCGTTGAGCCACGCTTGGTTGAGCAACGCGAAGGCGTCGCCCTTGTCCGGGTAGGAAGCTTTGCGACCGATCACACCCTTCCAAAGTTCCAACGCGAGGATCGCGCAAGAGTCCCCACCAAGGCGGTCGACCGCATCGCCCATCTTCAGGTCGCACCCGCAGTCAATCGAGAGCAGACAGTCGTCCTGCGCCAGTGTGATCGATACGGGGTGCGCGCCACCTCGACCGCACGCGCACGGCGCCCTCGCAGTTACAAACTGCGAGGGTATCCGACGTCCGCCGAGTTTGACTTTCGTCTCCTTCCGCATCGGTCGGCTCCCTACGGCTGGATGCCAGCTGCTTTCAAAACCGGCTGGAGCTTCACGAGGACAGGCTTCGCTTCTTTGCCCAGCGCGAGGCGCGCCCGGCAGAGCGTGCGGCCCGCAGGAACCGTAACGTCGGCTGCGTCTTCGACGATCGGAGCCATCAGCTTCCAGAGCGCCGCGGCGCGCTTCTCGCGCTTCTCCGTGCTCTTCGAAGTGACGTACGCTGCGCACGCCGAGAGCACGGCCGCGGTCCGGTCGAGCCGGTTCGGGTCGTGGGTCCACTTGACCTTGCCGTCGAGCAGGTCGGCCGGGTTGGGCAGGTCCGCGTTCGCGAGGAACGTGATCAGCTCGCCCGCCGGCTCGGTCCCGACGTAGCAGGAGATCCACTCGTCGCGGTCTTCCTCCGCGAGGTTGTGCACCATCGAACCGGCGAGAGCGCACGTGAGGAAGTCCCAGGTGCGCGGCGAGGGCCATGCCTTGCTCGCTTGCGGGTCCCCCTCTGAGGGCATCTTCATCAGCAGCTCCGGTCGGGTGCGAATGAACGCGGCGACGAGTCCGCACGCCTGCGCGAATGGAATATCCCATGCCTCCATGACGCGTGCCTCCTCGGCCGCGGCATCGCCGAACTTGCCATTGGTCCCGCCGCCGCCAATGCGCCAGTCGCACCAGACCTCGGGGTCGGGCGACTCCCAGACTGCGTGGCCGACACGGTTGGCGAGGGGCGGTGCGATGTCCCAACCGCCGGCCGCGTCCTCGGTCGAGTTCATCGCCATCGCGAAGCGTACGGTCTTCGGCAGCTCGCGCTCCCCGACCATGCCTTCGAGGATGACGCGGAGCAGCGCGGCCTGGACCGCGGGGGGCGCCGTGTTGAACTCGTCGAAGAAGACCAGCGCGTGCCTCGCGATCGTTGCGCGAATCGCCCACGCGGGCGGAGCGTAGTCCGTGATGGCGAACGCGATCTCGTTCGGCTTCACGTCGACCACCTTGACGTTCGGCATCTTCGATCGCATCCAGTTGATGACCTGGAGCCGCTCCGCGTTGTCACGGATGGGAATCGGCAGGCCGAGAAAGTCGCTCGGCTCGCGGATCGACGCGATGACCGTTTCGAGGTGCAGACCCGACTCGTGCGACAGCGCTTGCCACGTCGCCGTCTTTGCCGTACCGGGTTTGCCTTCGAGGTTGAGCGGGATTCCCCAACGCCCGTACAGGCCCGGGGTGAAGAGAGTCGCTCTGAGAATTCGTGTGTTCATTGGTGCCAGCCTCCGTTTGGTTAGAGCAGGATTGCTCGCGCGGAGTCGCCGACCATAGCAGCCGACGGCTCCTGGCGAGACGCCCTACGTGATCTCCCCCATCTCGCGCCGCACCCGAAGAGACATCTTCTGATACCACTTCGCATGGCACGCGACCCAACGAGCATCTGTCTCGGGCGGGTCGCGTAGCAACACCCTCTGCGAGAACGCACGCATTTCCGATCTTGTGACCCGGCCCGCGGAGTCGATCGAATAGATATCTCCCTGGGCTGGCGGAGTACGCTCGCGGAAGAGCCTTTCGACTTCCCATCGGTACGCCCAATCACAGTCCTTCGTCCACGCTCGCGTCACAGTGCAGCTCTCCCCGTGCGATCGGTCGCGTGCCAATTGCCCGCGCGAGTCTGATGTACCTCAATGTCATGGCCCTCCGCGCGCAGCTTGCGGATGTACTGCATCCAGAGCCGGTGCATGAGTTCGTCGGTCTTCTCGACCTCGACCACCTCGACCTCGTCACGGAGGAAAAGCCGGGCCGGACCATGCGTTGTGCGCCGACCCTTCGTCTTGGCGACTTCGCCCCAACAGTAGACCTTCGCGGGGTCGGCCGGGTCGCGTGGCAAGTGCAGCCGCATGACCAGGTAGCGCTCCCCTGTCTCCTTGACCGTTGCGAGGCGCACCTTGGTCACTGCGCGACACCCGTGGGCAGGAGCGGCGCGATATCGAAGCCGCCCGGTGCTTCAAGCTGCGCGCGCAGGACGATGAGCGCCCTACTATATGATAGCGCCAACGGGACCAACGCCTCGACCTCGTCGATCGACAGATCCCCGCTCCCGTACAGGTGCACGAGGTCGCCCCACTTCCGGCAGAGCGCCGCGCATTTCCTCAACCGTTCGATGTACTCGTTCATGTCAGCACTCCATCCCGCACCGGTCGCACCCGTCGTGGTGGTGGGTGCAGAACCGATCGGTGCCGCAAGTGCAGTAGCGTGTGCAGAGCGCACACTCGACTTCGCCGGCATCCTCGGCGCGACGGCGATTGGCGTAGGCGCGGAGCGCATCGATCGAAGTCGGTTCGTTGTACCGCTTGACGACCTCGACGTCCGCCACGTTCTTCGCCCAGAAAACTCGGGACCCGTCGCGGAACGCGAGCTTCGCGTACGGTTTGCCCGTGCGCTGAGATATCCCCTCGGCGAGTACGTAGTAAGTCTTGCCGGCGTATGTTGCCCGCCCCCGCACCACACGGTCGGACGTGTCGATCCCATCGACGCCATCATGCTCGGTACGCGAGTTGCCGATCGCGGCAGCGATGCGCTCTGCTTCGCTTGCCTTGCCGCTGCCCATCCACCAGCAGCGTTCGGCGGGGTCCCACTTCGCCCCACCAGCCTTGAGCTGTCCGCGAGCCGCGTATTCGGCACCGCGGAAATAGATTCTCCTACCGTTTTTTCGAGTGTGATCATTGCCAGCCTCCTGTTGATCGTTTGACTCCAGCGGGAACGCGGACCCGGGGGGTTAAGCCCGCGCTCCCTGTGCAGTCGAACGACGCTACGCGCTCGCTTCCTCCAGCACGACGTGGGCGCGCGGTACGAGGATGCGGATGCCGCTCGGCGTGTCGCACGCAACGCGCTTGCCGCGCACCTCGACGACGGTGAGCCCGACAAGGTCGACGTCCTCCATGAAGCCCTCGTAGCCCTTGCGGGCCTTCTCGCGGATCTCGACCTTCGTGCCTGCCGCGAGCGGTACCTTCTCGCCCGACGCGCCGGTCCGGCTGAGCACGTTGTCGGGCAGCTCCGCGAGGGTCGCGACGATCTCCTTGACCGCAACGGTCGCGGTCTTGAACTGCGCGCGCAGTTCATCACCCGTGCTGTCGGGGACCTTCCCGACCTTCTTCCCGTAGTCGGTGATGCGCCCCGCGATGCGCAGCAGCTTCGTCTCCAGCTTGCGGACTGCGGGGGTGGTGGGGGTGGACTCGCCGTTGGAGCCGCTATCAGTGTTGGTTGTCGTCATGGTTACCAGCCTCCTTAGAGGGTGTCGCTTGGGAGCGTGATTGCTCCGGTCGACGCCCGAGCCGATCTGCTCGGACGCCGAACGGGGCAGGCACTGATCGAACCGCACCTACGACTTGTGCACTCGTCGCGCAATTCCGAACCGTTGCGGTCATTGCGTCGCTTTCTCGTTCGTTGGTTGCACGTGCACTGGGTCCATGATGAAAATAGCATAATTAGCAGCGTTAGCACAATGATTGTATGCACCTACTTTCCCGTATGAACCCGTGCGGTTGCAGACCACGCTGCAAGCACCACGCGCGTCTCGATCGTATGAGTGCTGCGGAGCTGCGAAAATCACAGCTCGCGCGCAAGTCGGGGGACGACGTCATGATGGATGCTGCGGACTACAACAAGAACGTGAACAGCGCGCTGACCGCGGTCTGGAACGACCTCAGAGCCGAGGCGAAGTCCTCAGCCCTGCGATTCGTTGGCTCCGTCGTGTAGTCAACGCAGCCGAACGCGTCTGGCAGACTTACGTCGGACGGCACGCGAAGGCGTTGGGCGAGATCAAGGCACAGGCAGCCAAGTGCGCGCTGCAGGACGAGAGAGGTTGAAGTATGCAGTGGCCGTTGAACTTGTGGTCTACTCAGCGGGTGGTCGACGACCTGCAATCCGAACGAGTGATCCAATCGTGTGCGACCCTCTTCGAGACCCTCCAAGAAACACTGTCGGCCGAGGACTCGGTCGTCGCGCTCGCGCTTGCAGCAGGACGTCTCTGCGAAATTACCGGCGTGAAGCTCGAAGAAGTGATCGAACTGTTCTGGACATCCTATCGCGCAAGCGCCTTGACGATAGAGGCGCGCGCAAACACAAACTAATCTCGTCGGTCGCGCTCGCAGGTTTGAACGGACACGTCTGGTTTGTGGCGCGGAAGAAATCGAAACACAGGTGGCTGTTGCTCGCGATGGTGTTGGCGACGGCCTTCGTAGTTTTCCAAGTGATACTGAAAACGTGAAGGGAGGAGACGATGCCTTGCCTAGCGTTAGGGATCGACCCCGGGTTTGCGAGTCTCGGTTTCGCCGTTGTCGAAATCGGCGAGGACTCCGAGCGCGTCATAGAGATGGACGTCGTACGGACTTCGCCGGCAACGAGGAAGCGTCGCATCCGCGAAGCGGACGACAACGTCCGCCGAGCCGGTGAGATCGTCAGGGCACTCCGCGCCGTCTTCGTGCGCCACAAGGTCACCGTGCTCTGCTGCGAGTCAATGTCGTTCCCGCGCGGCGCGAGCGCTGCAGCAAAGCTCGCGATGGCGTGGGGCGTCGTCGTAGCGATAGCCCTTGAACACGACGTGCCGATCTTGCAGGCAACGCCGAAGGAGATCAAGAAGAGCGTCACTGGCAGGAAAACCGCGTCGAAGGAAGAGGTCCGACAGGTGTTGGAAGAGACGTACGGCGGCGCGCTGCTGTCGCGGAAGATCGAACACGTGACTGCGTGCAAGCAAGAGCACGCGTTCGACGGGCTCGCCGCGGTCGTCTCGTGTCTCGAATCCGAGACCATCATCCTGGTGAGAAAACTGCTGTGAGCGAGAAGGTCGGCGGCTGGCCAGTGGACCTCGTGCCTGGCGAAGTGAAAGCGATCCGCCGCGAGGAACACCTCTGCGAGACGTGCTTCCACGCACCCGTCTGCCTGGTCGCAGCTTCGATCGACGATGAATTCCTAATCGTCGTCTCGCGCTGCGCGATGCAACTCGTCACGTCCGAAGCCGTCGAGGAGGACGACGACGATGACGAGACCGAGGACTAGCCGACGACGGTTTCGATCTCGACCTTCACGTAGTCCCAGTCGAAATAGGGGCGGTCTCTCAAAAATCCAGGATCCCAGCCGCCGGTCTTGGTGCTTCGCACGATCGGGCTGAGGTCCTCGTGACCAACGAGCCGCGGCAGGAGCCACCAACCGTCGGGCCAGTTGTGGCGCTCTGCCAGGTCGATCGAGAGGAGCACGACCGCGTCGTGCTGGGCCTCCGTGAAGCGCAACCCAGGGCGCATCGGCTTCGGCGAGGAGACTGTCCGCTTGAGCTTCCGGTCCCACCAGACGCAGGGCGGACACTCCATGCCGACGTAGACGTTGTTCGCCGAGCTGCCGGGGAAGAGCTTCAGCGGGTTGGCGCGCGTGGGCCAATGCGCACGCCAATGCTTCAACGTCTTCTTGCTGATGTCCGTCTTCCACGTGCCCGCGCGAATCGACGCGTTCTGCTCCTTCATCCCGACCGTGTGCGGCTTCTCATATTCGTTGCCGACCTGGATGAGGTCTCCGTCAACACCGTCGTAGCCGTTGACGTAGTGGCACCCATACGTGCGCTCGTACCGCGCCACGCACCATTCGAGAACGGAGATGCGTTCCTTCTTCGCTGCGTTTGGTGCGCCGCCCCCGGTCGTGTGTACGACGAGTCCGAAGACCGGCTTGGTTCGGTCGTTCTTGTCGTACATGTTCACCGAGCGACTCGCGTAGATCGACTCGCCCGGTGTCTCGTGACGCCCTTCCTCGCGCGCCGCGGCGCTCACGCTCGTGAGCCGGCTCCCCGCTTCTGGCATGACCCTAGTCTATCAGCTCCTTGCCAACGAAGCCCACTAACGTAGCCGCCAGAACTGCGGCCGTACCCCAAGCCCAGCCTCCGCCCAAACTGAACCGCGGCTTGACGCGTTCGTTCTGATAGAGCCGGTCGCGATCGATGAGCTGCGTAGTCAACACTGCATTGCGATCCTTCAGCGCAGCGGTGCCCGTACCGCACGCCTCCAGCGCGCCGCGCAGGTCGCCGATCTGTCCTTGCAGTTCGACCTCGCGCTCGGCCTGAAGCTCCGCGCTCTTGCGCCGCACGACCAGCTCCGCGTCAACACGGAGAACCGCTTGCCACTCATCCATCGTCTCGGTCCCGTCGGCTTGCTTGACGATGTAGCCGCAGACCTCGCGACCATCGGCGAGCGGGTACACCTTGCACTCGGGAGCGATCTTCGGCCGGTACGGTTCGGCGCCGACGCTACTCGCCGCGAGGAAGGTCACTAAGGCGAATACGATCGATCGTAGCCAGGTCCTTCCTGAAGCCTTGTTCCGCTGCGTCCACTGCATCGTCGATCTCCTTGAGCCGCTCTTCGGAAGCTGTGACCGCGAGCAGACGCTTCTCGCGTTCGGCATCCGATGCCGCGACCTTGGCGTCGGTCTTCGCCTGCGCCTCAGCATTCTCTCGCTTGAACTGCTCGTGACGCAGGCGCGCAAGCTCGCGGCGGTGTCGGTTGGAGAACCACGCCACTACCGCGAGCCCAAAGAGTAAGAGCACGATCAGCAGCGGCCAATGCCACCACGACTTCGCGCCCCCACCCTTCTCCGACTTCCGCTTCTCGACTGCGCCCGCGATACGTTCGAGGAGGTTCTGCGCGGAAGGCTGCGCCGACTCAGGCAACTAGGCTTCCCCGCTGCCCCCCGGCTTGGAACCGATGACCCAGGGAAAGACCTCCTGGATGATGATCGCGCCAGGCGGACCCCCGCCATAGATCAACGCCTCGACGAGCGAATGTCCCGGTATGAAGTAGGTAGCAACTCCGACGACTACACCTAGGCCAAGAGCGACACGCGGTAGCCATTTCTTGCCACGGCTCGTGAGCTTCATCCCTCGCTTGATGCCGGACAGCAATAGATTCGCGAGGGCGGCGATGAGCGCTGCGATCAAGAACTTCCTCTCCAGGTCGCTGTCACCTCGCAGATCGTCGACGGCACCCTTGACCTTCTTGCCTTTGTCGAACAGGTCCGGGTTCGAACCGGGCTCGGTCTTGGGCTCTTCGGCCTTGGGCTTGTCCGGTACCTCCGCCTCGGGCTGAGCAGGTGCGGCATCTGCCAACGCGGGAGTCACAGTGTCTGGCGTCTCGGCGGGCGGAGCCTCGGGTTGTGCGTATGCGACCACGGCGAGCAGTAGCCCGCCAAGGATCAGAGTGATCGGTGTGAGTATCTTTCGCAAGGCTTCCTCCTGTTAGGTTCCCAGGTAGACGTTGACCGTGAGACCGGATGGTATCGAACCGGCGTTGTCGTAGCCAGCCGTAATGACCTCAACTGCGATCTCATCGTCGACGGCGAAGGTGTCAACCCCGAATGCCTGTGGGCTGCTCAGCTTCAGCGGGTTGGTCAAGTCGAGCACGATCGACAAAACGACTATCCCCGCAACCTTCACGTTGACCGTGACCGATCCCGCAGTCACCGCCTCGCCAAGCAGCGCGGAGACAGCGAGCACGGAGCCGGGGAACGCGACGATACCCAGGCTGGTCTCGGTCGTCGCGGAGCCAACTGCGATCGTCTCCTTGTGGCCGCGCGTGTAGATACCGATCAGGGAGGGCCCTGGCGGTCCGGGCGGCGGTGGCGCCGGTATCGAGAGTTCGGTCACCGCGCGCTCGATGAAGATCGGTGACGGTCGGATGAGCACGTTATCGTCGGCGACTCCGGGGAGGTCTTCTACCCAGACGTCGTAGAAGTGCTTGCCGGGGTCGAGCCCAGCCGTGTCGGCCGGGTCCAGGAAGATGTCGGCCTGCGCGAACGTGTCCCCGGATTGCGGTAGAAGATCGATCTCGCTAGCGTCCGCCGAGGACTTGAGCACCTCGATGCGCGAGGACGCGACCGACTTCTTAATGCGGAAGTGGATTGTGCTGCCAGTGAGATTCTGCAGTTCCCCCTTCTCGTCGACTACGGTGAGCCGCATGACAACCGTGTCGCCTCGGACCATGCGGAGTGGCTGTCGCGGGATCTCCATCAGCCGATCTTGATCTTACCTTGCAGACGCTGTCGCTCAACGAGCGTGCCTTGGAAGTTCGAGATGAGTTGGATGGAGCCTCGAAGATTGACCCGGCCGCGCTGCGCGCCAGCGCCAAGGCACTCCAGGCCCTCGGTCGCCAACCCGGCGCCCGACGACGGGCACTCCATACCGCCAGTCGCAAGAGGTGCGCTCACGGCGGATCCTCCTTCACCTGCCGGTGCGCGTTGGGTTGACCAGGAGCCGCGGAGTCCTTGTCGGACGTGACGCGGATCGTCTTGATTGCGGCAGCGTGGGGAACGCCCGGCCCGGCGGACGTGTCCTTGACCGCCGCCGCCGCACTCGCCGCATCGGGGAACTTCGAAAGTCGTGCAGAGACTTGCAACGAACCGAGGCCGTCGTCCACGTACACGCGTTGGTCGAGCAGCGCGTTTTCCAAGAGCGACTCATCCGGCGAAAGACGAATTGAAACGGGATCGCCGAGTGCCGGCACGAACGAGAGCGGCGTCTCCAGTTCCAGGTTCGCGACGTCGTCCCCAGGCGTCGGTCGCGTGTGAGCCTTGATGATCCTCTCTTCGATTTTCGCGCCGCCTACGCTCTCGACGACGCAACGGTAACCATTGTAGGTGCCAGCCGGTAGGTTCGACGGGACAGGAACGTTGCTTGCGTCGCTCGCGCCGCTCGTAACCGTATGACGAACGAACGGGTCCGCCTGATCGACCAAACCCTCCGCGTCGATCGCGATTGCGCCCTGGTTGTCGTAGGTACCGATGCCACTGACCCTCGCCGTGCCGCCGCTCGCCGTCGCCTCGAACAA
>LAZR01001806.1_pt1 | contig 13083 bp, 16 predicted proteins | sample 329461 | NCBI WGS metagenome assembly LAZR01 (sample SAMN03002196, study PRJNA259156) | marine sediment metagenome | biome: sea floor; feature: Hydrothermal impacted sediments; material: marine sediment; isolation source: Loki non-amplified sample from Loki's castle hydrothermal vent sediment ...
TAATTAAATAATTAAAAATTTGATGCTAAAAATAAGAATAAATAAAAAAATAAAGTTCTAATTGATTTGTTAGTCTTTTTCTTCGGCTTCCTCTTCCTTTTTATCCTTTCTTTTCTTAAGTTCTTTAGCTCCCTTTTTTATTCCCTTTTTAGCAATTTTTTCAGCTTTTTCTCCAAGTTCTTTATTTTCCTTTAGATCTTCAGCTTTTTCTTGAGCAATTTTTTTTAACTTATCCTTAAATCCCATTTCAGTTCCCACTATAAGTTTTTTAGTAATAATTTATATTCATAATTTTATATGATACTAAGTTTTATAAGCTTTTATATAGAGAAAAAGGAAAATTTTGTTAAAGGAAGAGTTGATGGTAATCTACTTTCGGAGATGTTTTTTGCTAAAGAATAAAAAATAATCAATATTGAAAATTGTGATTAATCGTCGTCGTCTTTGGCTTCTTTAATTCCTTTCTTAATCCCTTTCTTTAGGCTTCCAGATTTTATGGCTTTCTTGACTCCTTTACCTGCTGATTCCGATCCAGTAACTCCTTCCACTAGTTTTCCTAAACCCTTTGCAAAACCTTTCTTGAGTTTCTTTCCAAATTTACTTTTTTTCTTTTTTTTCTTCGGTGAATAAGGATGCTTAATATACCTTTGCGGGCGGCGCATTCATCTTCAACCTATACTCTTTATATTCTTTTTTGTCAATAGATGATTGTATTTGAATTGGATTCTTGTAAAGATACAGTAATATAATGAAAATTAGGGCATTATAGATGTTCTGAAAATCTAAAATAATCTCCGACTAGAGTATACTGATTTAGGTGAATTAAAAATTTGATGAGCTCAATAGTATTTTATTAAAATTTTAACAATTATATTCTAATATTGTAAATTATAAATATCCATATCAAAATATATTGAAATTATCTTCTCAAATTGTTCAAAAATGGCTAAAGTCTTTTTTATCACAAAAAAAAATATTCGAGATGCTTGGTTATCTGCGGTAGGCCAAGTATTTTATAAGGGTGATGATATTAAAACTGAATATGATAAGCAAAAGGATCCCCCCTCAAAAGATGGAACTGTATTAATAGAAATAACCGAGCCTTTCAGCAATCCGATTATGCGAAAAAGTAAAACTCTGAAGATCAAATCAAAGTATGGTAATTCGTATGAAGTATATGGATGTTTAGCTGACACGTATTTAATAGGGTCAATTCAAAGTGGTTACATTGAAGAAATCATTGATGGTGTAAACGATAATTTAATATATGACTCTAGTGTGAGTTTTCCATATTCGTATCATGATAGAATTTATAATTACACACCATATGCACTTGAAGATCAAAGTCATGTTAATAGTATAAATTTTAACCTGCAATTTGTAAAAAAATCTGATGTAATTAAGCAGCAGAAATTAATAAAAAACGAAAAATATTATCCAGAATCCACAGTTTGGAAAGTATATGGTAAGGAATATAACTTAAGTGAAATCAAATCAGAACGTATAGCAGATGAAAAGATACCTATAGAGATATTAGAGTTCCCACGAATTAATCAAATTGAGTATATAATTGATAAACTAAGAGAAAGCCCTCACAGTCGTAGAGCTCAAGCGATTACTTGGAGACCACTTGTAGATCCCTACCATGATAATCCGCCTTGTCTTCAGAGAATTTTTATGAGAATTAAAGATGAACGTCTAATTATGCAAACAACCTGGAGAAGTAGAGATTTATTCAGAGCTTGGGAGGCTAACGTTAATGGAATGATACGGATACAGAAATATGTAGCAAACCAACTTGAGGTCGAAGTAGGGCATTATGTTGATTTTAGTAATTCGTTACACATTTACGGAAGCTCCTTTTCTGAGGTTAAAGATATGTTAAATCGCATGAGAAATAGAGGAGATTTGCCGGATGAAATTATCGAGTTAATGGATAAAAACGCCTAATAAAAGTAGATTGGATTGCTAAAATAAAATTATTTAGAATCTATTGTTTTTTTTTACTCAATCATTATAATAAATTATATTTTAATAACCTAGAATATGGTAGGGAACACTTTTTTTGTATTTTCAAATATCTGGTCTTCTATTGTTTCAACACGAATTTTTTTCAATCTTGCTATGGTTTTTAGTACGTCTCTAATCATTGCTGGAGTCCCTTTTTTTCCTGAATACTTAACTGGTCCATCACTCTCAAGCAATAAATGCTCAGTATCAATCATTAGTACAGTTTTTTTAACTGCAGGAGAGTAATTAACTGCAGGAGTAATCGAAAAATAATAACCACGATCTATTCCTAATTTTAAGAGATCTTCAGGACCAGAATACCAGTGAATATTGATATTTGGAATCTTATATGAAGGAAGTAAATCAAAAACTATTTTTTCAGCGCCTTTAGTATGGAGATTAATTGGTAACTTAAGTTCTTGGGCAAGAAAAAGCATTTCTTCGAAAATTTTCCATTGAAGAGGATACAAATCTTTATCTTTTACAAAATAGTGGTCCAGACCAATTTCGCCAATAGCACATATATTTTCAACATTCTTTTTAATCATCTCAATTATAGACTCTAATTGATTTTCAATGTCCTTATTCATTTTTACTTCTTCTGGATGAATGCCTAACGAAGGGTAGATTGTTTTGAAATGATTGGATAGCTCAAGTATCCTTTCTAAACTTATAGCACTCATACCTACACAGATTATTTTCTCAACTCCTACTTTCTTAGCTTCTTTAATAATTTCTTCAATTGTTAAATATAAGTTAGCATGACAATGGATATCGATTAACATTTTTAAAACCTTTAAGATAATCTTAAGGAGAGGTTAGAATAAGATAAGAGATTTACATATGGTTTATCTGATCTCTTAATCGAGTTATTTTCATTACTAATTCGAATTTTCTTCTCCGATTATAATCAGAAGAGTTCAAGTGATCTTTTAAAGTTTCTAATTCTTGTAATAGCATTTTTTTGAGGTCTTTTTCAGAAAAATGACCAATATGCTTAGGAATCGGTTCAATTTTAGCAGTTCTTTTTAATCTCAAATCAGAAATTGCTTTCGCCAGTTGTGCTTGAAATCCTTTAGCTTTACTTTGGTCCAGACTTCCTAATGTATCAAAAGAATCTTTTAAACCATTAATAAAAGATTCAAGATCTGCAATATCGATTGTATCTTTTGCCATAGAAAATCTTAGAATTTCTATTTTTATAAAAATATAAAAAATAAATGGAATATAAATATTTACAATTAATTATTAAGGATGTTAGCGAGATCTATTGAAAATCTTGAACAATCTCTACAAATCATTTCTCAAATATTTTTCTTCTTAATCTAGGGATTAACATTGGTACTTTCTTTTTGTAATCCTTGTATTCAATCCCAAATTCTTTTAATAGTTCTTTTTCTTCTTTCCACGACATAAGATAAATAAGTAGAATTATAATAGGTGTTAAAATTAATGAAAATAATGAGGAGAGAAGAATTGATATTCCTAAATGGGATAGAATCGCTCCAAAATATTGAGGATGTCTAATCCTTGTATAAATATTGGTAGTAATAATTTTTTCAGGTCTATGAGTTTCAGCGACTTTGAGTGTAATTTCTTTTACACCTGTTATACCAAACCACGCACCAATCAAAATAAACGGAATTGATACTATTAGATGGATTATATTTAATGAGTAATGAAAGAAAGTTAAAATTATCATATTATAATTTAAGATAGAAATATTAAATTTAGGTTGAGGTGAAATCCAAATTCCAAATAAAAATAAGAAAAAACCCCATCCCGAAATCAAGCCAAAAATTTGAGCTATTTTTATTCCTTTCTCCTTTCCAAATATACTTTGAAGTTTTATGTGTTCAAGAGAAAGAAAATAGAGGGGCATTAGCAAGATAATACTAATTATACAAAATGTAAATAAAATGTACATTGAAAATGATCCTCACAAATTACGCTTTATTTGCCTCAAAAAGATGTATAAAAATATACAGTATTTTATTTCAAAGTTATCTATTTCCAAAATTATAAATTATTGAAACTGATTAATTATACGAGTTTTATTCTTTCAATTTATTGATACATAGTAATAAAATTTGAGATTCGATAAGAAAATGCTGAGTACTGAACAAAAATTAAGAGAATCTGAAGAAAGATATCGAGTATTCATAGAGAACTTTCATGGTATTGTGTTTAAAAGATATTATGATTTTTCAGTTGCGTTTTTCCAAGGCTCTGTTGAAAAGATCACTGGATATACAGAAGATGATTTTATTTCTGAGAGAATTCGATGGAATCAGCTAATTCATAAAGATGATTATGTAAAAGTTCAAAGAATGGTTGATAAATTTAATAACTCATCGCATAGAACTACACAAAGAGAATATCGTATAATTGATAAAAACGGAAAGATTCATTGGATTTTAGAAACAATCCAAAAATTGTGTGATAATTCTAAAGAGGAAGAGGCAGTACAAGGAACGATTATTGATATTACGGAAAAAAATCAGGCTGAAAACCTAATTATCCAAGAGGTAAATAAGCTATCTGAACTAAATCATTTGAAAACAGATTTAATAATTAGGATCTCTCATGAGCTAAAAACACCTTTAAATGCGATATACGGCGCTTCACAAAGAATGCATGAATACTTAGAAAAAAATTTTAACGCAGAACTAAGTAAATATGTTGAAATTATAATGAGGGGTGGGACTAGGCTAAAAGATCTTGTTTCCGATATAGTTGACACATCCAGAATCGAAAGTAATCTAATGAATTTAAAAGTTCAGAAGGAAAATTTAACTTATATCGTAAAAGAATGTGTTAAGGATATGATTCATTTAGCAAGTGAACGAAACCAATTATTACATGTAGATCTTAAAAGAAATATATATATTGAATTAGATAGAATTAGGATAGAACAAGTAATAATGAATTTACTTTCAAATGCCATTAAATATACGCCACCTAAGGGTAAAATTTATATTAAATTAAAAGATTACGGCGAATTTGTCGATTTCTCTGTAAGAGACACAGGAATTGGACTTAAAGAAGAGGAAAAGAAAAAACTATTTAAAAAATTTGGGAAAATTGAACATTACGGTGAATCTCTAGGGGTTATCACTGAAGGTTCTGGACTCGGATTATATATTTCAAAAGAAATTGTAAAACTTCATGGTGGTCAAATTTTTGTCAAATCTGAAGGAAGAAATAAAGGGACTGAATTTAAATTTAGGCTTTTCAGGATTAGTTAAAGTATAAATTAATGAAAATATAATATACTGTTTTTCTTATAAATTATTGAATAGAACGTTAAATTTCGAAAAGTCAAAAGGTTTTAAAAAATATCCATCTGCACCTGTTTCTTCCATTTTATCCATAACTTCAGACCTAGGTAGAGCTGTTATGAAATATATTGGAATTGTATTCAATTTTTTATTAGATTTGATTTTTTTACAGATCTCGTAGCCATTTATATCAGGCAAGATAATATCTAACAATATTAATTTTGGGTGAGAACGTTGTATTTCTTCAAATGTTTCTGATGCAGATGTAGTGTGTTTACATGAATAGCCTTTACTTTGAAAGTAATCAAATAGTAATTCAATTGTAAGAGCATCATCTTCAATTATTAAAATATCGTATAAAATGTCCTTGCTAGGTTTTTCTAAATTACTGATTATTTTGTTTTCGAGAATTATGCTCTGATCATAAATAGTTTTTAATTTTAGTATGATGTCCCAATCCAATTTATCTTTATAATTTTCAAATAAAATATTTGAATATCCTTTAATTATTGTTAATGCTTCTTTTAATTCATGTGAAATTTGAGTCGCACTTTTTAATGTACGAGACTCTTCTGTAAATACTATAAAAAAATTTACTGCTCTTCTAATGAGTTTTGAAATTGTGGCAATCTCATTTTCTTTAATAAACCCTTGCCATTTCTTTTTAATTTCATCGGAGACTAAAATCATTACTCTTTCCTTATTTTTCTCATATATTTTTTCTCCCTTTTGCCACTTTTTAAAACTTTCAGTTACTCTTCCCCGCCAAATCGCTTTTTTGCCCGTCTCCTTTTCATATTCTTCCATAGCTTTATCATTCTTCAAATCATTAGAAATAATTACCACCCAATTATATTCAACATAATTTAAGTATAAAATATTTTGAAAATTTATAATTTTTATACAATTCCAATAAATATTCTCTAAATTTTTATTATTTAATTTATAATTTTTATATCTTTTTTATATATTTAATTATTATTTTTAGGATTTTTTTATCTTCAAACTATAATCTTCCATATCAATTAAAAAAGTACCCTTGTTTTTCTTAAATAATTATATTAAATTATTAATTTTGGTAGGAGAGAGTACTCATTTCTGATTTCTATAAAATTTATAATGAATCTGGATTAACAGCTGAAATTATTGGAACGTTCCAAGAATTTATCTACACTTTTTATGAGAAATATGGGAGAGAATTTCCTTTTAGAAAAAATATTACACCATATAATGTCCTGGTTTCAGAAATTATGCTTCAACAAACGCAAACTAATAGGGTTTCAGAAAAATTCGTGAACTTTATTAGAAAATTTCCAGATTTTCAGACGCTATCAGAAGCACTCCTTGAAGAAGTACTAAAAGAATGGCAAGGTTTAGGATATAATAGGAGAGCTATAGCTTTAAAGAAAATTGCAGGAATTGTAATAAAATCCTATGGTGGAAACGTACCTAAATCAATTGAAGAATTGAAAAAATTTCCACAAATAGGCCATAATACAGCATCTTCAATTTTAACATTTGCGTTTAATCAACCAACGATCTTCATTGAGACTAATATAAGGACTGTGTTCATTTACTTTTTTTTCCATAGTAAAATTAATATCAATGATAAAGAGATTACTCCATTGATAGAAAAAACCTTTGATAAAATTAATCCTCGAAAATGGTGTTATGCATTAATGGATTATGGCGTTATGCTTAAAAAAAAGTTTCCTAAATTAAACAAAAAGAGCGCTCACTATCGTAAACAATCACCCTTTAAAGGATCTGCTAGACAAATTAGAGGAAAAATCTTAAAAATATTAGTTGAGAAGAAATCTGTTAGTAAATTAGAGTTAAAGAACAATTTTAAACATATAAATGGCGATTTAATTAATAAAATCCTTCAACAACTTGAAAAAGAAGGATTCATTGAATTAATAGGAGTATTTGTTAAAATCAAGAAATAAAAGGATAGTTAGATCTTTTCACTGTTTTTAAAGTATTGGGAGACTTTCAAAGCCAAAATCTCTTGCTTTTTCCAATCACCAAATGCCAATCCTTTTGAAATAAGATTATTTACTTCTTTTTTGGCCATCTGATTCATACGTGAAAGGTGTACTCTCGCAAAGGGTGTTTGGGGTAAGGGGATAAAAAAATGAGCATGTATCCTTGCCCCAATTTTAGCTAAATCCTTCATCATTTCGATTGTAGATAAAACATCATTTTCAGTTTCTTCAGGAAGGCCAAAAATAAAATCTACATTAATTTTAAGTTTTAAGGTTAAGGTTAATTCGACTGCCTTATATACATCTCCAACAGTATGACCCCTATGACACATATCTAAGATTTTTTGACTCCCGGATTGAGCTCCGATCGTAATATTGTCATTATTTGCATATTTGAGAATTAAGTTCAATGTTTCTTGAGTGACATGTTCAGGTCTTACTTCCGACGGAAATGTCCCAAAATAAATTCTTCCCTTTTCTCCAATTATTAATCTTGTCCTAGAAAGTAATTCTTCAACTTTTTGTAATTCCAACTTAAATCCGTCTTTAGATCCAAATGAAAATGCATTAGGAGTAATAAATCTAATGTCTGTAAGATCTCCGTAGTAATTCTTTATTTCTTTCACATATTTACAAATAACATCAACAGTTCTATGTCTTGGGGTAGCTCCAAAAATAAAAGGTATTTGACAAAAGTAACAAACGTATGGACAACCTCTGGTTATTTCAATTGCTCCAAATCTTCTATTTTTTGTAGGAAAGGGAGGATAATTGTTAAGATCAATTGGATTTCGTTTTCCGGTATAAATATATTCATGCGACTCATTTAAATAGGCAATTCCCTTAACATTCCTTAAATCTCCATTTAAATCTATTGTTTTTATTAAATCTAATATAATCTCCTCTCCTTCCCCTACAACACTCACATCAAAACCCATTTTTAATGTCCCTAAAGGGTCTCCTGTGGGATGTGGACCTCCTGCAATAAAAAAGCACTTGTACTTGAATTTTCTCCTAAGAAGCGAGATTAAATCACGGATTTCAAAGAGTTGAGTTGTAAAGAAAGAAATTCCTACAATGATGATTTCATAATTTGGGATGATTCTTTCTAATTCTTGAATCAAATTTCTATTCTCTCGTTCGAAGTAAATATCTAATTCATTTAAGTCTTCACATGTTTCTATAGCCCCAATAATCGCGTTAAAGCTATAAAAATTCTGTTTATGGTAATAGACAAGAAAGGCAATTTTATTTTTAATCCGCAAAAGATACCACAAATTTAAGGTGAAATCGAAGATAACCTAATATATAACCTAAGATATAATTTAAAATGAACCTTAAATTAAATTTCTTATTTAATCTTCTTTATTTAATATTCTTTCCACTATTTTTATGAAAACCTATAAAAACTTCGTAGATTTTGAATTTGGAACATTCCCTCTAGTAATCTCAGTTCCTCATGGAGGTACACTTGAAAGTGAAAGGATTCCTAAGAGGGACAAGGGAATTCATGGAATTGATAAACGTACAATAGAATTATCATATGAACTTATTTCGGATATAAAAACCGTATCGAAAGAACTAAGTGCATCCGAAATGGTCCCCTCCTATGTCATTTCAAAGGTGAGAAGGAGTAAAATAGATTTGAACAGAGAAGAAAGTAAGGCATTTGATTCTAATTCACATTTAGGGAAATTTATTTATCAATTTTATCATCTCAAATTAAAAGAATTTACTCTAGAAAATTTGAGGTTGTTCAATTACTCATTATTATTAGATATTCATGGATTTGAAAAAAGTAAACGACCTCCTGGTTATAGAGATGTAGAAGTAATTTTAGGGACTAACAATTTAAAAGCCTTTTTTAAAAATCCTATTCCTAAAAAAGAATGGGAAAACAATCTACGTGGTAAGATAATAGTAAGATTTCTTGAATTGGGGATTCCAATCGCCCCAGGGCATCCAAGAAGAAATGAATATGTGCTAACTGGAGGTTTTATAACTCAACAATATGGTGCCTCCAAAATCCCTAATTCTCAAGCGTTACAAATTGAATTTTCAGATATGGTTAGAGTAATTGATGACGAATTAAGAAGTCTCGTGTTAAACACGTTGGCGAGAATAATTTTAGACGAGATTCTACAAATATAAGAGTCTAGGGGTGATTCTTCAAGAAAGGGTATAATATTTAAAAATATATTCTCAATTAGCAGAAGTTATAACTAGCTTTACAATACGATTGATGTAACGAGAAATCTGAATTTTACATACCTTAGCAACTTTCTTATAGTTAAAAGATTCGGCAAGAGTATCTAGATAACAGATGTTATATAAGATTGATACGTTGTCGTCATTTTTCATAAACATTTTATCTAACTCGTATTGGATTTTTGTATTACTAATCTTCATCTTACTTTTAACACGCTTCTTTATCTCCTTAATCGCTTCCCCAAAATTTAGATCTCGTATAGTAGATATAAGAGAATTTAAGACAAGTGAATACAAAACAACATCATTAATATTTTCAGCGTTTGCATTCTTCAAATTCTCGAATTTGAGCTCAAGATCCTGATAAATCTCTTGAATATAGTTTTCGTCCATCCCTTTTATTTTCTTGAAAAGATTAAGGAATTTCAAATATTTACCATCCAAGAATATTTGTAAATTCTCATTGAATATATTCTTAAATTTCCTTATAATTTGCCCCGAATTACTAATTTTTAAAGAAACTTCAGGGGTCCTACCAATAATTATATCTCGTCCAGCTTTATAGAACTGTTGGTTTATTAAGTTATCAGTTGCATTATATAAACTTTCTAACACCAAATTTATAGTAAAACACCTTTTAGTTAAATTTGTCGGGAAATGTTCTAACCAAATAATAAAAATTCAAGGATTTAATTTTTTGCCTACTTAATTGAAATTTTTTATAGAAGTGTAATAAAAAGACATAATATAGAGATGATACTTAAACCAAGTCTGATCAACAATTTAATTCAAAAGCGATGAATTATCGTAAAATTTTACTACCAATTTAAAATTGCCTCGAGAAACATCTCAAATATAAAAAGCATATGCGAAAAAATTAAATTAAAAAGAAATAAATAAAAAAAACAAGTTTCTTAATTATTCACTTATCGTACGCTTAAAGATCTTCCACTAAATCTTCGTAGGCTTCAAGAGCGAGCTCGATAATCTCTTGGAAAGCCATAGCGTCTTGAAGATTTCCTTCGACAGTTATATCACCTGCCATGTAAGCACTGGTAGCATCAACTTCTCCCATCATTATCCCGGCACCAACCTCTAAAGTAGAAGACATCGTGAATGAAGGATTTTCAACATCTCCTTCGCCGAAATCAAGCGTTCCGTCTTTAACAGTCAGCCAATACTTCTTATCAACATCATTAATCACCATCTGTATTGCAATATCCATGTCCTCAAGTTCCTCCTTAAGATCTTCATTCTCCACAGAGACTTGCTTGATAAACTTGAAAACTCTCATCATGTCCTCAGGAGCAGCTGCTGATGCGCCTTTATCCTGAGCAGTTTTTATATCTTTTAATAATGATTCGTCAACCATTTTAATTTTTCAACCTTTTTGTTTAATTTTTCTCTTTTAATTTGAGAATTAAGTATGGAAATATTCTATAAAATAACAATATAAAAAGGTTTTATTAATATAAAAAGGTTTTATTTGTGGTTATTCTTGAATCAATTACTTTAAAATCACTAAGTGTCGAGACGTTAATGATTTAAATTTTTAAAAAAAATTTCTAGAAGGGTTTTACTTCCTAATTATAGAGATGGAATTATCTAAAATTTTTGTTTTTTAATTTTTCAAATATAACATCAAACTCTTCTAGTTTAAAGGGTTTTTCAATAACTCCATTGGCACCTAGCTCTTCCTTTTTCTTAATAGCTTCAGTCATGGGAATCGCTGTTAGAAAATAAATTAACACATCGCTAAATGCTTGATTTGATTTAACATATTTGATAATTTCATAACTTAAAAATTAAAAATTTGCAAATAAATAAAGAAATATCCAATAGGGAGGAGGAGGTATGTGGGCAAATAAATAATTAAGTCTTTTCTCTTAAAACTTACAAAAATGAAGATTAAAGTACCGAGTATCATCAATATTGTAATTTGAAGATTTAATATTGATTCATCAAGCATTTTATCCCAGTCTAATTTCCTAAAAAAATTATAATACTAGTAAATTTAAAGATTAAAAAGATTCCAACTTTTATAAGTAAAAATTTACATTTTTGTTAAGAAAAATAATAGTCAATTATTTTTTCACAGATTTGTAAATAAATTTTTAAAAATTTAAAGCACCTATATTTATAAGAATTGTTGCTATCACTGAAAGGAGAGCTGAAGTTAAAAAATTTATTACACGATTTAAATTTAAGCTTACTTTATAAGAGTAATAATAATTTAGAATAGCGCGGCTAGCGGGATTTTCTAAAAAGCTCGAAGAGAACTTTCCTTTGAACCCGCGTCGGTCTCCCCTTACAAGAACCATCTTGTTTCGGACAGGAGTGACAGTCCCGAATGCTTTCCGTAAAAGTAAACAGATATGTTATACTTATGACCGGGCTACACTATAGCCGCAAAAAAATTATGCTATTTAACTAAAGGAATAATCTAAAATATAAAAATTTTATCTAAGAGGGTTTTAGACAAGTATAGAAACATTTATATTTTTATATGACGATGTAGATTATAAGGTAACATGGGTATATTAGAATATTTTTTAACAATATTTAGTCATTTTTGTATATAATGCTTGATTCAAAACACTTCAATTCAGTTCTCAATAATCTAGAGACATATGATGAAGAATTTGTTGAAGTTTTAGATAAGATCATAAAACTAGGTGTGAGTGTTGCAAGGAATACTGAAGAATTGCGTGAAGAAATAATTGATTACGATGCTGTATACCAAATCTATATTACTGACCTTAATTTTAACTTTTGGCTAAAAATTAACAAGGGCTCTATTATATATAAAAAGGGAATTAACAGAAGTGCATCCTTTCGGGTTAAATATACTAAAGATTTAATAATTAAAATTCTTAAGCGTGAAATGTCTGGAACGGATGCTTTCATGAGAGGCCTGATTAAGGTTGATGGTGATCTCGCTGAAGGGATAAGATTTACTAAACTGTTTAGATTGTTTTTCAAATATTTAGATCAGAGCTACAAAAAGAAGTAAATTCATTAAACCATTCTCATTCTTGTTCTATTATCAATTTTTTTGATTATTGTTTGTAAAATAATTAGCTTTTCTCCAAAAATTTTTTAGAGATACCACATGAAAATAATATAAGTTCCTATTTTTATTATATAAAATTAGGGCCTGTAATCTAGCCTGGATAGGGTGCCCGGCTTCGGTATCTGGGAGAGGACATCTCTCAGAGGGGGAGACTGGGATGTCGCAGGTTCGAATCCTGCTAGGCCCATTTCTTTATAACAAGGTTATTTTGAATTTTTATTCAATCTGATTGAGAATAGGGTTCCTTTATTTCTCACTTAAGTTCTTTATTGACTTTAGATCAAAAATTATTATTAGAGATAAAATTGTTGACTTAAAAATTTGAGAAAAAGGTGCTAAATTATATTTATATTTGATCTAGTTTTTTTTTTACCACAAATCTTAGCAAGAGATCAAAAAAGATTTAAATATGTTGAGCTTGTCTATTTTATTAACACAAACAAATAATTTAGCACAAAAAGAACATTTAGTATTCATGATAACTGTAAATGAAAATTACCATAATTTAGAAAGGGGTTTGAGA
>LAZR01001807.1_pt1 | contig 13083 bp, 11 predicted proteins | sample 329461 | NCBI WGS metagenome assembly LAZR01 (sample SAMN03002196, study PRJNA259156) | marine sediment metagenome | biome: sea floor; feature: Hydrothermal impacted sediments; material: marine sediment; isolation source: Loki non-amplified sample from Loki's castle hydrothermal vent sediment ...
AAGCATTATTGTATCTTCTGTAGTAAACACAAACTTTGGTGACAGTGACTTTTTAGAATTCATTCTTGCTTTATCCATCATTTCTATATGATTTGACTGGTTATAGATTGAATCTCCACCTTTTGAATAAAAATATTTTGTTGGGTTTTTAATTAATTCATCGATTAAATAATGCTGTAGCCGTTTTAATTATTGCTTGTCCTTGCGCCTTGGGTTTAGCCACACCGATGTCCATTATGGTGGGAACGGGTAAAGGGGCAGTGATGGGTGTGTTAATTAAAAATGCCGAAGCATTGGAGCTCCTCGAAAAAGTCGATACTTTAGTGGTTGATAAAACCGGCACATTGACTGAAGGTAAACCTAAATTAGTTGCAGTAATGGCTGCTGAGGGGTTTGACGAAAATGACAACCTTCGTTTAGCTGCTAGCCTAGAGCGTGCTAGTGAACATCCTTTGGCTGAAGCTATTGTAAAGGGTGCTGAAGAGAAGAAGCTTACCTTGAGTCAAGCAGAGAATTTTCAGTCGGTAACTGGTAAAGGTGTCACAGGTAGTGTTGATGGCCATCAAGTTGTATTGGGTAACCTTAAATTGTTTGAAAGCTTGGATATAGATGCGGGTAATTTACCTCAACAAGCTGATAGTCAACGTGCTGAAGGTCAAACGGTCATGTTGTTAGCAATCGATGGTAAAGCTGCTGGGTTAATCGGTGTTGCTGATCCGATAAAAGACAGCACTGAAGAAGCAATTCGTAATTTGCACGAAGAAGGAATACAGGTAGTAATGTTAACTGGCGATAGTCAAAAAACGGCTGATGCAGTGGCAGCAAAACTTAACATTGATCAAGTGCATGCAGAAGTGTTGCCAGAACAGAAGGCTGAAATGGTGAAGAAGCTTCAGGCTGAAGGTCGAATAGTGGCAATGGCAGGTGATGGGATAAATGATGCACCTGCATTGGCTCAGGCTCATGTGGGTATTGCTATGGGTACGGGCACCGATGTTGCAATGGAAAGTGCCGGGGTTACTTTGGTCAAAGGTGACTTGCGAGGCATTGTTCGGGCAATACGCCTGTCTAGAGCGACCATGCGAAACATTCGTCAAAATTTATTCTTTGCTTTTATTTATAACGCAGCTGGCGTACCCATTGCTGCTGGAGTGCTTTATCCCGTCTTTGGTTTGCTGCTTTCGCCTATGATTGCCGCCGCCGCGATGAGTTTTAGTTCCGTGTCGGTAATTAGTAATGCTCTGAGACTTAAACGAATGAAGCTTTAAGTTTTGATATTGCTATCATATAAGATCATTAATTATGGTGTAAGACGTAGGACTGGCTTTACGCCAGTCCTAATACTTTTATCTAGTTGACTGCTGTGATGACATAATCATTATCAGCTTTAATAAACTCGAACTTAACCGTTTTGCCAACGCTAAGCTTATTTAGCAAGCTCTCATCTTTGACCGAAAACCCCATACTCATGGCTGGCCAGTTCAGACTTTCGATCGGTTCATGGGATAGGGTTACCTTTTTAATGCTGACATCAAGCTTGGTGACGATGCCTGTAGCAATGTGCACCGTCTTTTGTTCCGATGTCTCTGTTTTTGGCGTCATGTTCTTCATGTCGTGATCATTCATGTTCTGCTGGGCTAAAATTGAAGTCGTCGTGCAAGACAAAATGATTGTGAAAGAACACATTAATAATTTATTCATTTGAATATCTCTAGTAGTTTAAAAATAAAGCTCCGGGTTGTACTCACTACGAACCCAGAGTATTTGTTTCATCTCATTTCTTCGTGATGGGTGTTACTGGCCTTTTGCTTCTGTTCCCCTTTTTTCGGTTTGCGAATAAGTAAATAAACCACTGGCATCACCAGCATTGATAGAATGGGGGCTGTAATCATGCCTCCTACCATGGGCGCAGCGATCCGTTGCATTACTTCACTGCCGGTACCTGTGCCAAACATGACGGGTAGCAGACCTGCAAGGATGACTGCCACCGTCATGGCCTTGGGCCTGACTCGAAGCACAGCACCTTCTCGAATGGCATCAAGCAGATCATCCTCAGTTGATTTATCTTCATCTAACCGTAGTCGCCAAGCCTGCTTAAGATAAAGCAGCATGATCACACCAAATTCGGCTGCCACACCGGCTAGCGCTATAAAACCAACTACGCTCGCCACCGATAAGTTGTGACCCAGTAGGTACAGTAACCAGATACTGCCCACTAGTGAAAATGGTAAAGTCACCATAAGCAGTAGCGCTTCTTCGAAACTCTTAAAAGTGAGGTAGAACAGTACGAAGATAATCAGCAAAGTGAAGGGTACAACCAGCTTGAGTTTGGCAGTTGCACGTTCAAGAAACTCAAACTGCCCTGACCATGTTATTGAATAGCCTGTGGGCAGGCTAATGTGTTCGGTCACCCTCTGTTGCATCTCCGCTACCGCCGAACCCAGATCGCGATCCCGAATATCGATATATACAAACCCTGCTAATCGCGAGTTTTCACTACGGATCATCGGTGGACCGTTGTTGATACTAATTTCAGCAATGTCTGAGAGTAACAATTGCTGGCCTCGGATAGTGACGATTGGCAGTGATCTTAAGGCGGTCAGGGAATCGCGTATTTCTCGAGGATACCTCACATTTATTGGAAAGCGCTGAAGGCCTTCTACCGTTTCACCAATATTCATGCCCCCAACGGCCGAGCTAATAATTAACTGAACATCATCAATATTAAGGCCATAGCGAGCCGCTGCAGTACGATTAATATCGACATCGACGTAACGACCACCAGTGAGGCGCTCGGCAAAAACACTGGTCACGCCCGGTACATCTTTAAGCACTTTTTCAATTTCACCGGTGAGTCTATCGATAACCGCTAAGTCTTCCCCCAACACTTTCACGCCCACCGGGCTTTTAATACCGGTGGCTAGCATGTCAAGTCGATTACGGATAGGCGGAACCCAAATATTAGTTAACCCGGGAACACGGACCGTTCGGTCCAACTCAGCAATCAACTTTTCCTGAGTCATACCTTGTCGCCACTCTTCGCGAGGTTTGAATTGAATGGTGGTCTCAAACATGACCAGCGGTGCCGGATCGGTTGCCGTATCTGCTCGCCCAGCTTTGCCATATACGGTTTTAACCTCTGGCACGGTTTTAATTAAACGATTAGTCTGCTGCAATAATTCTGCAACCTTACCCGCAGAAAGACTAGGTAGCGCGCTCGGCATGTATAACAAGTCGCCTTCGTCCAGAGGAGGCATAAATTCGCTACCTATATGTTGTAAGGGCCACAGACTTGTAAACAACAAAACACCTGCCACGACTAATGTCGTCTTTGGGAAACGTAGTACGCCTTCCAGCAAGGGACGATAACAGGCAATTAAAAAACGGTTGAGGGGATTAGCCTGTTCAGCAGGTATTTTTCCTCGGATAAAATAGCCCATCAGTACCGGGATTAGAGTCACCGCTAGCCCAGCGGCAGCGGCCATCGCATAGGTTTTTGTAAACGCCAAAGGCGAGAACATACGACCTTCTTGTGCTTCTAAGGTAAAAATAGGAATGAAAGATAATGTAATAATCAATAAAGAGAAGAACAGGGCAGGCCCGACTTCCACGGCAGAATCACCGATCACTTTCCAGCGGGTTTCACCCAGAAGTTGCTCGCCGGGATGTTTTTCATTCCAGCGCTCTAAATGTTTGTGAGCATTTTCGATCATCACTACAGCAGCATCGACCATAGCCCCCACAGCGATAGCAATTCCACCAAGAGACATGATGTTAGCGTTAATTCCTTGCCAGTGCATGACAATAAAAGCCATTAATATACCTAGCGGTAAGGTGACGATGGCTACCAAAGCTGAACGCAGATGGAAAAGGAAAGCAATACAGACTAATGCCACGACAATAAATTCTTCAACAAGCTTTTCGCTAAGATTATTGACAGCACGTTTAATTAAGCCTGAGCGATCATACACAGGCACAATTCCCACGCCCTCTGGTAAACTCTTTTGTAGATTATTAAGCTTTTCTTTTACCGCCTCGATAGTAGAAAGCGCATTTTTGCCTGAACGCATTACAATTACGCCCCCCACAGCCTCTCCTATGCCATCCAGTTCACCTATAACACGCCGAATTTCGGGGCCAACCTGAATATGTGCTACATCTCCCAGTTTGACTGAAACACCCTCATCAGTGGTCAGCAATGGTATGGCTCGAAAATCATCTAAGCTTTGCAGATACCCCGATGCTCGCACCATATATTCTGCTTCCCCCATTTCTAGAACGGAGCCTCCAGATTCTTGATTTCCGGCGCCAATAGCTTCAATAACTTGACTGAGAGGAATACGATAAGCTGCCAGTTTGTAAGGATCAACGACTACTTGGTACTGACGCACCATCCCTCCGACAGTTGCAACCTCAGCCACATTGGGTACCGTTTTGAGCTCAAATTTGAGGAACCAATCTTGCAGAGTACGAAGTTGAGAAATATCTTGGGTACCTGATTTGTCTACCAAAGCATACTGATAGATCCAGCCAACACCTGTAGCATCAGGACCAATTGACGACCTTGCCGCCGGAGGTAATAGTGATTGTGCTTGATTGAGGTATTCAAGCACCCGACTGCGAGCCCAATAAAGATCTGTTCCCTCATCAAACAATATATATACATAGCTGTCGCCAAAAAATGACAGGCCACGTACCACCTTGGCACCCGGTACCGAGAGCATGGTAGATGTCAATGGATAAGTAACCTGATCCTCCATCAACTGTGGAGCTTGACCCGGCCAAGTGGTTTTAATGATCACCTGAACATCTGAAAGATCAGGTAATGCATCGAGGGGCGTGCGTGATACCGATATTAAGCTCCAACCAACTAGTATCAGAGTGAGCAGCAACACTAAAAATCGATTAGTAATAGACCAACGTATTATGTTCGCAATCATTGTGCACCATCCGCTTGGCTGGCTGAAGATAATAGGTGAATGTCGGTAATTAGAGGTGCTGAGTTCTCCTGTAAATGAAACTGAACTTCTATTTGTTTACCAACGGTCAATCCCTCAGGTTTCAATGATGACGAAAGCTCAAATTCCATAGTCATTCCTGGCCATTGCAGGCTCGGAATATCAGGATGGGTCAGCGTCAGGCGTTGCCCATTTATGGACTCGATCCTAGCTTGTGTTTTATGACTGTCCATATCCATCTTAGACATGGTTTTGTCGTTACTTTGAGATAAAGATTTGTTGCTTAGTCGTGCTTCAATGCCTTTAAGGCTAGCCTCAGAATCTACCAAGAACTGGCCTGATGACACAATTCGATCGCCTTCTTTCAGGCCCTGTTTGATTTGGGTTTGATCATCTGCTTCTATACCAATAGTGACCTCAACCGGACGAAAACTCCCTTTGTCATCCGCGAGCATCACTAATGTGCGTTTACCTGTTCGGATAAGTGCTTCACTCGGCACAAGTAGTGTATTCTCACTTTGTCCACCTGCTAACTGCATGTTCACAAACATGCCTGGTACGAGCCTACCTTCAGGGTTCGCTAGTTCAATGCGAGCCTTGAGTGTACGAGTAATGGGGTTCACTTCCGGCAACAATGCCTGAATTTCGCCTTTAAAGTTGATGCTGGGAAAAGCTGAACTGCTAGCTATAACAGGATCACCTATATTGAGTAATTCAATCTGGCTTTCAGGAATCTCAGCATTGGCCCAGACCGTTTCCAGACCGTTGATGCGCATCAGCGTCGAACCTGGTGTTATTGTCATTCCTTCACGAGCCACTAGCTCAGTGACCACACCATTGATCGGGGCGACAATGGTAATCTGTGTTTGCAGTTGACCAGTGCTTTTTATTTGACGAATTTGTGTTTCGTTCATTCCTGCTTGGCGCATTCGAGCGATGGATGCTTCTATAAGTTGTTGAATGCCATTGCCATGCATGCTTTTAAGTGCAAAAAAATCTTCTTGTATTGCTACCCATTCTGGGACATAGAGTGTGAGTAATGGTTGCCCTTTTTTGACGCGGTCCAAGGTTGCACTAGCATATAGTTTTTCTACGTAACCCAATGCTCGGGCTTGAACATTGACCTGATCTCGTTCATTCCAAGCAATACTGCCTACGGTAATCACCTGCTTAGCAATGCTTCCTTTTGTAACCAGCGCAGTACGAATACCAATGTTTTGCTGTATACGTGAACTGATACTAACGCCTTGCTCCTCGGTTTCAGAAGTGTCCTCACCTGTGCTTGTCGTATAAACGGGCACTAACATCATATCCATAAACGGAGACTTACCAGGCGCCTCAAATTGGTTGCCTGGTACCATTGGATCTTGATAGTAAAGAATTTTACGGCCAGTCACTGGATCTATCTCGCCTGCTTTAAGCCCAGTATCGATATGTCGTCGTGTGGCTTTTTCCCCTTCAGAGATCCCCCAATTTGAAGGGTTTATAATAGCTTTAGCACTAGGAATTTTGTCTGATTCTACTGGAGGCATATCCATACCTTGACGAATACCCCACTGATAAGCAGCAAAAATGGCAACAAGCACAACTCCGATAGCCAATAACAAAAAAGTGATTTGTTTACGATTCATTATTTGGTCTCCAAAAAGTGGGATTGTTGAGTCGTAGCGTCATATTCAATCGCAGCATTGTGTGATGCTAAATATTCCAAAGCAACCCAGATAGCTGCGGTTTCCATTTCAATTCGCAGTCTTTCGATTCGTGTGACAATCTCTATTTTTCGGGCATCGAGTACTTCACTCAATTCTCCATTGCCGCCACTATACTGAGCCAAGGTTGCTTGAGTGCGTTGGCTGGCAAGTGGGATCAGAGTCTCTTGATAGTCTGAAAGACGGATTAAATTACTATTCCAAGTGTCAAGCCAACGCTGCGTTTCAGCGATATGTTGACGAATCATTTCTTCGCGTTCTGAGCGCAATTGTTCAATTTTTGCTAGTTCTGCGGCCACAACTCGATCCTGTCGGTTTTCTTGATTCCATTGCAAAGGTACGTTGACACCGATTGAAACCATGTCTGAAAATGCAGAACTACGCTCGCTATACATCAACGACCAAGTCCAGTCGACACGCTTTTCCTGACGAGCCACCTCGGCCTCGGCTCTTGCAACAGACTCCTGAGCGACCATGACCGCTATATCGGGATGCTCATTTATTTGGTGAGTTAAATGGAGTTTGTCGATGGGAGACTGTGTGATGTCGGGCGGTTGTACTAATGAAGTGTAAGCAGTATCTCCGATCCAACGCGTTAGAGTAGTGGTCGCGTTTTTAAGACTCGCTTGAGCCTGAAGTATGCGATCTTGGATTTCTGCTACCGTCGTTTTGGCCAGAAATATGTCAGACTGGCGACCCTGACCAGACCGATAAGATGCCTCAGAGGCATTCACTTGTAATTTAGCCTCTTTCTGCTGCTCTTCGAGCAGCGCTACCATCTGTTGTTGATAAAATCGATCAAACCAAGCTAATGCTGTTTCTCGACGGAGCTGGCTGATAGTAAGTTCTTTAGCTATCTGAGCGGTATGGACTTTACGTTCGAAGACATTTGCACGTGCTTGGCGTTTATTTTCACCAGTGAAAGTCTGAGAAATCCCTAGAGTACGCATCGTCATGAAATCTTCCGAAATACTATAGGCCATAGATCCATTCACAGGAAGATTATTCAGAGATAATTGTAAAATGGGGTCGGGAAGTTCTTTGGCTCTAACGGCCATTTCTTGTGAGGCAAGTGCTGAAGCCTCTTGCGCCAGAATAGCTTGGGATCGTTGCTCTGCAATATGCAAAGCCGTTTCCAAACTAAGCGGCTGAGATGGAAGTTGTGGTTGCGCTAAAGCGCCAGTTGCAAAACTTGCTGTAAGTAAAGCAAAGATTAATGGCTTTTTAATACGCCAAAACTCTAATACATATGTTTGGAGCACAGAGGCTCTTGCTAATAATGTCGACATAAGCTGAATCCGATGAAGTTAATCGTGTTGTAACAACACTTCATAAATTTCAGGTACAAAAAATTATCAGTAACCTGAAACGCTACGGAAAAATCAGCTAATAGTGGGTGGACGCCAGACGCTAACGGGTATTGAGCTAGGAAGTGGAAAAAAGCTCCTTAAACTAGCGCTTTCATCGGTAGGAATGTGTCTCAAGGATGATGAAGAAAAAAAGACAACAACTACTGGAGAATACGCGCTACAGTTTTGATTAGTCTTACAGGGATTGCCGGTTGTTTTTGCAGTCTCTGCATCATTACAACAGTCATCCATCCCATTCATATAAGCGCTTTGTTTCATAGGACAAGGGGGGTTATAGGCATGCGCATAACTCACATTTGCGAAAGCAACTGTAATACAAAGAAATATAAGACTTATAGTGCGCATCAGTAAATTATACGCCACCTTTATTTTTCAGTGCATTTTTATTAGTAATTTGATCATCTAATTATTCTTTGTTTTGGATTAAGCTTGTTATTACAACAACTCTATTTGAAATGACTGCTATTAATGTGCGTGTAGTAGTTATTTTTTAACCCTCTCGCCTCTCTACACTTTTGGTGTAGCTCTATCGGGAATTAATTATTTTAATGATCATGTCTGTGATGTGCATCTGGAAAATGTACATGTTCGTGAATCATCGCTTCCATCATTGTGTTAATCAGATACCATTGATTTTATTTCGGCATTCTTATCATTTACATCTTCTGATAAAAAAAACAAGATAATGGTCATAAATTTATTTGTTAGGCTTTTTGATAGAAATATTTAGGTATTCGTCGTCAGACCAAAATTATAGTTATATTTTTGCCTGATTAACCCGAGCAGATAGCGCTTGGTGATTTTCTTTTCTTTCACTATAACGATCAGACAGGTACTCAGAATGATTTTTCATAATTAATGTAATTTTAAAAAGTTCTTCTACAACATCGACAATTCTATCGTAGTACGGTGAAGGCTTCATTCGTCCATCATCATTAAACTCCTGCCATGCTTTTGCAACTGATGATTGATTAGGTATAGTAAACATTCGCATCCAGCGGCCAAGGATCCTCATCTGATTAACTGCATTAAAGGACTGAGAGCCGCCACATACTTGCATTATTGCAAGCGTTTTCCCTTGGGATGGACGAACAGCTCCTTCACTCAAAGGGATCCAGTCAATCTGAGCTTTCATTACAGAACTCATTGCTCCATGCCGTTCTGGTGAGCTCCAGATCATGCCATCACACCATCTAACTAATTCACGCAGTTCCATAACTTTGGAATGCGTTTCTGGTGCATCATCAGGTAGAGGTAATCCTGATGGATTAAAGGTTTTCACCTCGGCACCCATTGCTGTTAATAGCAGTCCAGCCTCCTCTGCTGCAAAGCGGCTGAATGAACGTTTTCGTAATGAACCGTAGAGGATCAATATACGCGGCGTACCTTCGCTATGTAGTCGTTGTGTGACTTGATCATCAAAATATCTAATATTTAAAGCGGGTAAATCAATCATTGTTTGTTATTCCTTCATATTACTAATTACATAAACTATATATATGTAATATCATATATGTAGTTTAAATGCATTAAGGATAAAAATGCTACTACCTATTCAACTTTTCAAAATTCTTTCTGATGACACTCGCCTCACGATCACGATGTTACTTCGTGAAGCTGGGGAGTTATGTGTTTGTGACATTTGCCTCGCCACTTCCCAATCTCAGCCGAAGATTTCTCGGCACATAGCTATTTTGCGTGAGTCGGGTCTTGTTCTGGATCGTCGGGAAGGTAAATGGATTTACTATAGATTGTCCCCTTTCCTGTCGCCTTGGACAGCCGATATTATTGATACTACATGGCAAAATTTACGTGAAGGTATACATACTCGTTTGCAAAAACGTGATTCATCCAAGTGCTGAAACTTAAGAAAATGCATTCAATTTTAGATATATAAATGGACTCTCATATGTTACTGGCTGGGATAATTTTTTTACTGACACTGGTCTTTGTTATCTGGCAACCCAAGGGGTTAAATATTGGCTGGAGTGCTGCGATTGGCGCTTTGCTGGCATTACTTACTGGTGTCATTCATCTTAATGATATCCCTGTTGTCTGGAACATCATCTGGAATGCTACGGCGACATTCATTGCGGTGATTATTATCAGTTTGTTGCTTGATGAATCGGGATTTTTTGAATGGGCTGCATTGCATATATCGCAATGGGGTCAGGGCAACGGTCACCTCTTATTCACTTTGATCATATTATTTGGCGCAGTCGTGGCGGCACTCTTTGCTAACGATGGCGCCGCTCTAATTCTCACGCCAATTGTTATCTCGTTACTTGTAGCTCTGGACTTTAGCAGACGTAGTACATTGGCATTTGTAATGGCTGCTGGATTTATTGCTGATACAGCAAGTCTTCCCCTTATCGTTTCGAATCTGGTGAATATTGTTTCTGCTGACATTTTTAATCTTGGTTTTAGTGAATATGCCTCTGTAATGGTACCAGTAGATATCGCTGCAATCATCGCCACACTGATTATGCTCCACCTATTCTTTCGAAAGGATATTCCACCGGTATATGAGCTTACACTGCTTAAAAATCCGGCCAGTGTTATCAAAGATTTAGCGACCTTCCGAACCGGTTGGGTAGTACTGTTGATATTGTTAGTAGGTTTTTTTGTATTAGATCCACTGGGTATTCCGGTGAGTGTGATCGCCTCTACTGGAGCATTAGTCCTCTTTGCTGTCGCAAAAAAAGGACATACGATTAATACAGGTAGAGTACTGCGTGATGCCCCTTGGCAAATCGTCATATTTTCGCTGGGCATGTACTTAGTGGTCTATGGCCTTCATAACGCTGGTTTAACGAAATATCTCTCTGGCATTCTTAACCTACTCGCTGATCAAGGACTTTGGGCGGCTACGATAGGGACAGGTTTCTTGACGGCGTTTTTATCTTCCATCATGAATAACATGCCAACGGTTCTGATTGGCGCCTTGTCCATCGACAGTAGCAACGCCAGTGGAGTGATTAAACAAGCTATGATTTATGCCAATATAATCGGTTGCGACCTTGGACCTAAAATAACTCCTATTGGCAGCTTGGCAACCCTGCTCTGGCTACATGTTCTTTCGCAGAAGAACATGACAATTACCTGGGGTTACTATTTTCGAACAGGAATTATCATGACTCTACCAGTACTATTTGTAACGCTAATAGCACTGGCGCTACGTCTCTCTTTTAATTTGTAATGAGATCTTTATATGAGCAACATAACCATTTATCACAATCCTGCATGCGGTACTTCACGTAACACGTTGGAGATGATCCGTAATTGCGGTGAAGAGCCAACCGTGATTTATTATCTCGATGCTCCACCTGAACGTGATGAGTTGGTAAGGCTTATAGCCGACATGGGAATAACAGTATCTGCATTATTACGTACAAACGTCGAACCTTATGAAAAACTTAGGCTTGGAGAAGGCACTTATACGGATGACCAGCTAATTGACTGTATGCTTCAACATCCCATTTTGATTAACCGTCCTATTGTTATGACTTCATTAGGAACACGTTTGTGTCGTCCTTCTGAAGTGGTGCTCGATATTCTGCCAGTATCGCAAAAAGGCTCTTTTACCAAAGAGGATGGTGAAAAAATCATTGATAAATCTGGTAAACGAATTCCTTTAAATTTAAAAAGCTCTTGAACGTTAAGTGTCTTTTATTGTGAATAATCCTAACTTTGACTAAAACTTCATTTAGTAACTGAATCGGATTTTTTCTATAAAGTTAGAAGCCCTAATAACATAGTCAATGGTTTTGACTAGCTACCACTTCATAGCCCTTTTGTTTAAGTTTACTCAAGATAGCAGCAGGTCATATTTTATCGTGACTCTGATTTCCTGTACTTAAATAATCTCGTGAAAATCGGGAATTACGCTTACGGTCTGAAGGTATATCAGTCTCTATTTCAATTCCAATAGATTAAGATGAAATGTCTGCTTTGGGTCGACAGGCGACCTTTGTTACATTTGTCGCTTAAGTGCCAATTATAGTCTTTGAACCTTAACAATCTTATGCTTAGGTTGTTGGGCACATCGGTGTTGTACTGTGGTAACAAGACACTTAAAATCCCTCGATTTTGCGGCCGTGCCGGTTCGATTCCGACCCTCGGTACCAATATTTAAGATAAGTCAGTATATAACAGTGACTTAATGCAAAACGATGCTATAACAATTGTAATAGTGTGACACCAAGTGGTTACACTTTGGAGTCGTAATGGCAAATCATATATGTCGCAACCGCTGTGGAGCCTTCTACTTTCGGTTTATCATTCCACAGGCATTCCGAAATATTTCAAGAACAAGCGTGAAATACGCTATTCCCTCAAAACCGATAGCAAAAAGCTTGCTGTTTAACGTGCGAGACTTTATCGTGTAAGTGTCGATCACTTACTTAGGCCGCTGGAATAAACATGCTCACAACATTCATGTCTTTTACTACTCTTGATGGACATAAAAAGTAATAAAAAAAATGCAAATTATGGTAAAATCTTAAAATGTCTATTCGGTCTTGTGTCAATTTGCTCATCCTAATGATTGCCATGCAATCAGGAATTCTTGCGGCCGATATTCATGATCTTGCTTTCGCACAATCCCAGGAACGAAATACTGGCTTTGACACCCATCAAGACCAACATCAGCAATTGGCTCAACAGTCACACACCCACGATAAACAGTCGGGCATTGATTGTTCTCATTGTGTACATAGTCATTGCGCCCACTTTGTTGGTCTGACTAACGCATCAAGTCTGAGTCTGACCGATTACAGGGATAGCTTATTCTATCTCCACTCGCAGTCAACTGAAACTGGCTTTTCTGCCAACACGTTCCGCCCTCCCATAATTTAATCCTCGATAAAACTGTCACGGACGCTTTAAGCGTCTGCTTGTCTGGAATAATCAGGATTTAAATCATGAAGCTACAATTCAAAAGTGTGCTTGTTATGAACAAGCCATTACGTTTCACATGGCTCGGTGTACCCTTAGCCATACTGTGGTTGTTGTCAATCACCCCCGTTAATGCAGCGCAAAAGAACG
>LAZR01001808.1_pt1 | contig 13065 bp, 8 predicted proteins | sample 329461 | NCBI WGS metagenome assembly LAZR01 (sample SAMN03002196, study PRJNA259156) | marine sediment metagenome | biome: sea floor; feature: Hydrothermal impacted sediments; material: marine sediment; isolation source: Loki non-amplified sample from Loki's castle hydrothermal vent sediment ...
CATCAAATTCTACAAAAAAAGGGAGAGGTTATTTTTGTCGGAAACAAAGATTAACTTGCAACCTCATAAAAAAAAATCTAATATATTATAAATTTTTAAATAAAACAACCTCCAGAGCAGAATTTACTATGACAGTAGAAAACTCCTATCCAAAACGTTTTAATTTTAATGAAGTCCAAAAGAAATGGATAAAATTTTGGGATGATGAGAAAATATATTCATTTGATATTAATAAAAAAGGAAGAATTTTTACTATCGATACCCCTCCTCCATTTGTAAGTGGAGATCTCCATATGGGACATGCTTTAAATCATTCTTGGATAGATTTTGTTGCTAGATATCATAAGATGAAAGGCGATAACGTTTATTTTCCACAAGGATTTGATTGTCACGGACTTCCTGTGGAACTTGCTGTGCAGAAAGAATATGGCATATCTCAACATCAACGGGATGAATTTTTAGAAAAATGCGTTGAATGGGTGGACAAGAATATTAAAAATATGAGAAGACAATTTGATGAGTTGGGATATTCTGCTGATTGGGATTATACTTACCGCACTATGAATAACGATTATAAATATAAAGTTCAATTATCGCTCCTCTATTTTTATAATAATGGTTGGTTATATCGAGAAAAATTTCCAACTCACTATTGTATGAATTGTGAAACATCCCTAGCTAAAGCGGAAGTTGGTTATCAGGATGAGAAGGGGAATTTATGGTATATAAAACTACCTGTTGTAGGAAGAGAAGGTGAATATCTTACAATAGCAACCACTCGCCCAGAATATATGGAAGCTTGTGTTGCTCTATTAATCAATCCTAAGGATAGCCGATATTCTGATCTATCTGCTGCTGAAGTCGAAATTCCGTTTACAAAAAGAAAAGTTCGAATTTATATGGATAAATCTGTTGATATGGATTTTGGAACAGGAGTTGTTTACGTCTGTACTTACGGGGATGAAATGGATATTAAATGGAAATTGCAATATAACCTTGATGAAATTCAAATCTTTACTGAAGATGGTCATTTGAATGAAAATTCCCAGTACAAAGGATTAACAATTTTAGAAGCAAGAGAACAAATAATAAAAGATCTAAATAAAAGAAATTTAATAGAAAAAATCGTAGACTATGAACACAGCATAATAATTCATTCAGAACGCTCTTCTTGTAGAAAACCAATAGAATATTTACCAGTATATCAATGGTTTATTAATGTTAAAGACTTTACCAAAGATATAATAGATTCTGCTGAAAAAATGAATTGGTATCCTGAAAAACAAAAACAAAGATTGTTAGATTGGACTGAAGGTTTGGATTGGAATTGGGTAATGTCTCGTCAACGTGTTTTTGGAACCCCAATTCCTTTTTGGTTTTGTGCTGATTGTGGGGAAATAATCCCTCCAACAAAAGCAGATTTACCTTTAGATCCTGTAAAAATTTCCCCACCCCTCAAAATATGCCCAAAATGTAAAAGTAAAAGGATTACAGGAGAGAAAGATGTATGCGACTGTTGGATTGATTCAAGTATAACTCCGCTACAAATTACAAAATGGGAAGAAGATGATGATTTCTTTGAGCAAACATATCTTAAAGCTAGAGTTCATCGACCTCAAGGTTACGAGATTATTCGGACTTGGCTGTTTTATACTCTTTTTCGATGTAAAAAATTGACAGGGAAAGATCCATTTTATGAAACTATGATAAATGGTATGGTTGCAGGCCCAGATGGTCGACATATGTCAAAAAGTCTGGGTAACTCTGTTTCCCCTGATCAAGTCATCCCAGAATTTGGGAGTGATGCCATTAGATATTGGGCCGCAATGGGTTCGCTAGGAGATGACTATCCCTTTATGTTTAACTGGATAAATCTTCAATCAAAGCAACCCGTATCAATTGAAACTATTGCAAAAGAAAAAGACAGGCTTCCAGAAATTAAATTCTCAAACAAATATGGCATAATATATGAACAATTAGTTGGAGCATCGAGATTTGTAACTAAAATATGGAACGCTTTTAGGTTTTTATTTTTAAATCTTAAAAAAATTGAATTAAATAACCTTGATATAAGTTCAGAAGAACTCTCGACGATAGATCATTATTTCTTCTCTGAATTCAACAATACTTTAGAGCTAATAACACAGAACTTAGACGTTTATAATTGGCATGGTGCTATTATGATCTTGCGATCTTTCTTCTGGAATGAAATGTGTGACAATTACATTGAAGTTATAAAATATAAATTTTATTCTGATGACAAAAAGGCTCAAAAAACTTCTTTAAAAAAAGCATTGGGTTTATTTTATAAAACTTTAAAAATCTTAGCCATAACAATGCCTTTTATTGCCGAAGAAATATATTCTAGCCTTTATATAAAATTTAAAAATCTGAAATCAATACATTTGGAAAAATGGCCAACTCCTTATCAAAAAATTTCTGAAGATTTGGCAAACGTTGGTAAAATTGGTGTTAATATTATTAAATTTCTTAGAATGAATAAATCAAAACTTCAAATACCTCTAAACCAAAAGATATCCAAAGTGATTATACTAGCAAGCAAAAACCAAATTAAGGATATCAAACATTTAAGGGAAGATATTAAAAATACTGTAAGAATAGGAATTTTAGAAATAAAAGAGAAATCATCAGAAATTATAGCAGAAGATAAACCAGATTTAGAACAAAGAATTGGAGAACTCGATATCGTTGTTAGAGTCTTTAAATGATAACAAAAAGCTTACAAGAAGTATTCTATTCTTTTAGAAGATTTTTAGGTTCATCAGTTTCTGAAATTTCTTCAGCATCATTTGGTTCTTCGCTAATAAGATCCTCGTTAGTCACTGCTAAATTTTCTTCACTTGGTTCTTCCTCAAGTCCTAGCTGTGCAACCATCATTCGCTTCATATCTTCTCGATTTTTTGGTAATCCAAACATTTCTGCATATTTCTCAGTCGTAGTTAATTCTTGAGAACGCCCTTTTTTTACAGCGTCTATAAGTCCATTGTCTATTAAATATTTAACATGCTCGTAAGCCCCACTTCCTCTTAGTTTAATCACTAAGGATTTCAAAATTGGTTGTTTCAAAGCGATAATCGTTAAGGTTCGTAAATATTTTTCCGCTATTGCTCCTCCTTCAGCAAATTTTGAAACTTTTTCAGTATACTCCAGTTTAATCTGCATTTGATATCGATCTCCAATTTGAGCGATTACAAGAGCAGTTGATCGATCTAGATAATCGAAAGCTAGCTCATTAATCAACTCCTCAACTTCTTTCCTACCAATCTCTAATTTAGTTGATAATATTTCAATAGTGAGCGGTTTCCCTGACGCATATAGGGCGGCTTCAATTTGATTTCTATGAAAATCTCTAATTTGATCATTTGGTCTTTCTTCTTCCGTCTTTTCGGATTCTTCAGTTTCGTCTCTTGAATCTTCCTCTTTTATCCCGATTGTTAATTGATCGTTTGATATTTCTGTTGATACTATTTCATTAGCCTTATTCTCTATATCATTTATATCTCCTTCAAGAGTTTCTTCCGGATCAATAATTTTAGTTTTATTCCCTTTTTCATCAATCTCTTTTTCAATTATAACATTATCAGAGTCCTCTTCTAAATTTTCTAAGTTTTCATTATCTAAATTTTCATTCAAATCGTTCATTTTCAGCACTAATGATTAAAACTTTAAATAATTTATTTTAATGAAATTTTAATATCTTTAAAATCTGCTTCTTGAAATAATAAGATATCCGTTGAAGTTTTACCAGTTCCACTTGCTCCTGCAGTTGATAAAAACGTCAGGGCAAGGAACATCTTTACGAGAGCAAATCTTCTTCCTATACTTGATTTCTCATCATTTTTTATTATTTCCATTAATTCAAAGAAAGAAGTATCACTCTTATTATTTAGTTTAATAGTGGCTTTGATTCGATTTAGCCAACTCTCATGTAACTCTCCAACGGTTTGTTCTTTTCCACTTATATGCTTTAAGAGTTCTTTTGGTAATTTTGCCTTAGATTTCATTTGAATTTTTTTCTGTTTTTCTTCATCTCTTCTCAATCTTCTCCTTTTAAGTTTCTCCTTGTTTTGCATTGTCTCAATAATCATAGCTCTCATTGCATCAAATAGTTCTTTTTTTGTTGCTATCTGCATTTTTGGTTGAATTGGTTGTGGTAATGCTTTAGGGATTGTTCTGGAATGCCGAGCACGCAGTTTTTCTATCTCTTGCTTTTTTTGGATCTTTTCTTCTTCTTTTATTATACTAGTAATTTTATAATGATGGAGTTGTGCAGCAGATTTAAGAGCAATTCCAGATATTTTAAAGTTTATAAAATCTTCATGTAGCATATTATCAAAGAATTTATTTACCAAGCCAGATAAATCATAGAATGCAGTTTTTGAATCTTTAGCTAACTCAACATCTAACAACACTCGAAATTCAGGTTTTTGCCAGAATTTCATATTAATTTTGTCTTGATATAATAAAGCAGGATCGTTAGCTTCATCAAACCCCGCTATTAATTCTTCCTCTAAGTTCTCCTCAGATTCTTCAACTTCTTTAATACCTGATTCATTATTACTAGAAACCTCGATTTTGTTATCAACTGTTTTAGGTTGTGTTTTATTTTTAGATGTGAAATCAGTTACAATTTTAACAATCTCTGCTTTTCTAGCTTTAGGTGGAAATTTTATATTTTTTTCTTTACTAAACTCTTTTAATTGTTTAACTGTCCACTTATTATAATCTATCGAAATCGCTTTTCACCTCAAGTTTGTTAGGAACCTTCTATTAAACCTGAAGTTTGCTTCCTGTTCTAAATCGACACTAAAAATATCAGTAATTCCACTTTGTTGCATTGAAACACCATAAATTCGGTCAGCATTTACAATATTTTCTTCTCTATGACTGATAACCATGAATTGCGCTTGACTTGAGAATTCTTTAATTACTGTGGAAACTCTATAAATATTTGGATTATATATAATTATTAAATGGACTATAATTACTTTCTAAGATAATTTGTTCTAGTTTCCTATATTTTATAGTATTAAGATAATATTTTACCTTAAAAAATATTAATAGTTTATCAAACTAATATTAATTGTTTAAAAGAAAATGAAAAAATTTATTACATTCAGTTTAATAGATTTTTGAGTTAAGGGAAGCAGAAATTCCTGCTTTGCTTTAAATAATGTTACCTATTTTCACGGTTAAGAAGAAATACAAAAAAATATCTTTAAAAATATTTAAATTTAGCCATGTTTCCTTTTTTTTACCGTAGTTTTCTTAGTAAAATCCGTAGTTTTCTTAGTAAAATCCGTAGATTTCCCTTTTGAATTAGAACGATAATAATCTCCATATTTAAGCCTTGTGGGAATAACTTTCCTTTTTTTATATTCTTCTAAACTATGTTTCAACATCAATTCACCAAGATATAGAAATTTGTAGTATTAATATAATAATTGAGGCTTCAAATTTAATAGTTTTTTTATTAATTAATTAATAGATTAAACCTTTAACAATATAAATTTATTTAAATAAAAATCTACATTTTGTAGAAAAAATTCCAAAATGAATTCGTTAAAAGTTTATTATCAGTGACCATACGATATAAACAAGATGAATTTATTTCAATTAAACCAGTGTATCCATCATCAAAATGTTTTATTTCGAATTCTAAAGAGTTTGTTAATATTCCTTTTAAGATTTTTACACAAGTATCGATTTCCCTTACAATTAAAACACCGTTAGATACTCCGGAGTCTAAATCTATTTGCATTCCTAAAGGATGATAATCTTTTAAAGTCCTTGCCCTACTATCCCAATATTTTTTTGTATATCTCGCTAGAATATCACATATTTCTTCAAAATGAGGGTTTTGGGCTTTAAATTGTTTATCTTTATCAATCCATAAGGAAAAGGGCTGTTCTTCCCTATAAGATTCATAATCTTTAAGATAGTGATCAAGTTTATCATTTAGTTGATGTAAATCTTTATCTAAGTCATTTAAAATATCTACATCATTAAATTCATTTTCAGCTTTAAAGATGTATATTCGTTCTTTAATATATTCTAAGGGATATTCCTTTATTTTTATACATAAATTATCTTTATTATAATTTGGAATAAAAGCAATAACTGGCTTTTTCTGAGCTAAAGTGGAGGCAAGTTCCGAATCTTTGCCAAATGTATCGCTTTCCTGAATCATATAAATCGTACATTCCGCTCTTTTTAACATTAACCCTTCTATCAGACCTTTATCTCTATTTGATTCACAGAAGGATTGTGTAGGATCAAAATATCTTAATTTTGAGCTTTTGATTCTTGGGTCAGTAAATATTTTTTTAAGAATTTCATAGGTTTCCTCGTATTCACAATTTTTTCTCATCGAAGTTGCAATATAAACATCGATATAATCCCAAATTAAGTAAATTTCAGTGTTATAATTTCCTATCTCTCGATTTTTTATTATTTGTTCTTTTAATACCTGTAATATTTTCTTGAATTCATCATATTTCTTTGGATCGCTTTTTTCTTTTAATATGTACTCATCAAGGATTTCCTTCTCTGTATCGTATATATTTTTGCTTAAATAACCCAGATGCCATGTATCCTCCTTTTTAACTTTTCTTAGGCTTATGATTGGATTTGGTCGGGTTGCATAACTTCTTTCTAATGTATCTGGTTGAAGATTATAAATCCCAAAATATTTTTCGATGTCATATTTTTTCATTTTAGAGAATCTATCATAGGTGAAATTAAAATTCCCAAAATTGAGGATACTTAAACCTTTAAATTTAGTAATTCCTTTTTTTAAAGTTTCACTATTGACAATTCCATTTAAGAAAAAATAATTAAAGAAATCCCTAGAGATTCTGTTTTGATTAAGAAGTAATAAAACTTCATTAAACTGCTCATAATTTAAATAACCTGAACTTAAATCCTTTAGAACTTTTTCTAAATGTTTTTTTCGATTTTCGTCTAAACTTACGGGATTATATTCTTTTCCACATAAGTGATGTAATATTAATTTCGAGAAATCATTAATGTTATCCAATTTTAACTGATCTATATCATTATCTCTGAATTTCATATTGACAGCATATGTACATTATTTTTCTGAACTTCTATATTATAAATTGTTAAATAGTAATATAAAACTTTTATGAGATTATTCAATTATTGAATTTGTTATATTTCAATATTCAGTTCATTACTAGCTAGAAATTGGAGTAATATTAATAATTTTTAATATATTTTCTATGAAGGGTTTTAATTTTTCTTCAAATGGGAATATTTTGTCTTTACGTTGAGGATCTAATTCCATTGATTCAATAATAACAGTTTTTAATCTTACAACAAGTTGAGTTTTTACAAGGTCTTTAAATTCTCTAGTATTTTCTATTTGGTTTTCCTTATTAAGTTTTAAAAGTTGTGGATAATTTTGTTGCATCTCACTAGAATAAAGTTGCTGTAAAAAATTTATCACTATTTTTTCAAAACCTAGCTGTGGTTTTTCATTAATTTCTTCTCCGGTCTGTATGGAGTTTTTAATTTGTTCAGAATATAATTTAGATTTTTGTAGTTTTTTTAGAATTTCTTCCTTCTGGAAATCTTTTATACTTAGATGAAGAGTATCAATCCAAGATATAAAAGCTTCATAAAATTGTTTTGTTGAGAAATTTTCAGTAACGAAATCTTGAAAGAAGAAAGCACAATTATCCCCATACTTTCGTGCATTTTTCATATATTTATCGTAACTATCATAATCGATAAAGAAGTAGAACTCTTTATCTTCAAAATCTTCAGTTATTTTTATATAATGAGAAACATTCCCTATTCCTTTTATGTTTATTATTTTAAATTGAATAAATCTTCTTCTTTTTAAGTATTCTAGTAGTAGTATTCTTTCAGTTTCTCCCTCTACATAAAGAATAAATGGATTTGAACTAATTAGATCAAATTGTAATAAAATACTTCTCATATAAAGATCGTAATCTTTCTTATTATTATAACAGAAATAAGGTTTCATGTCAGGATCATCTCGAAATTTGAGTACTTCCATTTCAAACAAATCCCAACATGCTCTTTCTATATATCTCTTAATAGATAATAAATTAATATAAAATGATGTGAAACCCTCTAGTTTGTCTTTTTTATCCGAAGGGATAAGATCAAACAAGTCAAACCAATTTCCTTTGTTTCCAGAATTGCCAAAATCACTATCATTTACCATTCGATTAAGTTCCCAATGAAAATCTTTAAGATATTTAATTTCGTCCTCAGACAAAAAACCTTTCTTTTTGTCTAGAACCTGCTTACGCCATATTCGATAATTTCTTATACATTCTTCAACTGAAATAATATTTGTCTCATCTTCAATATTTAATTTCATCATTGGGGGATTCGGAGCAAATAATCTTGATTCATCCTGTAGTAGAAGAGATTCTATTTTAATCCAAACACTCAAAAAATCTTCAGTCAAAAAGCTTCTTACTCTAATAATTTGTAATTTTTTTCTTAACTCCTTACCTTTTGGATAGAATTTTGTCTGTTTTTGAGTTCTTTTTAATTTGTTCTCTAGATTCGTTAAATTATCTCTTATATTTTTTGTTGATATATTATTATGTTTTTGAAATTCAATTTCTCTTCCCATTTTCTCTATTTTCAATTGTAATTGATTAAGGGAAAAAAGTTCCTTAAATTCCTTGCTGGGATAATAAGGTTTTTTTCTAAGACTGTGTTTGAACCAATAAATTATTTGGAAAAATTGCAAAGGATGATATAACGGCTCTAACTTTTCCTTAAATTTGACAAGTGAATAAATTACTCTATAATCAAAAGGATGATTTTTGCCATCTTCTTTTAAAACTAGTGGACATATAACCTCACACTCTTCCAAAATATTGATATACGAATAAAATGCCTCTTTCTCAATCGAATCAATTAACCGTATTTTTTCTGCCCAATCAACAAAATCTACTTTTGTCAATAATTCTCTTTTCACAAATGGGCATAAATTTTCCCAAGTATTGAATGCATCTTTCCATAATTTCATAAATCTAACCATTCATTTTTATCATTAAATTATATAATTATTGATGATTCTATAAAATCTTTAAAAAGCTTAAAAGATCCATCTTCTGAAATATATAAATCATCAAGGTCAGTATTTTGAGCTAAGAACAAAATACATTGAAATCTTGAGATATTTCTTATTTGAGATTCAAGGATTATTTCTTTACCAGCGTCCTTTGAATTTGGTTTTAACCAGATTTCAATTGAAGGTTCAGGAATAATAATTTCATATGGAACTCGCATTTTTTTAAGAGACTGGTTAAAAAACTCGTATTTACTAACTTTTTTGCTATCACCATCTATAATAATAATTATTTTATTGTATCCTCGAAATAGGGGGGGAAGGGAAGAATTTTCCCCAACATGACTAATCACTTGTTTTATATTACGATATCCATACATTTTCATAATTCTTATAGATTTGTTCCTAAAGTGTAATCGGTTTAAAATCGTCAAAATAATTAGTTCATCAGTTTGACCCTCGCAAAATATTAAAATACTCTCTTTATCTTCCTTTACCTCTATATTAATAGGAATTTTTTCCATAACTGATGGTTTTTCCTCTATCTTTGCACTATACTCTATAATCTCTGAAGAATAAGGGGTATATATTGATCCGTGTTCAGCAGCTGCACGAAGTTTAAATTTTAAAATATTTCTAAATCCCTTTTCTGAATTAAGGCACCACTCAAAATCCTCTTGATCAAATAAAATTATATTTATATCTTGACCTAATACTACTGCATTTGCAGCATCTTTAGAATAACCAGCAATTGAAACGAATACACCTAATGTACCAATTAATTTACCATTTACTTTACCTTTAAACGCAAAGATCTGAGATGAGGGAGTAGGTTTAGCACGCCATTTAGCTTCAAGAAGAAAAAATTTCCCATCAAAATAAAAAGAACCATCGATTTCTTCTCCTTTAGGTCTATAGCTAGTCCTAGGTTCAAGAGATTCGAGTTTAAAAAGTTTACTCAGCAATTTTTCAAATTCTCTACCTCGATTTTGAAACCATTTTTTATCAACATTCTTTGGAACTTTTTGAAGCTTTTCATACCATTCTTTTAAAACCTTATAAGGATTAGACATTTTATATTCAATTTGTATAGCCTTTTTTATCTCTTATAAAATTAAATTAAAGATTCGTATTTAAACACTTTATTTTTCAACGAATAAGACATTTTTCTGCTATGATTAGGATGTTGGAGTATTTAAAATGTAATCAAGTTATTCCGGGTATTAATTGGAACTGAACATGTTTCAGGGGGAAATCATATTTATTCAGAATTTCAATAAAAATAAAAACTCATTAGTACCAGTTCAGTTATAATCTATTTCTGTTATAAATTTCCTTAAGTAGATTCTGAATATAATTTTAAAACTTTGAAAAAACGTAATTAACCCAATAACTATTTTTCTTTTAAATATGGGTACTAATTATATTGTTTTATAATGAAGAAGGAGTACATTTTTCCATTGGTAGGGATTTTTGTAAATAGTCTTAAATGAGAACAATGAGGAGAAACATATGATTAAGACCCAATATTATAACTATTCTACTAAAATCATGAGGTTCTTACATGTCAAGTGAAAATGATGAGGATGAAGTTCTGTCCGAGGGAAGAGATCCTGAACCTAAAGCATCATCAGATGAAAAAGAGGAAGAACAGTGGGATCCAAATCCGACTGAGGATGAAAAAGAGGAAGAACAGTGGGATCCAAATCCGACTGAGGATGAAAAAGAGGAAGAACAGTGGGATCCAAATCCGACTGAGGATGAAAAAGAGGAAGAGCAGTGGGATCCAACCGAAGAAGTACAAGATGAAAAACAATGGAATCCGAACGAAGAAATAGAAGAAGAAGAACAATGGAACCCAACCGAAGAAGTACAAGATGAAAAACAATGGAATCCGAACGAAGAAATAGAAGAAGAAGAACCATATAATCCAATGGAAGATAACCCTGATGAAATTTACAACTTTAGCCATCTAGGCACCGAAACCGTTTTAATTGAAAAAGAGCAAAAATGCCATATAGAACAAGAACCTGAAATTGAGTCAGAAAAAGAACCAGAATCAAAACCTGAGGAAGAACTTTATGAACCTGTTTTTGAGAATGGTAAACCAAAACCTCCTGCAGATCCCCTCATAGTTTCAGAGATATATAGAGATTTAGAAGAAATGGGTATTCCTATAAATCCCGACCCATATTATGGACCTCAAGATGAATCAGAACCAGAATTTGAACTGGATCAAGAAGCTGAATTACCAGAAAATAATTTAGAAGATAAGTCTGAGGAACCTTGGAACTTTCTAACCCCTGAGGGAGAACGGTTACCTCCAGTTGAAACCCCAAATCAAGAACCAGATTTAATAACTGAACAAAAACCTGAAGTAACCCCAAATCAAGAACCAGATTTAATAACTGAACAAAAACCTGAAGTAACCCCAGAGGAAGAACCTGATTTAATAACTGAACAAAAACCTGAAGTAACCCCAGAGGAAGAACCTGATTTAATAACTGAACAAAATTCTGAAGTGATCCTAGAGCAAGAACCAGATTTAACAACTGAACAAAAACCTGAAATAACCCTTGAAAGGAAGCAGAAAATAATAGTAAATTCTGACCAGCAGACACGAGAGAAAGCTCAGGATAAAGATTTTGTCCCAAAAATGAAACAAGAGTTAAATGAAAGATACCACCAAGAATCAGGAAGAAGACCGATATATGCGGGTAAAGAAACTAAAGGATTTATTGAGTGGAAGGAAAAAAATAAATTTTTAAATGAGAAAGAAAAAGAAACCACGGAACCGGCGAAAGAAATTCAAGAATTCAAAGAAGAATGGGCTCAATACTTAGTAATCAATATTGAAGAATCCGATATCTCAGATAATGTCAAGGAAAAACTTAGTAATTTCCTTGAGATATATGAAATTCTTAAAAAACTGATCGAAAAAACAAAAGTTAATGAAATTTCAGAAGAGGAATTTAAACAAGAAGTAAAAGAATTTGAACACATTTTAATTGAGGAAAGTCATATAATTAAACCATTATTTATGAATTTTGATTGGTTTCGCAGATATTATAACGAAATTATCAGAAAATCAGGAAAAAGAGTAGCTCATCTTATTATTCCTAAAAAAACCAGAGAGTTTTTATCCCATATTTCTGGAAAAATAGAACAGCTGGAAAATATAGGAAATTCCCATGAAATTGCAGAAATAATTGAAAAATTCCTTGAAATTTCTTTTCAAATAAAAGAGAAATGGGCTCTCCTACTGAATAGTATTATTCATAAGGTTCCCAATAAGGAAATCTCTAAAGAAGTTAAAAGGGAGTTAGAAGTCGTAATAAAATTGTATTGTGAAATTAGAGTCATCCAATTTAGCAAAAAAATCTTGAAAGAAGATAAAGAAAAACTCATACAAAAACGTATTGAGAAATACAATATGAGATTTTTTGAACTGTTTGAAATCTTAAGAAGATTTCTTGGAATTTATGGATATTATAGTAGAAATTGGATGGAAAAAAGTTTAATCTTGGTAGGAAAAAAGACTGTCAAACGTTTGTCTCAAAGATTAGAGAATATCAAGAAAAAGAATGCAATCCATCAAATTTTAAATGAAAAAATATCTTCAGTTCAAAATTTCAAGGAGAATTTAAAACTAAATTTATATAATAATACAATTTTGGACTTAAAAAAAAAATCAACAATAATAAAAATCATTCGAAATGAAACGCTTAGTGAAGAAGATAAAACCACACTTATTTCTGTTTTAAGCAAACTTCCAACAAAAGATTTAATTTTTTTATTAGGAGATGATTTTAAAAAGCATAAGGAAAATAATGTAAGATGGGATTATGATTATGGTCGATTTAAAGAATTTTTATATTATATACAGAGTGTATTTTTAAATCTATAAATTAACCTTATTTTAAAATCTTTTAAATCTTATTCCGACTAAAATCGTAATTATC
>LAZR01001809.1_pt1 | contig 13065 bp, 12 predicted proteins | sample 329461 | NCBI WGS metagenome assembly LAZR01 (sample SAMN03002196, study PRJNA259156) | marine sediment metagenome | biome: sea floor; feature: Hydrothermal impacted sediments; material: marine sediment; isolation source: Loki non-amplified sample from Loki's castle hydrothermal vent sediment ...
GCATCGTCATAGTCCTGTTTACTAATCGCATTATCAGACATCAATCCTTTATAGCGCTCTTCTTTCGCTTGGGCTGTTTTAAGTGCCGCTTTTGCACTGGCTAGCTGGGCTTTAGCATTGGCTAATTGAGCTTCATAGAGTGCGGGCTCAATTTGATAGAGTCGTTGACCTGCTTTAACTTCGCCACCTTCTTCAAATAAGCGTTTATCTATGATGCCATTTACCTGAGGGCGAACTTCTGCTTTACGATAAGCAACCGCTCTGGCTGGTAACGTATTTTTTAATGTAACTGTCTGAGGGGCAAGCGTTATAACATCAACCTTTTTGGCTGGCTGAGAAGATTGCTGTTGTCCTGGCTCTGATGACTGACATGCTGTTAGGGTTAGCATGACGAAACCGGCTATTAGAGGATAAAAAAGATTAGTGCGTATCATGCGTAACTTCCTGAGTTAAATTATCTGATGAGATTGATATAGCCTCCCAAGAGGCATTAAAAATGCTCTTTAATTGATTGTCCGTGATGTTTATGAGACCGATTATTTGCTGGCCAGCCAGATTTATAATAGGTTCAAGGCTAAAACTGCATAAAACATCATTAGGTAAAGGTTTAAACAATCCCTGTTGGCGTCCTTGCTCATAGAGTTTTGCTAGGGGCAGAAATTGATTTCCCCATAAATTAGAATAAGCGGTCTGAAGAATGTCCACAGGCAAATGATCAAACTGCGCTTTGCACAATGTCATCGCTTCATTGCTTAGGCAGTGCTGCCAAATATTGGCACAAATCTTTTGGTACTGCTGTCGTATTGGCAGAGATGAATCGTGATCGATGAAGGTGGCTTGGGCGACACTTTCAACAATCATAAAGTGTAAGTCGCTGATTAGTGCATCTTTATCTTTAAAATAGAGGTATATCGTTCCCGCAGCGACACCGGCTTCTGTGGCTACTTGTTTGATAGAAAATCCATGGAATCCTTTTTCTGCTAGTAATTTAAGCGTGGCAGATTGGATGGCTTCATGTTTGTCTTTGCATGAGGATGCACACATAAAAATATCAACATATGAATGAACGTTCATTCATTTTATGGCCCTATCGATTAAAAGTAAACAGATCCTTATGATTATTTGTGAATGCGTTCATACAAATCGTTAAGGCGTTGTTTGTCTGACTCAACTGTAAGGCTAGTCATGGCTCTATCGTAAGCGATCTTAGAGTGATGATTTGCCACGTCGGTTAAACAATCAGGCGCAATCTGTTTCAGTGCTAAAAATGACTTTTGCAGACGCAGTTGTATTTCAAGCATGCCTGCACCGTCACGGCTGATTGGAAGAAATATATCGTCAAATAAATCATCAATCTGAAGGGCGGGAAGCCTGACTGAGCTATAAGCGATTTTTTCGTCTGTATCGGTGATTAGATGATGATCTTTCCAAAGTGATAGTACTCTGACAGAGCGACTGATAATGTCTATTGCTGTGCCTGGATCATTAATCGCTGGTGACAAGGCGCGTGATGCTATTTCGGCCATTACCGACAGTCCAAACCGAGGATCTTGATCAAAAGAACGTTCTGTAGCTATGGTAATGGCTTTGATAATGATTTGATTGAGCTCTTCATTGCTATCGCCTTGATAGTAAGCAACGGCTTGTCCCGTGTGCACAAAATGCCCTGGTTCAACGAGCATATACACTTCTAGCTCTTGTGACTTCGCACAGCGGTCAATAACCCCGATATCAATATGTTGGAGATAACCGATTTTTTCTGGATAGACAGCGTAGTAACCCTCAATATTCGTGTTGTCAGGATCGAGCGCTATGGCACCAAGGCATGGATAGTCAATTCGCTGCTGAATAGCGTTTGTCAGTGCCTCCTCAACACGGTTAGTTGTTTCACCAAGTCGACCCAATAGAGAGAGGTGCTGTATCCAGCGGAGCATGGTGACGACAATCACGATAACTACACCGATGGTAACAACAAACAGAATTAGCCGACCATTTTCACCGTATACATCCGTACTCAAGGCGATAATGCCAACTAAGCTATAGAGAAATGAGCCAATGAAGGTGGCAAGGACATTTTGAGTAGTTGAGTCCTGTCGGACTAACTGAGTGGCTCTTGGAGTCGCACTGGAGCTGGCTGCTGTATAGGCTGAGACCATGACGCTGAGTGAGAAGGTCGTAACGGCAAGCATACTGGAGGCAAGAATATTAAGAATTTGCTTTACCGCATCGACACCGATGTCAAAGGGGAGGGGGCTATTGATAAGTTTTTGTGCAGGAATGGCAATGAGTGCAGTAATTACAGCAAGTAAGGCAAAAAGGGTTGCTCTTAGCCAAAGCGTACGGCTGATTTTAGTCAGTAGCCATTGCCATTTTGAAATCATGAGGTTTTCCTAGCGGTTTGAAGATTTAATGGCAGTGTATGCGCATGATTAACTTAAATGAAATCCATAAAAAAACCGATGAAATATCATCGGTTCTTTTATCGGTTTATCAGAGAAAGATATTAAGGTGAAAATGATGAGCCACAACCACATGTTGTTGTAGCGTTTGGGTTGCGAATCACAAATTGCGAACCTTCAATACTATCTGTGTAATCGATTTCAGCACCGACTAAATATTGATAGCTTGCAGGGTCTATAAGTAATGTGACACCTGCTTTTTCTACTTCAGTATCACCTTTACTAATTTCTTCTTCAAAGGTGAAACCATATTGAACCCCAGCACAGCCACCGCCGGTGATAAATACACGTAATTTAAGCTGGTCATTGCCTTCTTCTGCGATAAGGTTGCTAACTTTTGCGGCAGCAGCCTCGGTGAAGATAACGGGACTTGGCATTTCACTGGTCATGAGACTACTCCAATCATAAGAATGTACACCTATTATCCAATTCTGACTAAAATAGTCAAGAATTAGCTTTTTTGTTCAAGTTGAAAATCTTGCTTCTCATCAAAGACTTCATGTTCGACATCGAGAATGCTCTTATCTGAATCCTGAGCACGTATTAAGTGACCATTCACTTCACTTCCCATTGCCATTTCGATCATTCGATAATAAAGGTTGCCATTAATGATGGCTTTCGGCGCTAGTTCAACGTGTTCTGATGAAAAGACATTGCCATTCACTTCACCATTAATGATGACGTTGGGTACGCGAACATCACCTGAGACTTTGCCGTGATCACTTATAGTGAGTAAAGCATCCTCATGATCCGCGATAATATTCCCAGTGATAGTGCCATCAATTCTTAAGCCACCACTGAAATGAATATCGCCTTTCATATGGGTTTGGCGGCCAACTAACGTATCTATTCTGGTGGTTGATTTCTTTTTCTGTACTTTTTTATTACTAAACATTCTCAACCTCATCATTCCGGGATGCTCGTGATTTCCCAATCAAAATTACGTTTTGTAAGAAGTTTTTTTCCATTCTTTAATATAACTTGAATAGAAGCAGGTTGTTCATTTCCTGCCAGTTCGATAACACCTTCAACGACTTGTACATGTTTTATTTTCAGAGAGTAATTATTGAGAATACGTGGCTTGGGTTTATTGCCCTTAAACGCAAGCTGTATTTGAATATCGCCAGTGATGGATTTACTCACTTTTTTACCTTGAGTAAGCACGACGCGATAAAAGAATTGTCGTGAATTTTCGGCATTAGCTGCTAAGTGTAACTCTCTTATTTGCAATTCACTGCTGGTATTACCTTGTGTAATATTTTGATAAAACAGCAACTCTTTATTGAGCTCGATTACCTTGTCTTGCAGCTTTTGCATATCCTGTTGAAGACGGGATGTTGTTTCATTTTGTATCGCTTGCATCTGTAATGAATTATCTAGCTCAGATTGTAGTGCTTTATTTGAGGTGGTAAGTGTTTGATTTATGTCAGTCAGCTGTGCGTTTTCTTTTTGTAAAGCGGTAAGGCTTTTATTCTGTGTATTCTGCCAATACATATTCCAATACCATAAGCCTCCACCAACAATAGCAATGGCAAGAAGAGCTACTAGACCTCGATAGGGGCTGCGGTATTTGATGGTATAGGGTTTATCTATCATTAAGGCATCATCGCAATGACATCAATTCCCATGATTTCTTCTATGCCAAACATAATGTTCATATTATGAATAGCTTGGCCTGATGCGCCTTTGACAAGATTATCAATTACCGAAAGCACCACTACGGTATCGCTTCCTTGTGGTTGATGCACTGCAATACGACACATATTACTGCCTTGAACACTGCGAGTTTCTGGCATACTGCCAGCTGGCATGACATCCACAAAGGGTTCATTCGCAAAACGCTGTTCGTAAAGGTTTTGTAAGTCACCTATGCTTTCAGTCGTTAACCTGCCGTATAACGTGGCATGAATGCCTCTGACCATTGGTGCTAAGTGAGGAATAAAGGTGAGGTCAACTGCTTTATTTATGTGGCGAGATAGGACTTCACGAATCTCGGGTAAATGACGGTGACCATTTAATCCATACGCTTTGAAGCTACCACTAGTCTCTGCAAGTAGCATGGGGATTGCCGCTTTTCTGCCTGCGCCACTGACCCCCGTTTTTGCATCGGCAATCAGGTGTGTGGGATCAATTAATCCTGCCTCTAACAGCGGTAAGAAGCCAAGTTCGGTGGCTGTAGGATAACAACCAGGAACCGCCACAAGCTGTGCTGTTCTGATCTGTTCTCGATTAATTTCAACTAAGCCATACACCGCTTTGGAGAATAATTCAGGGCAGGTATGTTTGGTGTTATACCAGTGCTCCCACACCTCTACGTCTTTTAAACGAAAGTCTGCAGAAATATCAATAACCCGAGTATTTCGTTTGATAAGTTCAGGAACCAGCGCCATGGCAACAGTGTGCGGTGTAGCAAAAAAGACGACATCACATTCAGAGAGTGTTTCTACATCAGGTTCAGTGAACTTGATATCAATGTGACCTCTAAGGTTTGGATACAACTCGGTGACATGCATGCCAGCTTCTGTTCTAGAGGTGATCACCTCAACAGAAGCCTGAGGGTGCTTAGCTAACAGTCTGAGTAATTCAACACCGGTATACCCAGTACCTCCAACAATGCCGACTTTGATCATGATTTGCTCTGTTGTTTCTTATTAAGGAATGACATGATAAAAGAGCTTAAACGAAAGCGAAAGTCTGTGCCCATTAATCTTGCCTAAAGCGCTGCTCAAGGAACTGCTTGTACATTAAGTACGTGGCTGTGGGGTGATGGTTGCCATCTTCAAACTGAAGCTTTGTAATGTGGACAGGCATCGCTGTATCAATCTGCAGTGATCGTTGAATTTGCAGGAGAAAATCTGTATCTGCTAAGGAGCCCGAGAAGGTCTGGCCATTGATACGGATAGATAATGAGGCCTGCTTTGATGGATGACTTAACATCACCTGAAAGGGCGGTTCTGATTGATTCACATTGTGCACAGTGACAGGCATTAATTCACGACTTGTTGCTTTGAGAATAAAAAAACGCGTTCTACTCTGTGAAGGAAGTTCAGCCAAAAACGATTTAAGGTGTTGAATAAGCCTTGACGCCTGCATTTTCGAGACAGTCAGCATACAAACATTACCTTTTTCATCAATGCAAAAGCAGACAATGTGATCGGCTTTAGCAACAAGGGTTATACAAATTTGATGCGCTCTCTGTTGTTGCAAAATAAGTGCTAACAGTCCATCTTTATCGACAGAACGATCTATTGCCAATGCAGAAAAAAACGGTTCATCATGGGTAAAGATTTGTTGGCTGATTACTTCTTGCATGAGTGGGATGTAATCTACTTGACCATCATGCCACTGCAATTGATAAGGCTTACCAGCAATACTGATAATAAAACGCCCATGAGACGGGAACTGCTGATAATGCGACAGCAGTTCTTGTACTACTACTTCAAGTCGATGACTAATTTTGTCAGCAAATATAGGTGTAAAACAGTGCGCTTTTATCTGTAGTGATTGTTTTGGCTGCCACAATAAAAACGCAGTCAAGAAATCCATCACTGGCTGTTCAAGGTAAGTGTCATCACAATACCAAATGCCGTAACTGGAATAATGTAAGCTCTCAATAGTGACTATCAGACTCTCATTAAAAGAGCTGTAATTGAGCGGATCATTTTGCTTGCTTGAAAGCTGAAGCCCCTGTTGTGTCAGTTTATTAGAGGGTTGTTGCTCCAAGTTGATAAAAAGTAGACTGCGAACTAATTCTTCTTTATGAGCCATGCCCATAGGGTAGGGAGTGAGATCAGCGTTATCGATACCTGCCGACAATAAGTCATGCACAATTTCCGTAACATCATGTGTCGTTAGCTTCTGATGTTGATCGGTCACACTGAGATGGTTACTTGGCCCTAATAAACCATTATTTATTGCCCAAGCGAGGACATGCAGTAATTGATGGTGCTGGAATAAGCCTTGCGTTGCATTAACCATCAAAGCTTGTTTGCTGACTAACCAGTCTGAACGATCTTGAAAGCGGTAAAGATAGAGTGGTTCACCGATACTATTAGGCCTGACAGCTTTGGGTAAAACTGAAATTTGATTGAGTGCAGGTTGAAAGCGGTAGGCATAAAGTTGTTTTAATTCCGAAATGGCGGAAGTGGTAAGCGTCGATTCTTGTTTGCAATAAGCCTGCAAGGCATTGATAAATGCCAGACAGTGCGGGCGTATAGCATTATAAAAATTACGCTCAGCTTGAAAGCTGTCTTTTGAATCAAGCTGCTTAATGCGCATCTCAGACCACTGCCACTGATTGATGCAATGTTGAACAAAGGCTCGTCGCCAAGGGTGTCTTGACTGGCGGACTTGCTGAGATAGCCGTTCGCCTGCTGATCGGTAATATATTTCACGAGCCAAATTGAGCGTAACTGTTGTGGATGCTGGCTCTAATGCCTTTAACATTAAATAGTCTGAATCTAATGCTAAAAAGCCTTGCTGTTCATCGCTGATGGCTTGTTTAAGCATGAATGAGACAGGTTTTATTGTACCCTGAAGTAGAAAGGGAAAATAAAATAGCTCAATACTAACGATACCATTTAGTAAAAACTGCCTCAGATGATGACAGCTGGCATTGATAAAATCAGTATCTATGATGGCTTGACTATCACCAAAGTCGATACTGTCGATTGAGCGTTGATTTGACGTGGTCGACGTATCATCATCCTGCCACCATGATGGCTGATAGCCCGCCATCACAATACCATTACAATAGAATGACTCTCTGTCGAAGTTTGATAAAGCAGAAGAATCATGTAGGTGTTGTTCAGCAATCAGTCGTATATCAAGAATGAGTTGGTGTTCTCGAGCCCACTGCTGAATCGCGCTGCTTTTTTGTTTTAAGCTGTCAATCTGCTCATTAGTTAATTGATCGCTATATAGCAGCCACAAAGAAAACTCTGCTTGATCGGCATAACTTATATAACCATGGGGCTTTAGCAGATAAAGACCGCGCAGTGGATAGCGTCGTAAGGCTCTGTTGCGAGAACTAAACCGGCGATCTAGCTGCTTAGCTTTATCCAGTGTTTGTGTGCTGGGATGGTAATCGAGCAGGCCTGCAGGAGTCTTGTCATCAATGTAGCCCGGCAGTGTGGGAGTATTGAGATGGAAGAAGAGCGGTAGGCAGTCTAGGATGAGGGCATGTTGACTGGGCGCTAACGCAAATAAATGATGAAGGCGCTCACGATTAAGTGCTTGAAATAATCGTAGCGCCTTCATATTTAATCAGATTCTCGGTAAACGTGATTAATGTCTAAAGTGACGCATTCCAGTGAATACCATGGCGATACCATGCTCATTGGCTGCAGCGATGACTTCATCATCACGCATTGAGCCGCCGGGTTGAATCACTGCTTTGATGCCTGCCTCAGCAGCAGCATCTAGGCCATCCCTAAAAGGGAAGAAGGCATCAGATGCCATCACTGCACCAGGAACCGTTAAGCCAGCATCTTCGGCTTTAATTCCAGCAATACGACTACTGACTACACGACTCATTTGTCCAGCGCCAATACCAACCGTTTGTTGCTGGCTGACATAAACAATGGCATTTGATTTAACAAATTTAGCCACACGCCATGCAAACAACAAGTCCGTCATTTGTTCTTCAGAAGGAGCTGTTTCAGTCACTACTTTTAGTTCTTCTTTCGTCACCAAAGCGTCGTCACGATCTTGAACGAGTAAACCGCCGTTCACACGTTTGAAATCTAAACTACGAGTGGCATCAGAGAATTCACCACAAGCTAATAAGCGTACATTCGCTTTTTTAGCGACAATAGCACGGGCTTCTTCTGTAATTGAAGGGGCAATGATTACCTCAACAAACTGGCGATCAATAATGGCTTGAGCTGTAGAGCCATCCAGTGGGCGATTAAATGCGATGATGCCACCGAAAGCCGAGGTTGGATCTGTTTGGTAGGCTAAATCATAGGCATTTAATAGACTGTCTGATACAGCCACACCACACGGATTGGCATGTTTAACAATGACGCAGGCTGGGGCTTCAGGGAAGGCTTTGACACATTCTAATGCCGCATCGGTATCTGCAATATTGTTATATGACAGCTCTTTTCCTTGTAATTGCTGTGCCGCACTTATAGTACCCGGTTGTGGGGCTTTTTCAGTATAGAATGCCGCTTTTTGGTGAGGGTTTTCACCGTAGCGCATGTCTTGTTTTTTACTGAACTGACTGTTGAAAGTGCGAGCAAAATCAGCCTTTTCAGTCGATTTAGTCAATTTGCCGAGGTAATTGGCAATCGCACCATCATAGTGAGCGGTGTGTTCGAATGTTTTTACGGCGAGATCAAAACGTGTTGCATCATCCACACCACCATTAGCTGAAATTTGTTCTACTACACGAGCGTAGTCAACAGGATCAATCAGCACGGTAACATCAGCATGATTTTTTGCTGCCGCACGCAACATAGTTGGGCCACCAATATCAATGTTTTCAATCGCTAACGCTAATGAGCAATCCTCTCTAGCTATAGTGGCTTCAAACGGATAGAGATTAACCACAACTAGATCAATAGGTGCAATATCATGTTCGGCCATGATGACATCATCTTTACCGCGACGACCCAACAAACCACCATGAATCTTAGGGTGTAATGTTTTTATGCGGCCATCCATCATTTCTGGGAAGCCCGTGTGTGATGAGACTTCCTTAACCGGAAGACCCGCTTCGGCTAATAGTTTAGCGGTCCCACCCGTTGATAAAAGCTCAACCCCGAGTCTATCCAATTGTGTCGCCAGTTCGACTACACCGGTTTTGTCAGAGACGCTCAATAGCGCGCGTTTGATTTGATTCATTGAAAGTAACTTCCGAGAGATAAAAATTCGATTTATAAGCCGTACTGTTTGAGTTTTTTGCGTAACGTTCCGCGATTTATACCCAAGATTTCGGCCGCACGACTTTGGTTACCACTGGTATGTTCCAGAGTGGCTTTTAATAAGGGGACTTCTACTTCTGTCATCAGCATTTCGTATAAATTTGCCGCTGGATGGCCTTCTAATTGCTGAAAGTAATCTGCGATGGCACGTGTAACGCACTCATTCAGAGGTGCTGTTGTTTGAGCGGCATCGACTGCTAGCTGGTTTAAGCTTGTTGGTTGAGTGGCTAGCGATGAAGTCATGCGGCTTGAATGTCCTGTTGTTCTTGAATTTGCTCAAAAAACTGCCGAGTAAACATGAGCTGTTGCTCAGGCAACTCCAGCTGATTCATTTCTTGGCGAAAGGCATTTCCATCACGAAGGCCTTTGCTGTACCAAGCGATATGTTTTCGCGCCATACGAACCCCAGAAAAATCACCATAGAATGCATATAGGTTTTCTAGATGTTCAGTCAGGATTTGGCTTATTTCTTTTAAGGATGGAGATGATAACAGTTCGCCGTGTTCAAAGTAATGCAAAATTTGTCTAAAAATCCATGGGTTACCCTGAGCGGCTCGACCAATCATTAAACCATCAGCTCCCGTGTGTTTGAGAACCTCAGCTGCTTTGATGGGAGAGTCGATATCACCGTTTGCGATCACGGGAATGGATATTAATGATTTTATCTGAGCAATTGTATTGTACTCAGCTTCGCCTTTATAGGCATCAGCTCGGGTGCGGCCATGAATGGATAGAGCTTGGATGCCAGCCTCTTCGGCAATACGTGCGATGGTGGGGGCATTTCGATTGTCACGATCCCAGCCTGTTCGAATTTTAAGTGTGACGGGGACATCAACAGCATTGACGACGGATGACAAAATCGACGCGACTAAACGTTCGTTCTGTAATAAGGCTGAGCCTGCCATGACATTACATACTTTTTTCGCCGGACAGCCCATATTGATATCAATAATATGAGCGCCTTGATCGACATTATGTTGAGCTGCTTCTGCCATCATTTTGGGATCGGCACCGGCAATTTGAACGCTGCGAGGTTCAGGTTCACCATCATGATTAGCTCGAAGCAAAGACTTTTTACTTGCCCATAATGCTTTATTAGCCGTGATCATTTCGGAGACGGCCATACCTGCACCCAAGCGCCGGCAGAGCTGACGAAAGGGACGGTCAGTGACGCCAGCCATGGGCGCTAAAAACAACTGATTTGGTAACGTATAGTGACCAATTTTCATTGTTTTTTTAAGCATGACGAACGCCATTTAATCTAATCCAGTCTTCTTTCACTGCCGGAGCTTGCATGGTAAAGCTAGGTTGGTAACTGTTAGATACTTGTTCGGCCTGTGTGTGCAGAATGCCAGATAACACAATATCAGCATTCGGTTTCGACAGAGTTGCAAAGCGTGGTACCAAACTTTGTAACGGTCCAGCTAAGATATTCGCTAGTAAGACATCACAAGGCTCAATAGGGCAATCGTCAGGAAGAAACACCTCAACCTCGACACCGTTACGTTCAGCATTAGCCAAGGTAGCTTTTAGTGCTTGTGGGTCGGTGTCTACACCAATTACTTTTTTGGCACCTAAAAGAGCCGCTGCAATAGCCAAAATACCGCTACCACAACCATAATCAATCACGTATTTGTCTTTGATATCGGCCTGATCTAGCCAATTAAGGCATAAAGCCGTTGTTGGATGGGTACCTGTACCAAAGGCCAGCCCCGGATCGAGCATGATATTGATGGCATTCTTATCAGGTGGTGTGTGCCAACTAGGACAAATCCATAAACGTTCGCCAAACTGGATGGGATGAAAGTTATCCATCCACTCGCGTTCCCAATCTTTATCTTCAACTGCCTCAATACGATACGCGGGTATCTCATCCACCATCGTTTTCATAAGATTGATAACGGTATCAGTGTCAGTTTCAGCATCAAACAGAGCCACTAGACGTGTTTCTGTCCATAGTGGTGTTGTTCCAAGATCAGGCTCGTAAATGGGTTGATCGGCTGGGTCTTCGAAAGTGATGGCGGCAGCACCACATTCTGAAAACGCATCGGATAAAGTATCCGCTTTATCCGATGTGGTGTTACAAATGAATTGAATCCAAGCCATGAGCTGTTATAGACCCAGTTTCTTTTCTAGGTAGTGGATATTGGTACCACCTTTTTGGAAATGGGTATCAGACATAATGTCACGCTGTAACTCAACATTGCTCTTGATACCTTCAATACCAATTTCTTTCAGGGCTGTTTGCATGCGAGCAATAGCAATTTCGCGAGTTTGACCGTAAGCAATCAGTTTGCCGATTAAAGAATCATAGTTTGGCGGCACGCGGTATCCACTATAAATATGCGAGTCCATACGAATACCTGCACCACCTGGCGCATGATAATGCGTAATTTGCCCAGGGCTCGGCATAAACGTCGCTGAGTCTTCTGCATTAATACGGCATTCAATAGCATGGCCGCGCATGACAATGTCTTCTTGTTTCAGTGTCAGAGGCTCACCAGAGGCAATGCGAATCTGTTGTACAACTAAGTCCGTATCCGTTACACGTTCGGTGACAGGGTGTTCGACCTGAATACGTGTGTTCATTTCGATGAAATAGAACTCACCGTCTTGGTATAAGAACTCAAATGTACCCGCACCACGATAGCCAATACGCACACAGGCATCGGCACAAATTTTACCCATTCGCTCACGCATTTCACTAGTAATGCCCGGCGCAGGTGCTTCTTCTACTACTTTTTGGTGACGACGCTGCATTGAACAATCACGCTCGCCTAAATGGATGGCATTACCATGTTGATCCGCGAGCACTTGGAATTCAATATGACGAGGGTTTTCAAGGAATTTTTCCATGTAAACCGTTCCATTACCAAATGCCGCTTTTGCTTCACTTCGTGTTAGTGCAATCGCATTAAGTAAGTGTGCTTCACTATGGACTTCACGCATACCACGACCACCGCCGCCGCCTGCGGCTTTGATAATGATTGGGTAACCAATTTCACGACCTAATTTAAGGTTTGTTTGATCATCATCACCCAGTGGGCCATCAGAACCAGGTACACATGGCACACCCGCGGCTTTCATTGCCGCAATGGCGGAGACTTTATCACCCATAAGGCGAATGGTTTCTGCACGCGGACCGATGAAAATAAAGCCACTTTCTTCTACACGTTCAGCGAAGTCAGCATTCTCTGACAGAAAACCGTAGCCTGGATGAATCGCTGTTGCATCGGTAATTTCTGCTGCACTGATAAGGGCTGGAATGTTGAGGTAGCTGTCAGTAGACGGAGCTGGGCCGATACAGACCGTTTCATCTGCAAGTAATACGTGTTTGAGATCTTTATCTGCTGTTGAGTGAACCGCGACAGTTTTAATGCCCAATTCCATACATGCACGCAGAATTCGAAGTGCAATTTCGCCTCGGTTGGCGATGACAATTTTATCAATCATATTGGTTTTTCAGTCCACAATTTCAGAGGGAGTAAATGCTTAGAAATGAGCGCTTCGATAGCGTTATTCGATAATGATTAACGGCTCATCAAATTCGACTGGATCTCCATTTTCAACCAAAATTGCTTTCACCGTACCGCTACGATCTGCTTCGATTTGATTGAACATCTTCATGGCTTCGATGATGCAGATGACGTCTCCAGCAGTAACGCTTTGTCCTACCT
>LAZR01001810.1_pt1 | contig 13058 bp, 6 predicted proteins | sample 329461 | NCBI WGS metagenome assembly LAZR01 (sample SAMN03002196, study PRJNA259156) | marine sediment metagenome | biome: sea floor; feature: Hydrothermal impacted sediments; material: marine sediment; isolation source: Loki non-amplified sample from Loki's castle hydrothermal vent sediment ...
GTGTCTTTCATTCGTTGCCCCATGACTAATACATGAGGAACATCTACCAATTCAACATCGAACTGAGATAAGAACATATTAGAATTTCTAAGATAACTCCAATCCCCGTATATTCTACTCAGAATTATCTCCCCTTTTTGTTTAGCAAATTTTTCTATTACCTCATAATCGAAGGGAATAGGCCAACCAGAATTTTTTAGGCTTATCTCTATATTTGGATAATCAATTCCTATTGCTATTTTATACCTGTTTTTACCAATACTTTTTGTTTTTATATCACTCAAATTCATTTGAGTTACAAACAATTATGATAGTTTATAAATAAGTCTTGCTAGTTTCCAGAAAGTACAGAAAATATTTTGGAAGCTTTCAAACACAGAATCTTGTCATTATTAAAATCTAGAAAAAAATAATCAATATTAAGAAATTACTAATTTCTTAACAAAATACTCCTTATTCTCTTGCTTTTGATACTCTTGGAAACATTCTTTACAGAAATCCCCCGCCCCAATTCCATTGGCTAAATCCTTCTCTGTCAAGTAAACTACATATTGATCCATATGCTCAAATGTAAAATCTCCACATTTTAGGCATTCATCCTCCATAATCATCATTTCTTGCTCCCAAAGAGATATATTAAAATATTTACGAAGAAGTCTAGCAGTAGGATTGGTTTAGTAATAAAAATAAGGTAGTAATAAAAATAAGAATATTAAAAGAGTTGAAAAAAATGGGAACTCCAGCCATGGTTTATATTAATGGAGAACTTCTATGTTACACTCGCTACGATGGATATATTTAATAGATATATTTAATTAACGTTAATGCTGATTTTATTTTCAAGGATAGTGTTATTTTTCTGGTACTTTTATCCAATGTTTTTTCGCCAAAATTTCTTTGATAGATATACAGAAGGAAATCTGATATTTATTTATAACTCATCTGTGAATGTTAAGATTCAAAATAACCCATTGCAGTGTCATTACTGTCAGTATTTATAATTTTTTTTCTTAATACTAATGTTAGGCATTTTGGTCTTTCTACATGATTACTTTTCTGCCTTACTATGCTGATTTAAATACCTGTACACCTTATTTAACTTAATCCCATGGAAAAAGTAATAAGAAGATATTTTGGAACAGGAGATTAATAAAAAGTGAATGTAATAGACAAACATATATCTGGGTTTGAACAAAATAGTTATATTGCAGAATTATACATATTAGGATTTAAACCACTGCTGCTTTAACGTAAAAATAGTCATTGGGGGTTTCAAACTTTTGCTGAAATTTAATCCATAATTCTTCGAAATTTAATGGATTCGAATGTTTAAATTTATTTTCGAAAATTAAAACATTTATTGTTCTGTTTGAATTCCTACCATGCAGAAATTTTAACCATTCATAATTATTTACTTTTTCGATAACATTTCCATATTTAGATAGAAACTCGCTAAAAAGGGGATTTAATTCAATATAACCCTCCTTTTTATTGAAGGAATAGAAAAACTCTTCGCTATCTCCAAAGAGAGCCCCAAATACGTTTCTTGAACACTTTAACTCTACTTTATTAAGTATTTTTTCTTGATCTTCATTTAAAATCTCTTCAAAATCTCCATTCCTAAAGTCAGGATGCTCTATGACATAGTTAATCAAAATTTTATATATAGATGATAATGTCTTAGATGAGATTTGGAATAATTGGTAATTGACTATCAATTTCCAGTAAATTGAAGTAAAAGGTGTGTAAATATCTTTAAATGTGAATTTAAGACGATTTTCATTCACTTGTGAGCATTGTAGAATTGAATAAATTAGTCCAAATTTATAGCTAGCTACTTTTGACGATTCAGCAACATTAAAGATTTTTATAAATATTTTCCAAATTTGTTCTTCACTTAGATTATCTTCTCTATAAAAACCTTCATTTAATTTTGAGAACTCTAACATTTGATTTATACAATCTTTAATATTTTATAATTCTATTTTAAATGGATAAATAATTTGCATCGAAGGTTATACGTCATGAATCTTTCAATTTATAATCTCGCGTAAAATTTAAGTTTTGGATTTTTTTTTTCTTTCTTATTCTCACAATATTTATTCATTGGACATCCCTTACAGATTGGTATTGGTTTTCTACAATGAAATCTTCCTATATCAAAAAGAGCCCAATATATTATTTTCGGATTTGATTGTGCCAACCTCTTATAAAAGTTGATTAAATCCTCTTTTTGCTTTATGTTTGATACATTCAAAGCAATTCTCTTTAGATTATTATCAAGAGGAACTTCATTTTGATCATATGCAAAAGTTAGAATAGCATTTGCGATATAATCTCCAATCCCAGGGACTTTTAATAATTTTTTTTTTTCTTTCGGGATTCGACCTTGACATTTTTCAAGAATATAATTTGCTAGCTTTTTAATCCTTTCCGATTTTTGATTATACAGTCCTAATGGTTTAAAAATTTTTATGAGATCTTGGATTTTTGCTTTGTTTAGAAAAAAAATATCAGGAAATTTTTCTAAAGAAATTTGATAAGAATTATTATCAGAAACTGCTTTGGCAGTTGTATGTTGAAGAAGTAACTCGGCTATAAGAATTTGATAAGGATTCTTTTTTCCAATTCTCCATGGATATTTATTTAAACCTTGATTCCATTTTTCTTGATACCAATCTAATATATTTTGAGCTATTTCTTTAATATAAATCACATACTCTTTACACTTTTAATCTAGTAAAAAATAATTCCTAGGTTATTATTTGTTGAGCAAAATGAATTGTAAAAATTAATTAATTGTGTTTTAACATACGAATAGTTCTTAATATAGCTATTCTCTATTTCTTCTACATTGTCCAAATCCAAAAAAAGAAATAGATTATTTTTTACCTTGTAAGAATCGTTATTTAAAAAGTTTGTAATATTGAGTTGAAAATCTTCCCTTATATTAAGGTATTTATCTAAAATTTTCAAATTTTCAAGAAATTTAACTGGATCGGGCAAGATAAAATATTTTCTAAGTAGCTCTTCTTGATTACTCCCTTCAATCTCCTCGAATAAATCATACTCGTCAATTTCATCTAAATCTAACAAATCTTCTAAACGATATTCTTTATTTTCTAATTTTTCGAATGGTTTACTTAAAAGTTCAGAGTTAATAAATGAGTTAATTGAATTTTTCCAAGATTTTTGTAGTATATCATATTCTGACTGAACTTTTTTAAGCCTGTGAAAATTTTTGGGATCCTGACTTGTAAAAGGAAGATCTCCATTTTCCTTTTTATTATTTACAGTATTTTTTCTTCTATTAGAATCCATCTTTTCCGTTTTTCTTTGAAACATTAATTTTAGGAAAGTTAGAATGGATTTTATCTTCTCCCATATTCGATTTTTTAACTTTTTTGATTCATTATTTGGTAATGTTTCCTTTTCCAGATTAATTTTTATTTGCTTTTTTTTAGATGCCATTTTTATTTTATTTAAAGCTTGTATTTCCTCATCTAATTTAATTAATTCTAGTGGAAAATGTGTTTTCCAAAATTCGGTTATTTTAATATTCTCTTTTATAAATTTCTCTAAAAATTCTTGGTATAGATCATTTATTTGTTTATTCTCAATAATATTATTAGATATTGAATAACCTAATTGTTCAATAGTCATAAAATTAATACTATTAAATTGAGATAGCTTAAAATTTTGAAATAAAATGTTAATATTATTAACAGTATAATCACAATCATTACAAAAGAATGATACTTCTTTCTTACTCTTTGAATATAGAATTTTCAGTTTTCCAGGACAATTAGGACAATTTAATACTATCCTAATATCTATTTTATAAATTTCAGGGATTTGATTGTATTTAAAATGGTCATTGCAAAAACATTCAAAGTTTTTACTAAACTCATTGAATTTGAGTAATCTATTACATATTGGACATTTTTCTAAACATAATGGAAAAACCCTCCTTTTTTGAAATTCTTCTTCTTTTGTTTCATTATAAACTAAATAACTTAGAGGTGCAGGATAAACCATTAGATTTAAATCAATTTTTTCGAGATTTCTATTTTCAATAACTTTTCCAATAATATCTGATATTTCAAATTGGAATAAGTCTTGAGTAGGATAAATTATATAGATATTGTCAAAGTATGATTTAGAATTGAGAATAAATTCTGTTAGATTAGTATTAGTCTTTTTTAGATAAATTAAATGATGGTTGTCTTCTCTATGTCCGTTTTTAACATAACTAAGTAAAAAATCTTTGATTTTTAAACTAAATTCATCTTCTAAGGGTGAAATTTCTTCTAAAACATTAAGAAAATTCAATTCCTTCTCAATATCATTGATTTCAAATACATCCTCCAAGTTATTATCGAATTTTATCTTTAATCCTTTTTCTGAATTTATATGGAAGGAATTTAACCCGATGTCCAATTCTTTCGTATATTCATTTAAACTAATTGTTTTAAAACCAATATTGTAAAAAAGCAGAATTTTGCTATCAAAACCATTATATATATATATTTTATTACGACCTAAATTTCCTAACTTAATTAATGGTCCTGAAAAGACATTTTCGAAGAGGTCTTTATATTCAGTCTCTAGCTGTAATTCATAATATTCTCCTGGGAGTAATCTTTCTATTTGTGAGAAAATAGATATTCGAACTAAATTATTATCATCAAAGTTCTCTTTACAATTACAAACAATTAACTCTTTACGGCCCAGGAATTTATATTTTACTTCAGGGAACTTAAACTTAATATAAGGGTGAAGATTTAAATGATCATAATCTTTAATACACACAATTGTTTCCAATGTTGTATCATCAAATAAAAGTAAGTTATTTGTTAAAGAATATTTTATCAACGGAAACAGCTTAAATTCAAAAGAACTTAAATCAAAATCAAACATTTTGATTGATATGTGATATCTACCAATTCTATTTTGTTTTATTTCCTTCGGTATAAAATCGTTAAATGGGATTTTAATAAACCTTACGCCATTTTCCTTATTAGAAAAAGAACTAGTTTTGAAAATTTGGTTAAAATTTAAATGATTTAGTTCTATTTTTTTATGATTTTTTAAAATTAGGTGATAATTAATCAATGATTCTTGATTTAACGAGTCAATTTCTCCCTCAATTATAATAAAAGTATTTTCCAATTCTGTTATAATAAAACCTTGAGTCTCTTCTATTTTTGGGAACTTAATTTTTAGTAAGGGGATATTGATTATATTACAATTACTATGAATGCCTAAAATACTAAAATTAAATACCCCAAAAGAATTAAATAAGCAATCAAAACTATAATGATTTAAATTATCACTGCTATCAACTAATTTTAAAGGTATTTTTGCTTTTAATTCATAGGTCTCAAACTTATTTTTAGAATGAAATTCAATTTCACTAACATCGGTTGGTATTTTAATTAGAAATTTTATATCCATGCTATTCTTTAATACGTAGTCAGTGTTTTTTGAAATATCTATAAATTCATCTTTTTCTTTCAAAAAAATGGAAAATAACTCGATATTAATATCTTCTGTAGCTAATAATAAATGTTTTGAATTAGATATACAAAGAAGTTCAATATTCACAAAATCAGGAATTGTCCCAGAGATCTTAAAAGGAATTATATGTTCAGTTTCTTTAATTAATTCTTTCGATAAGATTTTTTGTTCTATAATAGTCTTATTATTCAATTTAATCTCAAATTCTAAATAATCATCATTAGGAAAAACATTTGATATGTCTTGTAAACTTTTGACCTTAAAGAAATATTCTTGACCAATATAGATTTTACTTTTCTGATCCGAAAAATTATTACTAATATTAAAAAATCTTATTTTTTCTTGATCTTCTTTATTTACTTTAAAAATGCATATCAAATTCGATTCCGTCGTGAAATTGGAAGATTCACTTATGCCTCTCCTTTCAAATTTTTTCTTGTTTTCAAGAAATCTAATGTCAATTTCGAGATTAGCTTTTCGAGTTATTCTGCCTTTTAGTGTAACTTTATCTGTCTCAGCGAGATAACCTTGATTCTTAAGTTTATCTTCTAATTCACTTATCTTTTTTTCTACTTGGTTTAATTCTTTCTCTTTTTTATTTATGGAATGATTTTCTTTTGTTAAAATAGTGAAGTCTCTTTGGTTTTTAATTAAATCGATTTCTTTTAATAAAATTTCTTCAATTTCCCTTTTTTTTTTATTAAAATTCTCCATTATAGCAAGATCCTTTAAAACCTCCTCATTCGGATTAAAATCTGATATTTTATTACTATTTAAATGATCGATTAAAAACTCTTTTAATAGATTTCTTCCAGTGAGTTCTTGATATTCTCCTTGAGAGGTAAAAAAAAATGGAATTAATAATTTCTGTTTTAACAAAATGGATTCAATTTCAATTTGATAAAGAAATAGAAATCCTTCCTTTTGAGAGGTTGAAGCTACACTTGAGAAATGTACTTCTTTATCTAATAAGGCTTTTTTACCAAAAAAATTGATTATTTTATTTATTTTAGGTGATCCTATTCCATGGCTATAATATTTAGGACTTTGTGATTTTGGTAATAAAAAATATTTGGATTGTTCATTAATATGACCTACTAATCTTTCACAGTAAATAGAATTCTCATCTCTACAAATCTCCCCCCAGTATGGGGAATCTTTATTTATTTCATAAACATATTTATCTCTGAAATTAAAAACATTTTTATATTCATCACTTTTTTGGAGAAATAGAGTTGGAAAATTTTCTTTTAGTAAATTAAAATAGTTCATTAATATACGTATATCCATAAAAGGAAAATATCTTGATAATTCTTTGTAGTAATTGAAATTAAAGCTTTCTTTCTCAAGAATTAAATCCTTCTTACTTTTCCTAATTTGAGAATCTAATAATGATTTATATTCATTAAATTGACTTGTGTTTAAAGGATCAAACATCTTATTAGAAATTTCATTTTTTCCCACTTGTTTAGAAATTTCTTCTATGATAGGATCTATTTCTCCAAAATTTTGAGATTGGAAATTTAATCTATTTCTAATAACATTGTGTATTTTTGCAGCTACAGAATCCTCATAATATATATTATAGACAACTACAGTATTATTTTGTCCAATTCGGTCTATTCTCCCAATTCTTTGTTCCAGCTTTGTTGGATTCCAATTAAGATCGTAGTTAATAATAATATTTGCAAATTGTAAATTAAGTCCTTCCCCACCAATATTCGATGATAATAAGAAACCCCCTTTCTGTTCAAAATCATTAATTAATTGTTTTCTATCATCTAAATTAGGTGTATGTTCCCCAGTTAAAATGAATATTTCTTTTCCATATCCTTGAAGGAATTGGCTTAAAAAATCCAAAGTAGCATAGAAATTAGCAAAAATGATGATATGTTTTGTACTTTTAAACCTTTCTAAGATTTCCTTTAGTTTTTCTAATTTTCTATCATCTTCAATCCTTAGGATTTTTAATTTATTTAAAATATTTTTAATATTATAAATTTCATCTATATTTCCAGCTGATCCATTATCTTTTTGCTTTTCTAATCGAATTTTTAAGCTTTTCTTAATTTGGGCATTAGAACTGACCATAAATTCTCGAAATCGACTTTTTAAAAAACCACGAATTAAATATTTATAAGAACCTTCTGAAGCTTGATTCTCTAAATCGCTTTCAATGGAATTAATAAAATCATCAATTTTTTGATAGATTTCCTTAAAAGAATCATGCATTTTAACTGGGCAATCATTAATGATTCTTTCTTTTAAGTTAGGAAAAATATCCCGCTTCCTATTCCTTATTAAGATTTTACTAAAAAGGTGTTCTTTTATCAAATATTTCTTAATTTTTCTAATATTTAGATATAAAATTTTAATATCCTGAAAATTATCTTTTTTAAAGAAATCATATTTTTTACTAACAAAATCCCAATAATCAATATTCTCAGGAGCATTCGTGAGTAGGTTAATCTTCTCTAACAAAATTATTTTCTCCATTTGAGATTTCTCAGCTTCAAGTTCGTCTAAAAGGAAGTATAATATTTTAATAAAAGAATGTAATCCTTGATAAAAATTGAAGCTGATTTCATGAAAGATTTCCTCGTTCTTAATTTCAATTAATTTTTTAAATTCATTTGAATCTAATTGTATTGGAGTAGCACTCAAAAACAGGATTGATTTTGATTTTCCACCTAAAAGTTTTAAACATTGATAAAGCTTATTTCTCCTCTCAGAATTTGAATATTCTTGTGCCCTAGCATGGTGAGCTTCATCTATTACTATAAGATCCCAATCAATTGTACTTTTTCTAAAATTATCTTTATATAAAAGTAAACCTTTTGAACATAGAAGAAATACTTTATCATCTGAAGATGTTATACATCTTAATAGTTCATTACTACCATTCACTTCATAAGTAATTGGAAATTGCTCAGAAAAATAAGTCCAATTTAATATTTCATCTCTCCATTGATTTAATAAACTTTTTGGAAGAATAATCAAGATCTTTTTATAATTTTCTCTTAGAATTAATTCTTGGATAATCAAAAATGCTTCTATTGTTTTTCCTAATCCCACTTCATCGGCTAGAAATATCTTTGGATTCTGATCTCTAACCGCTTTCAATAAAACATAATTTTGAAAATCATATGTCTTAAATTTCATATAATATTGACTAGAAATAGGTTGAAATTGAAGATTGTAAAGATATATTGAAAAAATGCGCTCTAAACAAATCTTAGGTTCTGTATATAAAATATTATCTAAGTTTTCGATCAATTTCTCACAAATTTTTAAGGAATTTATTAAGATCTTTAAATTTTATTAAGTATGATTGATTAGAATCCCAAAAAATATTAAAAAAATCTTTATAAAATTGGATATAGCGATTTTCGGTGAATAAACAACCACATTCTCCATTACTATATAAGCTTCCATCTCTAATCTCACCACTACCTATATAACATAATTGGTTATCAATGATTATCATTTTTTGATGAATTCCTTCATAATGACGTTTGTATCTAGAAGTGAATAATTTAAAATCTATCCCAAAATCTTTTATTTCTATTAGAATCTTTTGACTCACGATTATATACATTCCTTGTTAATATCTTTAATTTAACTTTCCTTCTAGTAAATTCAATTAGTTCGTTAAATATGACTAGAATTCCACCAATTCCAATAAAGGGATTGCAGATAAGGACTTCTTCTTTAGCATTTCTTAATGAACTCACCAAAAAATCACCAAAATCAAAAATCTTTAAATCCTTAAATTTTTCCTTTAAAGAATCAACTTCTTTTGTTAAACTTGGTGGAAAACTTATAACGATTGGGATTTCATGGTTAATTTTACTTCCTTTTTTATTTTTGGTTGTTAATGGTTCTGGGGTAATTTCAACAATTTTATCTTGCCTTTCTTCTCTTTCTTTAGGTTGTCCCATTAAGGTTTGTATTTCTTCAAGAAAGTGTTTTTTATCACTTATGATTAATTTTCTTTCTTCATTTTCATTTATCTTTAAATTCAACATCTTATTTTTTATAAAGAAATTAATAATTAAATCATAATATTGGAAAAGGTTCTTATTATCAATCAGAACCTCGAGTTCATTCATATCTATTAGGTTAGTTGTGGGTTGGTTTACTTTATTCAGTAAATATTTTAAAATATCATTTTCTGTTTTTAATTTCACTTCGATCACCTAGTCCCTAATAATAATCTTCCCCGCTAAATCGCGTGAAAGCAATGAATTTGGAGGTAACCATTTATTTCTTACATTTTCATAATAGATTAATGGTCTACAGAAAAAATCGTTAATAAAAGAGCATTTTTGACAATAGTCGCTGCAATCGTTATTACAATCTTTTATTTTATTTATTATATCAAAACAAAAAAGTGAAAAGAATATATTTCGGCTTTTTTCATTAAGAGTTAGTTGGATTAATCCTCCTGACATAACTTTTTCAACTTCATATATTAAAATTACTCCATCTCTAAGGAGTATTTTTGTTCTGAAGACATCTAAACCAATTTTATTTTTTACTTCCTCCAGAATAACATGTGAAAAAAAATGTATAGCCTTAAATAATCCTACTTCGGGAGAATCGCTTTTCAACAAATCTTGAATATCTTCATTATTTAAACGGTCAATAAAATCTTCTATTAGCGTTGTATAATTTGTGTCTTCAGAAATTTCTACAATTTTCTTTAAATTATTTACAAGCTCTTTCGTATTAAGTTTAATTACCAGACCATTACCTATATTTTCAAAAAAAAACACATTATATTGGCTATTAAAAGTTTCAAAAAAGATTTTTTTTTTAAATTGCAATAGTTTTTCATCCTTACTGCTAGACTCGTATCCTAAACAGCAGGTCTGATTCTTTAGGTTATGAACAATAAATACATCCTCAATATTATATAGACTTTCAAATAATTTCTTATAATAAGGTTCTAACCTATTCAATTCCCATCTATTTCCTTCTTCAATTTTTTCAAAGGCTTCTTTTAATGATTCATAAGAAATTTCTTTGTTTTCAATTGAAAGGTATTCAAAAATTAGGGGATTTAAATTTCTTGCTGAATTTCTTTTGAAATCATATTTTATCGGAAGTGGATCTCCCCCATCAAGGAATATTTTACATTTATTATGGAAGTTATATACTCTATGTTCTCTTGATTTTGCTTTAATAAATCTTCGATATCCTAACTTACATTTAGAACAATACCAAAAACTATTGGCAGTATTCTTTTCATTTCTGAAGAGATTTAATGAGCCTTTACAATTTGGATCTAAACACTTAAATGGTAAATTTTGAGTGTCTATTAAATTACCGTTTAAATCATATTCCCAAAAAGGAGCAATTGGTTCTATATTTGCACAGACAGGGCAAGTAAATAAATAATTATACTGTTGCATTTTTATACTAAATTTTTCTTTTTTACAATTAGGACAGAATAAGTCACCTCTATATTCATCATTAAAAATTATGAAATAGTCACATTTTGTGCAAATGTAGGATTTTGGAAATATTTTGGAATTTATTTCTGATGTTTCATCAATTTTAATTAGATTTATTAAACTTACATCAAAATTTTTAAGTAGTGCTTCTTCTGATGAAAAATTTTCCTTAATATCATTTTGACTCCCCTCAAAATCCCTATAAAATTCTTCTAAATCATCACTGTCGATTTCAGAATCGAATAAATCATAATCTTCACCCACATCTAGAATTTTGCTTGGTTCTTTATTTTCTTCTTGGTAAAACTTTTCTCTGGCTTCAAAATTAGTCTGATATATTTTTAAATTATATTTTCTCAAAGAAATGATATTATCATATAAATATTTTCTTAAATTATTGAGGGATTCATCTACAAAAATCCCCCTAATATTTTGGGTTTTAACTCCAACATTCATTTGGTAAACTGCATTTGGATGTCGAATTAAACTACCCCAATAAGAAACATTAAAATTTAATTTCGAGCGTTGCACTTTTTTTTTCACTTCAATCTCTAATTTTTTTTTATGTAATTCTCATTTATCATTTACAAATTCATATGGTCCTGCTACTACAAGCTTTTGCTCGATTTTCCTTAGAGTCGTTATAATTATGTTAAAAATTTCCTGTTGTTGTTTTTTTGTAAAATCATCTCCACTTCCTGACAAAACCAGTAAAATAAATTTTACTATTGTCATATTTAATGGTGATTTATGATCCCAGAATTGTTTAGAAAAGTTTTTCATCTTGAATCGATAATTTTTTTCTAATTCTGAGTTCAAGTATAACAAGAATAAATTAGGTGTTATAATTTCTGAAATATAGAGGTTATAATTTTGTATTGGATTTGATTCAAAGAGTCTATTACAATTTAAAAAATAAAAATGTAAATTTTCATATAAATATTCATCCCTTGGTAGATTCGGATAAAGTAATATTGTAGCCATTCCAGGAGTTTTTGATCTTCCAATCCTTCCAATTGTTTGTATTTGTTCATTCATTGATTTAGGTGTTCCAAATAGAACCATTCTATTTAGACCTTTGATGTTTAATCCAAGGCTGACAACCTGATTAGCTAAAAATAGTGATAAGTCTTTCTTTTCAATTTCCTTCAGGAATTTTATAACTTCAGCTTGTTTTGAATTTCCTGATATAAAGAGCAAATTTTGACTATTCAATTCATTCTGATGAGTAAGGTTAAAACCAAGACCTTTTGAAAACTGAAAAATAGATTGTTTTACTGCGTAACCATCATTTTTTCGAAATAAATACCCACAACCAAGGCCTAAGTCATTTATTCCATATTTTGAAGAGAGTAAATGATTATATTTATTATCAATATTATACCTTTTAAAATTATATAGATTTAAATATGTAAAACCTCTTCTTAAAGAGGTAAAAATATTATTAAGGACTAATATTCGATATCTAATGTTATCGTTATCTATTAAAAAATATTTCTTATATTCCTCCTCCTCGGATGGAAAAGAGCTCACTTTTTTTTCTACTAATTTTTCAATAAACTTCTGCTCTTCTGCTATCGTCGCCGTTCCAGTCTCAATATCAATATCAAAACTTATTGAATTATCTATTCCAATAAATTTCCTTTGTATAAGTTTTAATGACTTAATGAGCTTAGAAATAAAAATACCAGTTAATCCTGATATTGAATGGATTTCGTCTAAAATAATAAAACCGATCGTCTTTCGTTCAACCTTATTGACATCTAAAGGAATTTGTGTATTACAATCTTTATACATACATTTTACCTGACTCTCTCTATTTACGTAAGAATTATTCTGCTCTTTATTTAGAAAGGATGAATATTGTTGACAATTTGGACATTTTATTACTTGAGCCCCAAAATTACCTAAATTACCTGCAGGATACCAACCAGTTAATAAATCCCAAAACAGTTTATCTGGGGTAGCTACTAATATATCTGGGAGTACTTTATTTATTTGCTCAGGGAGATAAATATAATCTAGTTTATGATGACAGGAGTTACACTCAGGAATGTTATCGGAATTGAAGGAAAATGA
>LAZR01001811.1_pt1 | contig 13051 bp, 17 predicted proteins | sample 329461 | NCBI WGS metagenome assembly LAZR01 (sample SAMN03002196, study PRJNA259156) | marine sediment metagenome | biome: sea floor; feature: Hydrothermal impacted sediments; material: marine sediment; isolation source: Loki non-amplified sample from Loki's castle hydrothermal vent sediment ...
GGCGAATCGGTGCCAGCCGGGTACGGCGTCGCGCCTTGACTGACAAGCATGGCGAAGAACAGGCCGGCAAGGATTGCAGGACACGAGAATAGTGACAGATCAAGCATCGGCATCTTCGAACGTAATTGCTGACGCACGAAGAGTGCCAGTAATCCCAGACCGAGGAGCAGTATCACTAGCGTAATAGCAAGCGACTGCTTCGCACTGACACCAGACTTAATGCCATACACCAGCAAAAGTATCCCGCTGACGAGCACCAACGCCTGCCCCAACGGCCAGCTTCCTTGTGTCGTTTTCTCTGTGCCTGGCAACAAGAGGTACACCAACGGTGCAACCACCAACATAATCGGTACATTGATTAGAAAGGCCGACCCCCACCAGAAATACTCGAGCAGCGCCCCGCCGATCAGCGGCCCGAGTGCCGCGCCGGCAGCGCCAACCATGCCCCATAGTCCAAGTGCCATGGCGCGTTCGCCTGCGTCCTCGAACGTACGACGGATTATGCCCAACAAACACGGCATGATCATCGAGCCGCCCAGAGCCAGCAGCACCCGAGCTCCGATTAGCATAGCTGGGGTCGATGCGAAGGCAGCCAGCAACGAGGCGAAACCGAACACGATCAAGCCGATGAGCAACACGCGGCGATTACCGATTCGATCAGCCAGAGTGCCCATTGGCACCAGCAGTCCCGCCATCAGCAGCGGGTAGATATCGATGATCCACAGCACTTCATTGGCTGAAGCACCAAGCGCCAGAGTCAGCGAGGGTACGGCGATGTGCAGGATGGTCATGTCGATGACCACCGGCAGGAAGGCCAGCATGACTGCCAGCAGGATCAGCCAGCGACGAGGGATGACAAAACGCATGGATAGACTCATGGGCAAACGTGGACTGACTCTTTTGATTTCTCAAGCCGGTATGATTTCATTTTCAATCTAGTTTGACCCTTTGATTTGCAATCCAGTCTGACTGCATTGATTTAAACTTGTTGAATCTATTCTTTAACTACTTTTTTTACTGAATCCGCTTTAGAAGATGTCGAGCCCACTTTACGCCAAGCTTCATATTCTTCGCTATTGATCCACGTTACACCAATATATTCTTCCCATCGCTCGAAGTCTGCACTTCGATAGCTTCCACCACCACAGCCACCTGCACCAAATGTCATTTCACATACATTTAAAATAATGTATTCGCCATCGTATTGAAGCGGACCAACATTATTGCAAGTGGCTAAAAAACTGTATGGGACTTCAAAAATGATGCTTTCCGTTTTAACACCACCACTATTTGTAACCCGTGTGATAGAGCAGGTTCCAGCATAAAATGCATCATTGCCGATAATAATATCTGGCTTTAAATTCGCCCACCATACTGTTGGCAAAGGCTCTTTCTCTACCTCACCACAACCGAGAGTGAGCGTAGCGCACGCCATTAAAATGAACAGTAATCGAACCATAATTTATACGTTCTCAGTTAAGGTTTTAGAGTGTCTAAAAAGACTCTCCCGTACTTTTAGGCACTTTTCTAATTTAGCCTCGCAGAGACAACGCATCACTAAACGATGAGATATTGGCGACTTTGCTGCATATTTTTGGAGAAAAAGTGAGAATATTACGAAGTCCGTTTGAATGCTTTGTTAAGTCTTTTATAACTTTTTTTGCCAGAATAATGCTTTACCCATAACAGGATCAAGCTCATAACCAGCAAAGCCAAATTTAATATAAGATTTTTGAGCTACTTTGTTACCTTCGAGAACTTCTAATGTTACTTTACAGCACCCTTTAGATTTTGCTATTTCTTCGACTTTTGAAAGCATTAATTGGCTTAATCCAAGTCCTCTGAACTCGTTTACCACTACTACATCATGAATATTAATGAGTGGTTTGCACTCAAAAGTGGAAAAGGCATCAAAGCAATTTACTAAGCCTGCAGGCTTTTTATTAACGTAACAAATAATGCTGAAAGCATGAGGAAGCTTTGATAAATGGCTTGCTAAGTTTGACTTAACTGTCTCTGACAAAGGTTGAGAACCCCCCATTTGATCTTGAGAGTAAGCATCTAGTAAATAGCCAATATCTTTTGCTTGTTCTTGATCTAAATAATTAGCAATTTTAACGTCAATATTCATTTTGATTCCTTGCTACTTTTACACTTAACGTTTCCAACATTGGCTGGAACACGCGGTCGGAAGTCCAGCACTAAAGATGCGGCATACTTGGCCTTGTTATGAGTTTCACACAAACTCTTGATGTTCTGGCAAATTATTGTTGATTTGATACTAAGTCACTTTTTGCTTCAGTGGCTGCGGTTTTTGCAGTCAGCTGAGATTACTTGTAAATGTTTTTTCCTCAGTAAAGCATTTGTATTTCTTCTAAATGAGTATCCGTAAAATCAGATAATTTTTTAAGTTTAATATGAGAGATTTGATATTTTTTATTTGTAAATTCTATAGACGGTGGAATGACTACTGTTTTCATATTTGCATGGCTTGCTGAAAGAATGCCAGAAACAGAGTCTTCAAACACAATACACTGTGACGGTTTAACATTTAATTTTTTTGCAGTAGTTAAATACACAGCGGGATCAGGCTTTCCTTTTTTTTCATCTTCTGAGGAAGAGATGGCATGAAAATAGTGAGCGATATTAAGTTTTTTTAAAACGACAGGAATCAACCTAGAAGGTGCGTTCGTTGATAGACCAATTTTAAATTTTTTGCCTTGGAAAAAGTCTAAAATTTCTTGGACTCCTTCCATTGGCACTCCATTTACAGCAATAAGTTTTGCTACGCATTCAATAACTTCATTTTCAACTTTTTCTAAACTTTTCCCTTGCCATGGAAAATGGCGATACCAAAACTCAGTTACCTCCCTAGTAGTCATTGAAGCCGTTTGCTCTGATAGCTCATCGGAGACTTCGACACCTACAGATGAAAAAACCTGTTTTTCCGCTTCTTTCCACATGGGTTCTGAATCAATCAATGTGCCATCCATGTCAAAAATCACAGCTTGTATCATATTTTTTCCATTTAACGCCTTGCTCAGCGACAACGGTATCGAGTCGGTGTGCAGCAATTCATTATGTATCTTTACCAATTATTTCATGACCATAAGAATTATCTATCGAGCATAGCCAAACACCTTTTGAATTTTTCGTAAAAACGTAGGTAGCTTTACGAATTACGGCTGGATAATTCGGTGCTGATACCACCGTGTTTGCAAGCACTAAAGCTGTATCCCCCGTTTCCAGAATCTCTAAACCTTGTTGCTCTATTTGTAATCCATTTTTGAAATAAACGGCGATAGCTTCAAATGCCTTACGAATAGCTATCTTACCTACTGCATTTTTGCCAGGTTCAATGACCAAAACAGCATCATCGGTATAGATACCCATTAAAGTATCAAAATCCTCGGCGATTATTGCACTGTCAGCCTTTTTAATTTGTTCAATTATCGAATGGGTCATAAATTCTCGTATATCAATTAACAGAGTCAGAGCAGCGTGTAATCTAATAGATACATCGGCAGATTAGCTTAATCGTTGATTTCTTGAGGAACAAGTGCCAAGCCGTGTATTGCTAGTCTTGCTTAACATATTGATAGCGTAGTGTTGAAAAACACTTAAAAACCATTACCGGTCAGCGCCAACACACCCTGAATGATCAAGTAGCTCGCAACGATATAGTTGAGAAGCTTGGGGAATACAAGGATAGCGATGCCTGCTGCGAGTGAGATCAGGGGAGCAAGTTCTAGATGTAGTGTCATGTTGAGAGCCTCCTAAGGCTTAAATTAATAGTAAATTAAAGGGTTAATATGAGTATCATTTTCTGGGGTAACTTCGACACATAACGCGCCAAGCAGACCATTTTGTAAGTATTTTAGCCGAAGACCCGCGAGCAATATTCCCGCTGACTTCATTTAAGTTTCCATTCTTTATCATAACGCCCTGTTCAACAGGCAATTGAAACGCAGCGTAAATTTATCTATTGCAGCTGCTTTTTTATAAGTAGTTTACTCGATACTTCACTTGAATGAAGTCATTTGCAAAGGCTGTTGCCTCAGATTCCAACAATCTGATTTGATTGTCGAGTTTTCCAAAAAGAGAGAGACCATCCCCTAATAAAACGGGTGCCCTAGTTATGGTCATTTCATCAATGAAGTGATGATTAAGAAATGAAGTAATTGTATAGCCACCATCAATATAGGCGTGATTAAAACTGTCTACCGACGTCGAGATTTTTATAGACGTTGATGTTCATACCGTCATTTCAAGCTAGCTTCTCCTGGATGGCTTCATCTTTTCTATTTAGACACCGCCCTCTCGGCTCATCCCCCTCATAGAGCACAATGTCGGAGTGTAGAAACTGGGCAGCTTCTGCTGAATCCTTAACTTTGATAGCACTACGTTGTAACATTTCTGATTCAAACTCAGTTAACACACTTTCCCTTATGCCAACGTCACGCCATTGAGATAAGGGTCTGCATCCTATGGATATCCCACGAGCCAGCGCCACGGCATCTAGTAGGGCTTGATTCGCGCCCTGTCCTTTGAATGGACTCATCGGGTGAGCCGCATCGCCAATTAACGTTACTTTAGCCCCTTTTTCCAATAATTCTGAAGTCAGTAATTCTCGGTCATACACTGGATAACCAGACACCATCGCATCCTGAGTTGCCGATAAAATTTGAGGGACAGGAGCATGCCACGGTGTTCTTCGACATGCTTCTTCCTTAAGTGCTTTAGCGCCTAGTTCACTCAATGCCTTTGCCTCATCTTCTGGCATTGGGAAGCTGAGCTGCCACATTACAGAATCAGATGTATAAGGCATGATGTAGATCCGCTCATTGCCGTTAGCGGTTTGAAATACTGTCGCCGAGTCCAGCAAATCACTATCAATACCATCGAGATCAGCCAAAGTGCAAATACCCAAGATCACAATACAACCTAGGTAACGTAAAGGAGTGACATCTTCGCCAATCAGCAAGCTTCGCACCACGCTACGAATACCATCTGCGCCCACAACTAGATCTGCCTTGGCATGTTTTATCTCACCATTCACTTGAAAGCTAAGATCAACACCTTCATCCTCACATTCCTTAAAATCAACTAACGGATGATTCCAGTGTATCGCATCATGTCCACCAAGTTGTTCAAGTAGCGCAAAACGCAAAGACTGACGAGCAATATGCACATTGGTTCGCTTCGGCGCTGTTTTCTCACCAGAGTGCAACCACTTTCTCATGCCCCATTCACCGACCACTTTTCCTGCTGTGGTATGAACCACATGTCTTGTAGATATCACCCCTTCTGCTAACGAGAAAATGCCCAATCCCTCAATAGCTCTGGTCGCTTGCTGCAAGGTGAGGCCATAACCTTGAGCTCGAGCATCGAAACCACTATCACGCTCATAAAGCGTAAAAGGAATTCCACGGTGCAAACAAGCCACAGCCAGAGCGACACCGCCAATACCACCACCAATAATAGCAATGTGAGGGTAGATTTCTGTATCTGCTACAGGATGATTAGCAGCAGGAATTAAGCCTGAGCCAGCACAATTCAAGCATAATTCGAGGTGACGCTTAGGAGGAACTGGCGCCGTTCCATCACCCTTATTTTTTTCAAATTCATCCATTTCTTTCTGGAATTGCAGTCGCACGGCCTTACGGAGCCGCCTACTTGTTCTGCCAAGGCCCCGACATTTTCGACAAATAGTCCAACTACCTGTTTCATTTTCCACTTTTTTCACTTCTTCTTTAATTTAAGCTAATGATGACTTTAGTGTTCATTTCGTCACACTCGCAAAGGCGAGGATCCATAGGCTGTGTAAGTTGCTACAGTTTGTATATTCAAGCCTGCAGGGGAATGACGGTATATTTAATCGAGAAAGTTACCTAAAATAATCTATCCCGCTTATTTGTGTCTGACTAGATCTGTGCCGACTTAATATACCTGCTGTAATTCTAAGGCGGGCTGGACCTTGATGTGTTGGTGCCTAGAATACCAAACTATTTCCAACCATATAGCCAGATATCGTCGTCCTTTAAATCTGTCCATGTTATTGGAATTATCCGCTTTGTCATAACGGCTTCTATGGCGCATGAGACAACCTGATTTTCTTCATCAAATTGAATTTCGGTAACCATAAAGTGCACTTCCTTATTAGCAGGGTGAACCGCAGTCCATTTGCTATTAAGTAACTTTTTTGGATTAATTTTATTCACTGGTACCCCAATAATCACACTGTAATTTTTTTAAATACCGAAGATAGCGCCAGACCCTAACCCTATTGATTCATCATACCGCTACAACTTATGGCTAACAAATAAGCTAGCCAATAATTACCTCGAGTCGTTTATACCTTATATAATCAGTCACAATTTCTCATTTGTGTATTAAGGATTGATTATGTTGGACGTGCTACTGCCTACTTTAGGTAATTTTTTAGCTCATTTTATGTTGGCGTTAGTGTTGCTGATTGTGTTTAAGTTTGTCTATGCCTTTATCACGCCACATGATGAATGGGCATTGATTCGTAATAACAATCTCGCAGCGTCTATTGGTTTTGCAGGGGCTATTTTAGGCTTTGCGTTGGCCTTAGCCGGTGTTATTAGTAACTCAATCAATTTAATTGATTTTGCCGTGTGGAGTGTCATCGCCTTAATTGCTCAACTAACCGCTTTTGCCATTGTTCGCTTTGTATTTATGCCTCAAGTCGTTAGCCGAATTGAACAAGGTGAAATCAGTGCTGGCGTGATGTTAGCGGTAACCAGTGTCGCTGTAGGTCTACTTAATGCCGCTTGCATGACATATTAATAGGAGCAACATCATGCAAAAACGTGGTCAAATTTCTAACCTAAGTCGCTTTCGTAAATATCGTGTTATCAAGCCATTAGCGCTTGCTATTTCAAGCATTATTTTAGCCAGTTGCAGTAGTAACCAAGAAGAAGTGTATGTGGTGGAAACACCGGAAGATTGCACCTACAGAACATCCATGAGTTACGAGCAATGTGAAGTGGCCTATAAAAAAGCCTTAGCAGAAGCCGAACGTACAGGCCCTCGCTATGATTCAGCTGCCGATTGTGCTGCTGAATTTGGTAATGAACAATGTCATCAATCTAGCTCAGGTAGTTTTTTTATGCCTTTTATGGCGGGTTGGATGGTCAGCTCAATGATGAATAATTCATCAAGACAATCTATGTTTAATCCCGTGTATAAACCACAAGCTGACCGAAGTAATTCATTTACCACTGCAACAGGTCGCCCTGTTAATTCAACAGCATTAGGTAAATTTACTGCGCCCTCTGATGCCGTTAGAAAACAAGCACCAACTGCGAATACAACACTGCGTCGTGGCGGCTTTGGAGCAATGGCAGCATCAAAATCTGCTTGGTCTGGCTCAAGTAAGTCATGGGGCGGCTAAGCCATGTTGCGAAGAGAGATTGAGCCTCGTAAACATTGGCAGAAAAAAGCAGAAGAGTTCGGCTTTAACTTTCATACCATTGACGGTGATATTTATTGGGATGAACGCGCCTTTTATCAATTCTCATTAGAACAAATTGAGCAGGATATTGAAGATCCAACTGCCGAACTACATCAAATGTGTTTAAAGGTCGTCGAAACCGTTATTGCAGATGATGACTTGATGCGACGTTTTTGTATTCCTGAACCCGTCTGGCCGCTTATTCGTGACTCATGGCAAAGAAAAGATCCGAGTTTATATTCGCGTATGGACTTTTCGTACAATAATCGTCATCAAGCTAAGTTGTTAGAAAACAATGCCGATACGCCGACTAGCCTTTATGAAACTGGATTTTGGCAATGGTTATGGTTAGAAGAGAATGTCGATAGTGGCGTCTTAGCTCGCCAAGCCGATCAATACAATAGTTTGCAAGAAAAGCTGATTAACCGCTTTCGTGAATTAGCTGCCCGTTATCCCTATCAAACCTTATATTTGGCTTGCTCAAAAGGTACTGATGAAGATCGCGGCACCGTGCAATACATTGAAGACTGTGCCCGTGAAGCAGGCATTTCATGCAAATTTATATTCATTGAAGACATTGGCTTAAGTGAACAAGGCCAATTCACTGATTTAGACGACAATCCTATTGAATGGTTATTTAAACTTTATCCATGGGAGTTTATGTTTGAAGAAGGCTTTGCCGATGCCTTATTGAGCAGTAACACCTTATTTTTAGAACCACCATGGAAAGCTATTTTAAGCAATAAAGCGTTATTACCGATGTTGTGGCGTTTGTACCCCAATCACCCTAACTTACTGCCCGCGTTCTTTGAAGATGAACTCGATCAAGCCGCAGACTTTTATCCATTGATTAAAAAACCACTCTTTTCACGTGAAGGCGCCAATATCACGATTTTGGAGTCACCTGACAATATCGTGCAACACAGTGATGGCCCCTATGGACAAGAAGGCTTTATCTACCAAGCCGCTGAACAATTGCCACGGTTTGGTGAGAGTTATACCTTAATTGGTAGCTGGCTCATTGATGATCAACCCTGTGCGATGTCAATTAGGGAAGATAACAGTGCAATCACACAAGACGGCAGCCGATTTTTACCACACATTATTTTTGGTTAACTCAAACCAAATTACTTCAATCAATGGGTTAATTAATGGAGTCTGACCTCATTAGTCTTTTAGTGTCTAAGTTAACTTAATTATAGTTGCTGTCTTTGTATAAGTTATGTAAATATAAACCGCCAGTGAACTAGAAATAATCAATTTACATTCAGTGAAATCAATAATAGGAAATTTTAATGTTTAAATTTTTGGGTAGTGCAATAGGTATTATTTTTATTATCGGTCTGCTCGTCGTGATCGGCTTTTTTTCGTTGATTTTTTAACTCTGTTTTATTCTCGGTCTTCGAGACAGCCTCATGAATTTTTTAATCTGCGACCGTCAATCAGGTCGCAGCCTTCAATGCAATTATAATCAAAGTGATCTGACTCCTTAGATTTCTAAAGTTAATAAAATTCCATTTTCAATCGAGTCTGACCCCTTTGGTTCTCACGATTATGTATTATTCAAACAACTTCTTAATCTCAGGAATACACGATCCGCAGTTGGTGCCTGCTTTAAGTTGCTTGCCGATATCTTCAACTGATTTAGCTGCACCACACGTGATCGCGTCTTTGATTGTATTTTCACCAATACCAAAACAAGCACAGACTAAAGCACCAACATCAAGTTTATCGGCACCTAGTTTTACTGCGAGTAAGTTTGAGCGAGCTTCATCGCTCAACGGCGATTCGCTGAATAAATTACTTAGCCATGTGCGAGTCGGCAATTCGTGATTAGGTGCTATAAACACCACGGCAGCTAATTGTTTATTTTAGAAATCAAAGGGGTCAGACTCCTTTGATTTCTCCGGCCTGTATGATTTTATTTTCAATCGAGTCTGACCCCATTGATTTATTGATTTAAAGCACGCGAGGTACAAGCGTCGCCTTTGACACGATTGTTATGTGCGTTGACGCGCTTCATACCACCTCGAATGCCATCTTCATTTGCTGAAACAAATCCCACTTTTTCTGTCCTTCCCGACCATATATAGAATATAGTGATGAAAATCGTGTTGCGATGTCATTCTCTGCCTCATGAATCGTGGGTGCTATTGCTTGATGCCATACGGCAATCAGCCGCCTGTCCTTAGAGAATATGTCGGAGGTATCATAATCTCTATCGAGTTTCACCAATTGAGCCCTTAGCCCGTCCCTTGCTACGGTTTCGTTAACACCCATTGCAATCCCCTGCAGTGGGTGTATAACCCGACTCACATCTAACACAGCAAGCCCGTAGCTTTGACCGCGTGCACCAGCATAACGGCGCTTAAGTTGCCGTACCGCCTCCTTAGCTCTTTTTCGGATCTGCTTTGCTGACCCTATCCTCTTGCACTCGATAAAGACCCTGTATCGACCTATTTTCACTAAAAGATCTTCTACACCAGCAAAACTGACTTCGTAACCTGCTTGTAGGAAATATGAAGCTACTCTAAGCTCAAGTTGTATGTTTCGGGGGCGGGTGTTCTCAGTTTCCTCCTTCGCATACTCTGGACCGCCAATGGCGATCTTGAGTAATTCTAGGAACCCATCAGGCTCTTTTATGGTGAGCCCCCTGTAAATCCAACTCCATTCATCCATTTCACGCATGACGAAAAGAAGGTGATCTCGCACCTCCTGCTCTGAACATTTCTGAGATAGGTACCTATCATAAAATTCAGTGTAGCGACCAATCCGTGATCTCCTAGCATTGATTCCTTTTTCTTCCAAATAATTTATGAGCGCCCGCGCATTGGTGAGTTTCTCGGTAAATTCCTCTTCAGTCCGTCCTCCGCCCTCTCCTAAAATGAACGTTTCCATAGCCACCTAACGATCTAGTTAAGGGGAGCCGCGCTTTTAGCGGCGTCCCAAGTGAGCGAAGCGAACGCACTTGAACTTTTTGTTAGCATTTTCATTTTTTAAATAACTCTACTCGATCTTTTTCAGCTTGAACAAAAAAGAAGAATGCAAAATAACCGATAACTACTAAAATGAGTACTCCGCCCATTCTCTGTAGAAAGCTAGAAATGTCATTAGTTATTATAAGGATCAAAGGGGTCAGACTCCTTTGATTTCTCAAATCAATGTGATTCCATTTTCAATCGAGTCTGACCCCATTGGTCGCATTACAGACCCTGTTCATTAAAGGTATTGTTGAAGTCGTATTTCTTTACTTCTGGATCTTCGTATTCTGCCTGCAAGTAAAGATCGCGAGAATCTTTGAAGGCGAGATCAATGTAGTGATTTAGCTTATCCCTGCTACCATGCGCCAAGAATATAATTGAACGATAAGCTCGATCCTCTATCGGTCCTCGGTTCATAGATTCCATGGACTCAAGAATGCGAATCACTTCTTTTGGTTCATCGAAATCTGACTCGACTTTGTTAATGATATCCTGCTTCATACTCTCCCTGACACATAACGACTAAATAAGGGGCTGCGTGGTAGCGCAGTCCCGCGAACGATAGTGAGTAAACTTCATTTTCTTGTTAGGTTTTCGATTTTGTTTAAGGTTTTATCACTTAATAATGTTTTTGGATCAACTTCAACAAGATTTGACATAAGCTCTTGACCATAATCAATAGTCTTCCACTTTTGAAATCTTTTTATATCTCTTAAGTTGTTTTTTGAGGGTAAGTCTTGCCAGCCTTTTCCATGCTTTGCTCCTCTAACCTTTTCATATCCATATCTAATTGCATATGAATTTGCTACCAAAACTTCAGCCACTTGCCTTGCTGGTGTAGTGCGAATCCTATAATCATCAAGCATAAAAACTTTATGTATAAATATAGGGGGGCACTCCTTAGTTGCCACAGCGCCACCTTTTCCAAAGTGGCTTTTCATACGCTGATCAAAGTTTGTGGTACATCCAATATACCAACGTTCAAAGTTCAATCTAAGCACGTAGATAAAACAAGTTTTTTCGGCAATTTTATCCATCATACACCTAACGTTAGAATTCAGCCGCGCCGCTTTTTGGCGTCGGCTGGGACGCATTGTTAGGTTGCGGCTCATAGAACACAAATGTGACTTTATCAGGGCAAGGCTCTTCAAAAACCACTCTCATACCATTTTCAGTTTCTTTTACCTGATTAATAACAACCTGACTACTACCGTAGTAATTGAAAATGTAATTATTGAATGGCCTTGTAAAGTTAATTGTAAAGTCAGAAACACCATTATCGGTTAGTGAGGAGATTTCACTGGAATCAATGAACTCCGACTTATTTGGATTAAAGGTTATGAACCCAGCAAGAACATGTGCATGGTTTCTGCTATCAACAAGTGATTTTTCTATATTTGTTACACGTTCGTCTGTGATCTTAGAAAATGCAACTAGCATTTTATTAAATTCATTCTGTTCTTTTTCTGACCATGCACCTGCCGTTGCACTAAACCCTCCACCAACAACAGGTACCCCAGAAAGAGAGTTTAATAAAACCCTGAGTGCCTTAGTATTACCTCCACCAGAAAAAGCTCTTTCTAGTTCCGCTACTAAATCTTCTGAATTTTTACTCATGATCTCGATGACAACCTAACTTGTAGTTAACAGGAATAAAAATTCCTAGTAATTTCTATACATATACGGACTAAAATTCCTAGTAAGTGTATATTAAAGTAAAAACAGGGAATTATTAGCCAACTCTTTTGGACGGCTCTATCCTAACCGATTCAAGTTATCTATATAAAATAAATAATCAACTATATAGAAAAATAATCGTATTGATTCAATTAAATGTTATTCAAACAGCTTCTTAATTTCAGGGATACACGATCCACAGTTGGTACCGGCTTTGAGTTGCTTGCCGATGTCTGCAACTGATTTTGCTGCACCACACGTGATCGCTTCTTTGATTGTGTTTTCACCCACACCAAAATAGGCACAGACTAAAGCGCCAACATCAGGTTAATCGGCACCCGGTTTTCCTGCGAGTAAGTTTGATCGAGCTTCATCACTTAATGGTGATTCGGTGAATAAATGACTCAACCATGTGCGAGTCGGTAACTCATGATTGGGTGCAATAAATACCACGGCAGCTAATTGATTATTTTTGATGATGCCTGCACGAAAACGCAGGGCTTTTAGATCGACAAATTCTAACCAGTCGCCCTCTTCAATTTCATCGGCTAATTGTTGCTTTGCCCAAGCTGAATAATCGGAAATTGCAGATTCTCCAGCTAGTTCATAGCGCCAGAATTGTTCGACTTTGACACTTACACAATAACTTTGGTTATTGAGACTCAAACCATTTCTGGACAGAATAAAGCCAGAAATCAATGGATGTTTATATTGAGTCTGAAGACATAAAGCTTATGCGAAACATTATTGGCTACACCATACAGTGCTGGTCTTATCCCAGGGTCAAGTCCAATAAAAATACTTATTCCATCAAAAAAAGAAATGCCGGTCAGCTTAACTGACCGGCATTACGCTGTTGTTGCTTTTTTATACTAATTTTTCACATGAAATTAAGCAGTTAAGGCATGTTTTT
>LAZR01001812.1_pt1 | contig 13047 bp, 10 predicted proteins | sample 329461 | NCBI WGS metagenome assembly LAZR01 (sample SAMN03002196, study PRJNA259156) | marine sediment metagenome | biome: sea floor; feature: Hydrothermal impacted sediments; material: marine sediment; isolation source: Loki non-amplified sample from Loki's castle hydrothermal vent sediment ...
CGTTTTCCTATTAATCTTCTTACTGTCCTAAGAGAAAAAATCATATCAACTATGCCTATTCCAAACCTATAATCAATGTACATTAATCCTGTATCATCCTGAAAAATCATATCCTCACTAAAATAATACCCCGGAACTCCTTTTCCTACCACGACGCCTTCTACTACAGTTGGTATACATCTCACAGGAGAAACCTTTACTTGAGTTACAAGGTCTACTACTTTTTTCGCTTCAAATCCACTCTTATACATGAATCTTGTTTTTACAATCGACAAAAATCCAATAATGTAAAAACCTACTGCCCACATGAATATAATGTTTCGAGTATATTGGATTGGTAAAGTAGAAAAAGTGATAATGCTAATTACCCATGGTATTGATAACCCAATTAATGCGATAAAAGTCAATGCAGGAAGTGTTTTAACAATTACATCACTGAGAAACTCATCCCACATCGATTTTCCAGCTTGAGCTTCTTTTATTTTTCTAGCATTTGAGAAATCTATTGTAGGTTTAACACCATAAAATTCACATTGAGCATTCAATCGCATTATTCTCTTTGCGGGTAAAGGATGTGTAGAACGAAACTGATAATATTTAGCCCATGGATTAAATAAATCCCATGCTGCTGCCGCTTGAATCGCTTCCATTGACAAGACTTTAGTAGAAGAGACACTTATAATTCCTAACCCTTTAGCAGCGTTTGGATCAAAAATTCCTAATCCCCTAAGAGCTCGTACTCTAGACCTATTTCTCTCTTTAACTTGGCCATTATTGGCATCCATCAATAAACCATAAGCTATCTTAACTAAGCCAGTAGCAAGAGCATTAGGATCCTCTAATACTTCTGCACTATGCTCATCCGCATAATATTCTCTGATCCTGCTTACGATAAGTGATATTAAGTATCCTAGATAATAACTTATGTAGGCTAAAACAGCTACTGCGATTAATATAAGCCCTAAAAGATTTCCCTCATCATCACTTGAACGTCTCCTCCCGGAATACCAACCAGCATAATAAGCCCATCTTGCAACTGTTAGCAATACTAAGGGAATTGCGAACACTATGGTCATTATTATAAAATCTGAATGCACAACATGGCCTAATTCATGTGAAAATACAGCATTTTGTTCTTTTTCATTCAGATACTCTAGAATTCCATCTGTAATTACCACTCTCGCTGAATTTTTACTCCATCCAAAAGTGAAAGCATTTGGGTTGAGGTCATGGATTATACCTAACCGAGGGACTTTGATTCCATTAACTGCTACTACTTTATCAAGAGAATCAGCTAAATGTGGATATTGCCTAGCAAATTCTTCATATGGAATCCAATCAATGGAATAAAGCCAACCAACGATTAAAGGGGAAATTCCATATTGAAAAAGAATGATCAGCAAAGTAAAACCAATCATAAGTAATAAACCAAATAGCGACGATGGCAGAAACCATACCCCAATCACGAAAACTACGGCGTAGAGAAGCGCAAATAAAGCAGTAATAGCTAGTCCTGAAGCCACTTTTAATCCTATTATTCTTCACCTAATTTTTTTTTTAGATTTTTAGCAAAAATTATGAAATTCTGCTATTTTTTAATAATTATGGAAATTTTTAAGTAATAAAGAACTACACTCGTATTAATTCTTTTCGTTTAATTTTTAAAAAAAATTGAATTGGTTGAAAAGATATAGTTTATTTCAAAACTGATTGATTTCTTTTTAGTTTCTTTCTTTTAAACTCTCTTTTAACCCACTTCATATTTTTCTGTATTATCTAATTCAGATATATGAAAAAGATAATTATTATTTGCACGTTAGTTCAAAAATAATCGTAAAGTAAATTAGTTTTGAAATTTTAAAAACGTATACAAATGAATTCAAAGAGACTGATGAATTCCCTGATTCTGATAGATGTTAGGGTGGTTTAAAATCAATATATTCAGATTAACTAAAAGATATAACATTCTATTTAATTTGCAGTTGTTCTAATTTCATTAGAAGAGGATCTATTATATCTAAATCTTTAGTGTGAGTAAAGGGGACGTATTTTTCCATTAATAAAGTTTGGAAATGGGAAATAAATCTCTTCTTTAGTTTTTGAAAAAAACCTACTATTAATCCAACCGCCATGAATTGCCATTTCTGGTTAAGAATTTTTGCAATCGGAAGTCCATAAGTATTAGATACTAACACTTTTTCTACAACAAGAATAATTATCCCTCCTCTATCTCCTGTATTAAAATATTGATTGTAAAAATTTAATTTCTCAATTTCTTCGTTTTTTCCACCGAGATTTTTTTTTCTTTTTTTCTAATAATTTATCAGGTACAGGAATATTATTCCTGCGAGCGAGAACGATAGCAGTCATTTTTGAGACTAAATTGACTGAGGAGTAATTTACTAGCAATCTCTGAACACAGGTAAAATGGTCATCTTCAATCCAATCAATTTCAAGTTGATCTGTTAACCCTATACCTGAATCATAACAAATCTCACCCATTTTCGCAGAACCATATAGGCCTAACCCTCTTTCCACCAATAAATCTACAAAAGTCTTCAATTTATCATTAGTTAGAGCCATGTTCCCACCTCGAAAGTCCTTAATGCTTCAACATATTTTTGGATATCCTTATTAATAATAGAGCCATGCTGGGGGCAAATCATATTTATTTCTAAGTTCTTTATCTTATTTAAGAAATTCTCAATAGCAGATTTGTGTGGGATATAAGGTTCATGAAAGACTCTCATCGCTTCGATATAATTTTCATTTGCATAAAGTTCCCAATCTATTGAAAACGCACCGAAAATATCGGATGAGAAAAGAGTTTTAGTTTGTTTATCATATGTAGTAAATGCTCCTGGGAAATGTAGGTATGGTGATGTTATAAACATTAACTCTCTCCCATTCTCCAGTTCTAATATATCACCATCCATAATTGGTGTGACTTCTGTATATACGTCATAGTAGGGAATGAAAAGAGCAGTTCGCATAGTCGTAATTATTTCAAAATTATCTCTTCCAATAATTTCCTCAAATAATGGAATTGAGGCGCACAGATCAGGATCTTGGTGGTGAACAATGATGTGTGTTAGTTTTTCTATCGGAATAATTGATTCTATTTTCTTTTTGACGATACTGAAATGATCCTTCCGTCGAGAACCAGGATCAATTAATACGACATCTTCTTCTTCAACTATTAAATATGGATTGTTGGCAAAACCAGCATTAGTATCACTCCAACCAACCCAATATATCCCTTCATTTATTTCTATGGCTTCATTAATTGTCAGGTTGTAACACCTTAACCTATTGTTATTTAAACTCTTTATTTCTAAACATAAAGAAATAGAATTTTAATTTATATTTTGAGATTATAAATTATTTAATAATAAAGAGAAAAACAGTTTTAACACACAAATTCAAGGAATAATCCAAGTTTATTTTAACAATTAGTTATAGTATGTGAATACCTAGGATGAATTGAACTGATAAACACAAAAAAAAGAAATGTAATTTATATTGTTAGATTATGAATTATTCAGTAATACTGTCAAGTTCAAACATTAAAAAGATAAACGCTAATTACAGTTTATTTCAAAAATAATCGTAAAATAAATGTAGATCCTTTATTCCGTCCTTTAGATTTTACCAAGATTTCACCTATATGTAATTTAACAATTTCATTTGCGATATATAATCCAAGTCCTGGTCCTTCAATATCCACATCCATGCCTTTTCCGTATCTTTCTATTTTACCAAATTTTTTAAATAGGATTGGTATTTCTTTATCGGTTAATCCTACACCCGTGTCTCTTATGATTATATCTATAAAATTATGATGTTCAATTGATTTGATGAAAATATTGCCATTGGGTAGTGTGTTTTTTACAGCATTAGATAATAGATTTAAAATTGCTTTTTTAATCATTTCTTTATCTACATCTACATTTAAATCGGTAGGAAGCTCAAGATTTATGAATATTTTACGCTTTTCAGCCTGAAAAATTAAATCTTCAACACACTTTTTAATGATAGGAATCAGATTTTCTCGTTTTATTTAAATATCAATTGCTCAGTTTCTAGTTCGTAAGCAGTAATTAAATTATTGACCATCTCTCTTAATCTGTAGCCCCCTTGATAGATAATTTTAACAATATTGCTAACATCATCACTCATTTTGTTATTTTTAAAATCCAAAAGATATTGGGAACCATTCAAAATAGATATTAACGGTGTATTTAATTCGTGGGATATTCTTCTTATAAGGTCGTTCCTAATTTGATCGAGCTCTTTTAATTGCTTTATTTCCCTTTTTATCATATCATCTATATTTTTTCTTTCTGTATTATCGCTTATTAATCCAAAAACCTTAAGTTCATTATTAATTTCCACCAAGCTCCATCTGGCAGAAATTGGTACAAAGTATCCTTTTTTATGTTTTAATCTGCATTCTATCGAAACAGGTTTTTGAGTTTTTAATGCCTTACTGGCGGTTTCCTTAAATGAATTTATATCTTCAATGTGTACAAAATCCATGAAATTCAAACCGATTAGTTCTTCTGATTGATATTCAATTATATTCTTTATTTGAGGACTAATATAAGTAAGAATCCCATTAGGTTCCGACTCCAACAAAACATCGGAAATATTGGTTATCATATTTTGAACTTTTTCCTCTGATTCTTTTAATTCTATAGTCCTTTCTTCTACTTTTTGCTCTAAAATACTACTCAAACTTCTATATTTCTGTTCTGATTTCTCCAAAGCCTCTAGTGTTTGACTATTAAATAGCGATATTGAAGCTAATTCGGCAAACGCGGTAAGTACCCTTGCTTCTTCGTCTGTGAATCCACCTTCCCTCCCTGTTAAACCCATGAAACCATTTACCTCATCATTAATTATTAGTGGGGCAATTAATACATTTTTGAGTGGGATATGCCCTTTAGGTAAGAAATTTATCCAATCAGTATTCGAAAAGTCATTTTGGGACAAAGCTTTTTTGGATTTCATTACCTTAGCTAGCATTCCTCGAATTGGCATTGGCAAATCGGGATCTACTTCGCATGTCAAACTTCTAGGATTTACAAAAATTTTATGATATTCTTTCTTACTTGGATTTAATACTGCAACATAACCCGCATCCGCTCCAATTAAATTATTACAACAATTAAATATCCTTTTTTGGGCTATTTCAAAATCACTATATTGTAAAACCGCCCTTGAAGCATCTAAAAGCATTAAGATTTCTTTATTTCGATTTTGGATCGCTCGTTCTGCTATTTTTCTCTCTGTTGTGTCCATTCCATACACATTTACATAGTTTTCTTCCGGTATTGGTGTAATTACAAATGAATAAATATGGTCGTTTAATTCTATTTCAGCTGTTTTAGTTATTTTAGCTTTCATTACTTTGTTAACCATATCTTTAAGCAACATTGGAGTTTTATCACCTTCTTCAATCTTAAATAGATCCTGACTTACTTTATTGGCATAGATAATTTCATTTCTATTAATCCTTAATACCGGACTTGGGTTTTCAGAAGGAAATTTTGCTAAATTGTTAATCATTTCTTCATCTTTATTACGTTCTGTGATATCTCGAGCAAGGCTAATTATAGTGCTTTTTCCCCAATAATTAAAAATTCGGGAACTAATTTCAACAGGAATGATGTTTCCATCTTTTGTCAAATGTTCAGATTCCATCACGATCCTCCCTTTTTCATAAAGAGTTTTTATATTTGTTTGCAGATCAATTTTATATCCTGGAGGGATAATATCTTTAAGAGACAACCTCAATAATTCTTCTCTGGTATAACCCAATCGTTCGCAAGCCGTTTTATTTATCTCAATAAATTGACTACTTCCGTCATGAATAAAAATAGAATCATTAGTATTGTTAAATAGAGCTCTAAATTTTGCCTCAGATTCTTTAATTTCTTGTTCTGCTTTCTTACGTTCTGTAATGTCCATTCCATAAATATTGGCATAACCAGCTCTCATTATCGGCGTAATATTCAAGGAATACGTATGGTTGTTGAGCTCAATTTCAACCTTATTGACTGTATTCATGTCGAGTGCTGTAGAAACCTCATCTTCCAACAATCTTGGGATTTTATCCCCTTCTTTGACATTAAACAAACTTTCACCTTTTTTATTTGTATAAATCACGCTCTCCCTTGTAACCCTTAACACTGGATTTGGATTTTCTGAGGGAAATTTAGCTAAATCGGTTATCTGTTTTTCATTCCTTTTACGTTCAGTAATATTACGGGCGATGGTTGAGGCACCCAAAACTTTTCCCTGTTTATCTTCTATAGGAGATATTGTTAAAGAGACAGGGATTTTCGCACCATCTTTTGTTACACGGTCGGTTTCAAAATGATCAACTCGTTCCCTTCGTTTGATTTTTTCAAGAATTTGAGTTACTTCATCTTGGCGATCGGGAGGAACCATGATGTTAATTGGTTTTCCTATAACTTCTTTAGCCATATAGCCATATATTTTTGTTGCACCAGTATTCCAACTTGTAATAATGCCATCTAATCTCTTCCCAATTATTGCATCATCTGAAGAATCCACAATAGCAGCCAATCTATTATTTTTCTTCTCTGATTTTTTTCTTTCAATGAAAAAACTTATTTGTTTTGCTATAACATTTATCAAATCTCTCTCTTCTTTAAAGAATGGACCTTCATCAAATTCAGGCATTTTTTCAAAGTATATAACTTCTAAAATTCCAGCTTTTTTTCCATTTTCTTTAATCTCTGCTATTTGTTTCCATTGAGCTTCTTGAAAATTTTCTGTTTTAAATATCTTTCCTTCATATGTTATCCTAGCGCAAGTTACTTCTGGAAATTGCCAGGCAGGAGGTATAAAAGTTAATAATTTAGTAAAAAATTGTTCTATTGAAATTTCATCGTCTTCAATTAACCTTGAGATACTATAGAGGCATGTAAGTTCCTTAACTCGTTCTCTAAGATTATGTTCAGAATTCTTTAAAGCTTCTTCCGTCTCTTTGCGTTCGGTGATATTTATCACCATTGATCGAGATTCTACAATCTCACCCTTCTGATTCTTAATAGGTTTTACAGTTAAACTTACCCAGAAGGGATTTCCGTTTTTATGTTTCATCTGAATTTCTACATCTTGGATATTTTTCCCTTCTAAGAATTGCTTAAATAATCTTTTGGCTTTCTGCAAACCCTCTGATGAATTATAATACAAATCAAAGACTTTCATGGTTAGAATTTCTTTCTTATTATAACCTAAAAGTTCACATGCAGGCTGATTACAACCCTTTATAGATTTGTCTGGATTAACTGAGAAATATGCGTTTGGAGCATTTTCATACAATTCTCTGTATTTTTCTTCGGAATCTTTTAATTTTTGCTCAGTTTGTTGTTTCTCAGCAATTAAGTGTTGTTTTTCAATAGAGTTCTTGAGATTTGTTAACAGATTTTCCAGATTTATAGGTTTGAGGATATATCCTGATGCACCGTTGTTCAAAGCCTGTACTGCCGAATTTAAAGAGGCATTTCCAGTCATTATTATAACATCCATTTTTGGATGTTTTTCTTTTAAACGCTTTAAAAGTTCTGTTCCTTCAATATCAGGTAGTTTTATGTCCAATAGAGCGACAATATAGAATTCTTTAGTAATTTTATTAATTCCTTCTTGTCCTGTTTGAGCAGTCTCCGTTTTATAACCTACCTTATTCAAAAAAAGTGATAAAGAATCGCATACATCATCATCATCATCAATAATAATAATTTTTTCCTTAGCCTTCATATTTTAATCTTACTCTAATATTTTTTTTTAAAAATATTTTTATAAAGATTATTTAGTAAATTCATACCAAGGGCTTAAAGTACATACATACTCAAAAATTTATGTTTTAAATTTTTATGTTTTAAATTTTAAATTCAAAAGTAAGTGATTTTATTATCGGAATCAATGCTTTCTCTATTTTTATTACCGAATAACTATAATCAACAATAACATAAAAAAACGTACTATATCAAAAAATCATAAAATTGTGATAAGAGAAATAACTATTGTTTTGGTATTCCTTCTGGAATTAGTAACACAAAATTACTTCCTTTAGTATAATCTCCTTTATTCTATCTTTAATTTTTATAATTCCTTCATTGCATAATATATAACATCAGGAATATTTTCTACTAAGTGACGATATTTTTCTTCTGATTCTCTTGATTTTTGCTCTGCTTTATGTTTATCTGTGACATCTCCTACAAATACAATTACTATGTCTTTGGAATGAATAATATAGCGAGATTCCAAATATTTAATTTTTTCTTGTATTGGAGTTCAAGTTCCAATGTTAGAGTTTTTTTTGTTTTAAATGCTTTATTAATTGTGTCCATCTGCAATTTCGCAATTTCTTTTGGTATAATATCTATTATTTTTTTAACCATAAATTCCTCTGGAGATATGTATAGATTTTCCCTATTTCCAAAAAAATCTAAATAAGTTCCATCATGAGAAACTATAAAAATTAGGTCATGAAATGCTTCAAAACTCTTTTCTAATAATTCTTCTCTTGAAGACAATTTTTAATTTAAATCAATCAAAATTTGTGAACTTCACCCAATATAAAGATGAATATTCTATAACCAAAAATGCAAACTTAATCTTATTATTTATAAAGAAATTGTATTTAAATTATTCCATTAAAATCTATTAATTGGTTCTAAATAAATTGAGGAAAATATCATTAGGTCAAAAATATTATTTAAATCAAACTTAGATTAGCAATTGGATATTCATGAGTTATATGTAGGATGCAATATAAGTAAAATATGAACTTTAATCAATTTTGAGATTAGAAACTTTCATCCGTATAATTTGTGTGGAGGATTTTAACCAGTTAGTATAATCTTCTATAATCTTTTTCACTTGTGAATTTTATTAAAACTAAATTGTTATTAAAGGGTTCATAGATAACTGTTCTCCCCTGGTTTCCGCCAGTTTCCTCTCTAACAATCTTTAAGTTTAATTTTGCTAAATGAGTTTTAACAGTTTCAATATTGTCTCCACTTATTCCGATATCCATGTTATTGAAGATGCTAGATCCCCCTATAATAATAGCTTTAATGTTTTTCAAATAAGCACCTTTAGAAATTAATTCATATGCTAAGCATTTTACTGAAAGATCGGCATATTTATGAGGAAAATTTATATTCTTTGCCTTTTCAGATGAAGGAAGTAAAATATGAGACATGCTACCTATTTTTTTTAGACTGTCGAATAATATCAAGGCTATACATGAACCTAAACCATAAATAATGGCTCTTGGTTTTGATCTAAACCTCTCTTTAGAATAATCAATTATAGTATAGTGTCCTATGTGTAACATTATATCTCCTGATTCTGTAAGATTTTGTGTGTAACCCGGAAAAAAATTTGAATAAAAGAAGTTATGATTTAATAAATTTTCACTAAATACTTCTTGATCTAGTTTAAACAATTGAATTCCAAAATTTTTATGAAATTCATTACTAAAATCTAATGAGGAGGCCTTATAAATTTAATTCACCATCCTATCATTTTTATCTATCAATTTAAAGAATTCAGTGCCAATTTTTATATCTGTCTTTCCAATGTCGCTAAGTAGAGTGTTTTGATTCATGTTTTTTGAACAATTTTTGCATGTTGGATGACCTCCACAATTTCTTAATGCTAGGTTCATTTTTATCAAAGTTTTTCCAAATGTTTGAAATGGGGCAATGTCTCCCTTAAACTGTTTTATATTTTGTCTATAATTATTAAAAAACAAATTTGCTATTTTATGCATCTTAAAATTGATTTCAATTGGATTGTCGTCAAAATCTGTAATTAAGATAAATAAAAGGCTCTCATCATTAGGATCTTCATATAAGTAGATTAATAACTTCTCAAAGTTAATATAGTTTATTGATGTTCCTATAATTGCTATAGAGAATTTTTGAATTACTGTAAAGAAGTTTGATAAAAAATCTTTTTTAAGATCAATTGAATGACAATTACCAAAATTTTGCGATGTGAGCAAAATTCCGTTCTTACTTATTAAAATATTCTGTATCATACTAAGCACCATTTCAAACTAAAGAAACTTAAAAACTTTTTGAACACAAAAGTTGTTTTAATCATCCTCTTTTTGTATACAAAGTATCTTTTTTTATCATAAACTATTCATAATAGAATTTCTATTTAAACACATTTATAATATTCTAAAAATGCTTATACAAAAGTTTTAAAATCTAAAAAAGAAATACAAGAAAGTATAATTAGTCCTTTTCATTAAATTGATATGTATTAGTATAATGGCTTTTATTCAGTTTTTTTTTTAATGGTCTATAGGTTTACACTGTAATTTCTAATATTACCAGAAATTATATTAGAATGAAAGTTGATTAAAAAAAAGAAGTAAGGATTTTAATTCCTTAAATTAATTTAAGTAGTGCTTGTTTACCATCCTATCGAATGCTAGACGCTGAACAATCAATATCTATACCATTTGTATAAACCCCTGGAAAAACTATCTTTCTAATTTTTATAACCAATCTATTTATTTAAGGATAAAAATTTAAATTAGGAAACTTCTATTTTTTTTTTGCATATAGAATCTCATTGAAAAAAGAAATTATTTAGATGTATTCTTTAAAAGATAATTTAGGGTTGATAAACATTCAATTAGGCATGATTTAACAGAGTTAGAAAAGATGAAAATTAAAGAGAGAGTTATTATAATAGAATGCTTTTCCTCATCTCTTAATCTGAAGGATGAAGACTATGAGACGGAGATCATAACGACAGGTCAAAAGGGACTTAATAAAATAATCCTAAATTTTTCTTTTCCATACAAATAGTTAATGAATAAATTTACAAATCGTATGTTGGAAAAACTGCTCTCTAATATGATAATAAATTGAAGAGGGAATAAAATTGGAAAATGTCAATTCTATTGAAAGGAAAAATATCGATATGAGAAATAAAATTATTTCTAAATTTGAAATTCAAAAATGGCAAAACATAGTAAATATTCTAGCCAATATTTTTGAAGTCCCTGCTGCATTGATTATGAAACTTGAGGGTCATTTTATTGAAGTTTTTCGAGCAAGTGATTCTAAAAATAATCCGTATAAGGTTGGTAAAAGAGAAAAATTACCAGGCCTTTATTGTGAAACTGTAATAAAAACAGGACAAAGACTTTTGGTTCCTAATGCTTTAACTGATAAGAAATGGGAAAGGAATCCAGATATCAAACATGGGATGATATCCTACTTAGGATTTCCCCTCATATGGCCGGATAGTGAAATTTTTGGTACTATTTGTGTTCTTGATCAAAAAGAAAATAGATATAATAAGGATCATATTGAATTATTGAAGCAATTTAAAGAGCTTATTGAGAGTTACTTTGAAGTAATCTATGAAAAAATGAGCCTAGAAGAAGAGATAATAAAACAAGCTCAAATAGTTGAAAATATTTCTGAGGCGATTATTTCTACAGATTTAGATTTTAATATTATTAGTTGGAACAATGCGGCAGAAAAAATATATGGATGGAAAGCAGAAGAAGTGATAGGAAAAAATATCATGGAAACGATTGCCGTAGAATATCCCTATGATGAGCAAGAAAGCGTTCTAAAACAATTTTCGGAGGAAGGTTATTGGAAAGGTGAAGTAATTCAACCCCATAAAAATGGTACCCCAATAAATGTATTAACCTCAGTTTCTATAATTAAAAATATTACCGGTGCGCCTATAGGAGCTGTTGCTGTTAACCGGGATATTACTGCACGTACCAAATCAGAAGAGGCTCTTAAGGAAAATGAGAAACGGTTAAAAGATGCTCAAGTTTTAGGAAAAATTGGATATTGGGAGTATGATATAACCAACCAAAAAATAATCTGGTCCAACCAAGTTTTCAAACTCTATGCTCGAGATCCTTCTTTGGGACCACCTTCTGTCGAGGAAGAAGCAATATACTACACTCCCGAGGTCAATAAAAGATTGAAAGAATATGCTAGGCGTGTTATCGAAAATGGAGAAGAATTCGATTATGATTTTGAAGCCAATTTACCTGATGGAACGGTTGTTCAGTTAACGGGATTAATGCGTCCTGTTAAAGATAAAATGCGACAGGTTATGAAATTAGTTGGAACAGTTCAGGACATCACAGATCGAAAAACATCAGAACAAAAATTAAAAGAATCTGAAAGATCACTACGTAAATCTAAGCTTGAGTTAGAAATTAAAAATCAAATCTCAAACATTTTTCTCACTGTTCCAGATGAAAAAATGTACAATGAAGTTTTATCAATTATTTTAAAAAATTTGAAGAGTGAATTTGGTATCTTTGGATACTTAGACGAAAATGAAAATTTAGTGGAACCATCATTAACTGAAGATGTATGGGAAAAATGCGCGGTAGAAGAGAAAAGACATGTTTTTTCTAAAAAATTATGGGTAAAGAATATTTATGGTCGAGTAATTAATGGAAAAAACACTTTGTATGTAAACAAATTCTTCAATGTGCCAGAGGGTCATATTCCAATATCCAACTTTTTAGGAAGTCCAATTATTTATAATAATAAAGTTATTGGAATTTTTATTGTGTCAAATAAAGAAAGTGATTATGAAGAACAGGATGTTAGACTAATAGAATCGATCTCTGATTTAATCGCCCCTATTCTCGCGGTGAGATTAGAACGAGATAGAATAGAAAATATTCGTCAAAGAGCTGAACAAGATTTAAAAGAATCTGAAGAAAAATATCGGGAAGCCTATGAGCGAGCGAGCTTCTATAAAAGCCTTTTTGCTCATGACATAAGAAATATTCTTCAAAGTATCAGTTCCTCAGAGCAGATATTCTCGCTTTTTTTAAATAATCCTAACAAATTAAAAGAAAGAGAAAAATTATTAGAAATTATTAGAAGACAAGTTAATAGAGGTAATATATTAATCTCAAACGTTCAAAAACTCTCACAACTAGAAGAAATTGGAATTTCAATAAAAAAAGTTAAAATTCAAGAGGTTTTAGAC